>Ga0302253_1000307_pt1 | contig 44106 bp, 7 predicted proteins | sample AAG_RA_Trp_MG_FD_193537 | JGI IMG/M metagenome (GOLD analysis project Ga0302253, IMG submission 193537) | Enriched activated sludge microbial communities from anaerobic digester in WTTP, New Holstein, Wisconsin, United States - AAG_RA_Trp | ecosystem: Engineered > Bioreactor > Anaerobic >...
CGCACGATTGGCAGGCAGCCTTGAGCATGGCCTATATGCAGGCGCATCCACGGTATCGGGAATATTTCGCATCCGTGCGCCGGGTCTATACGATCCACAACATCAGCCACCAGGGCCGCTATGAAAAAAGAGATTATTCCAGGATTGGCCTGCCGTGGAGTGAATTTGCCCGCGGCGCTCTTGAATTCTACGGCGGTTTCAACTTGGTGAAAGCCGGTATCGTCTATGCGCAGAAGGTCAATACGGTCAGCCCCGGCCATGCCTTCGAGTTGTTGACGAAGGCAGGAGGCCATGGCTTGGACGGCGTTCTGCGGGCCAAGGGATTTGATTTTTGCGGCATCTTGAATGGTATCGATAACGACGTTTTTGATCCTTCCCGCGATCCGTTTATTGCGCAGCATTACGATGCCGGCAACGTCATGCAGGCCAAGGTTGTCAATAAAATGGACATGCAGAGGCGCTTGGGGCTTACCGCCGATCCTCGCGCCATCGTCATTGCCCTTGTGGCGCGCCTCGACAACCAGAAAGGTGTTGAGCTGCTGGGGGACAGGATCCGCAGATTCCTGGCGGCCCATCCGGATGTTCAGCTGGTCATCGGCGGCCCCGAATACGACAGGAAAGCCGTGGACAAGATCCGCAATCTTCCCTGGGAGGCCGTCGGCAGGAGGAGGGCTTATGTCCTGCCCGCGTATATCCATGAGGACCAGGCACACCGTATTTTTGCCGGCGCCGATATCTTCCTGGTGCCGTCGTTCCATGAGCCTTGCGGCCTGACGCAGATGATCGCCTGCCGCTATGGCGCGATCCCCGTCGTGAGACGCGTGGGCGGCCTGGCCGATACGATCGAGAATTACGACGAGATGACAGGCGAGGGGAACGGTTTTGTTTTCGACAATTACAATGACGAGGAGTTGTTCCGCGAAATAGAGCGGGCGGTCCGTTTGCGCCGGCAGCCGGATGTCTGGCAGCGCATCGTCCGGCAGGCCATGCATAAAGATTTCAGCTGGGAATCGAGCGCCGTTAATTACAGCCTGTTGTATGAAGATGCGCTTGTCTTTTTCGGCAAGGACGTTTCCTCTCCGGCCGAGTCTTTGCGCGCCGAGGTCCACGACATCAAGAATAAAGTTGTGGCTGCGACCGGCTTGGTCAATCTGCTCAAGAGGGCCGGTGAAAAGAGCGGTGTATCTGACGAAGTCGTCTCGTCTTTGCAAGCCGTTTTTGAAAATGGCGCCAAGACTGAGGCCGTGTTTGCCAAATACCTGAGCGGCCAGACAAGCGATGAGGAGATCCTCGACTACCTGCGCGAAAACATCCCGAGATTTGTAAGTATGGAGCAGGAATTCGCACAGTGGCATGAGGCGGCGGGGAATCTGCCGGCTTTTGCTTCCCGCGAGCAGGCCATCACAGGTGTCCGTGAGAGCCTTGAGGCGACAGTGGCCAGGACAAAAACCCTCCTCTACACATGGCTGGGCCGGTCGATGACATACGATCAGTTGCGCACGTTCCTTGCCAGTACAGTCGATTATTTCGGGTCTGTTTATCCGGTCGAAAGCCTGCGTCTTGAGATCGCGCCGAACGTCCCCGCCAATGGCGTCTTTACTTATTTCGATATGGCGAGGACCCACCTCGAAGAGCTCCTCTATAACGCCTGGAAATACGGCGATAAAAAACAAATCACGGTCAGGGCAGCGGTGGCCCAGGGGAATGAGCTGGAGATCAGGGTCATCAACACAGGCAGGGCTTTGGGCCGTCAGGAGTTGAAAGACATTTTTGCTTCCGGCAGCCGTTGCGAGGGGACCGAAGGGATCGAGGGTTACGGCCTGGGCCTGCCGGCCATGCGTCAGGATATTGAGGTCGTCGGAGGCAGGATTTTGGCGTATAGCCATCCGCAGGGTCTGGTTTCCATCGGTTTCAGGCTTCCTCTGAACGGTCCTGTCGCAGGTCTTCCTTTTGTCCTGAACCGTTTCCCCGGCAGGCTGATCGTTGTTTGCGGCCTGGCTGGTTCCGGACGCAGGACTTTGGCGCGTCTCCTGGCCGCGCACCTGGGTTATCGCTACTTCAATCCCGGATTTTTCATGCGCGTCGTCTTCTATCACATGATGCAGGAACGGCCGGATATTTCCTTAGGCGACGAACAAGGCATGGCCGCCTATATGCGGGAATTCCTGGATGCGGGCAGGATCAATATCTGGGAAGAACCGCTGGTGATCGACGGCACAAGCACTCTGGGCAAAGACGCAGAAGGGATTTCTTTGCGCAACCGCATCAAGCGCGCCATCGACGGCAATCCTGAGACGCTGGAGGCTTTTGACCGTTTCGCCAATATGAGGCCGGTTTGCAGCTTGCTCAACGATTACCTGATGGGGATGGCCGATAGGCTTGACGGAGGATACAACGGGTTGGTGGTCCGTTCGACGGATCCCTGGCCGGGCGCGTTCAATGTTATGCTCCTGGCTGCGACGGCCATAAGGGCCGGGCGTCTGCGGCAGGATGCTGCACGCATCCAGGACCGTGACGCCAGGACGTTGCGCAGCGATTACGGCCGGCAGTTGTTGTTGCGCCTGAGCGGCGTGGCCCTTTCGTCCCGGAAGCTTATGCCCAGAAAGCTGGCCGGCAGGGTCATGGATGCTTTGCGCCGTCAGACCGTGCGTTCCTCGGACGACATCAGCTCGCCGGCTGAGATCCTGGAGAAGGATGCTGCATGGCACTATGTCGGCCGCAACATCCGCCAGGAGTACAGGCAGGATATCGAGAAGCGTTTTGAGCGGCACTTCCGCCATGAGCGGCTGTCGCGGTATCTGTTGTGGTCTGTCGTCTTTGCGGGGGCCGCGGCGTTCCTCGCCGCCCATCTGGCGGTACCGGCATTTTATTTTGTGAGCGGCGGTTTCTTCTTCCAGGCTGTGATGTCTTTTGCGTGGGAGCTGGCGCTGAATAATAACGTGGCCGGGTTTCTGGATGCGCACGACCAGACGTCGTGGCTGAGTTGGCCCAAAGGCGCCAAGAAGACGTTCATCCACAAGCTATATTCCACCGACTGGCGTACGTACTCCCGCCGCGGCCGTCAGAAATTCTACGACGATCTGCTCTTGACCCTGGATCTCGCGGGCAACCTGAAGATCATCCAGGCGCGGCACGTGCTGCCGGCCCTGGTCCATAACGGCCTGGAGAGGCTTTTTATCTCCCATGTCTATCTTGTCTATGAGCCGGCGTCGCGCTTCGATGTCGCCTATGACGGCGGATATCTTGTCGTCAATGTCCACCATTATGAGGGCCAAAAGGCGCACGATTCCCTCAACGCCATGAGGGCCGATATCTTTTATCGCACGATCCTCAAGCAGCAGTTGGAAGAGTTATTGTCGCTGTCGAAGCAGGAGGCAGAGGCTGGGGCGCTCCTGGAAGACCGGTATTTCAGGGCCGCGGCATTTGGCCGTTCCCGCCTGACCCCATCGGACCGTCAGCGCATCAATGGGCGGTTGGCCAAAGTTTTGGCGCAGCGCGCCGCTTCGATCCTTTCTTATAATCACAGGGTATGCGAGGCGGCGATCCAGAAAGATATCGAAAGGGCCTTGGAGGTTCTGAGGGGCAGGCCTGCGCAGGATATTGTCCTGGAGATCGCCGCCATTTTTGCCATGGTGGAGACCATGCAATACACGACACACGAGAGGTCCCTCGTGGATTTGTTCGCGCTCATGCCGCAGTCTGATGATGTCTTCGGTTATTTCATGGCCTTGCGGGAGGAGTTCAAGAGGTTCCTGGCTTCTATTGAGATCGTAAATGATGTGAGGATTCATCTGGAGACTCAGGAGGAGTTCAACAGGCATCATCCTGCTGCCGCCGGCTCCAAGCGTTATGTGTCGAGGTCCGGCGATTTCTGGATCGTCGCATCGCCGCAACAGGCGGTCAACGACGCCGAGATCGCCGGCGGCCTCGCGCTCAAGCGCTACCATGACATCCAGCAGGATATGCCCGGCCGGTCGCAGAAGGCTGTTGGGCTGCTGCGTCATGACCCCGCTGCCTGGGCGGCATTGCGCAGCCTCATGGCGCTCTTGGGTTCATCGGCGCCGGATAAGAGGGTTTCGGATATGTTCCAGGGCGCCAACGGCAGGTTTGACAATATCTCTCTGCAGGGCGCCGAAGAATTGTTTAATTTCGTGTCGCCGGAAGAGGCCGTGCGCATGATCGACAGGTTCATCGCTTCGCTTCCGCAGGATCGGGCCCAGGAATACGCCGGCGCGTTTACGGCAAAATTTGTCCCCGGCCGGCTCTTGATGTTCGATGTGTTTGCCATTGATTCTGAAGCGAACAAGAATATCCAATACACCCTGCGCGGGGCTATTGTGTTGTTGACGTCGGGGAAAGCGGCCGTCCTCTTCCAGGGCGCGCCTTGGACAAGAGACAGGGTCCGTTTCATGAAACAGCATGGATGGCTGTCTTATGATCCGCGCTTTGACCAGAATCACGATTATGAAAAGGTAACCTTGAATGAGCAATGCCTCATTGCCCAGCATTTGGTGGCGGGCGGCCTGCCGGCGGACACACCTGTGACGTTGCTGGCGCAGGACGATGAGGGCAAGTTGTTTACGGAGCAGGGCCGGTCGCTGGCGGATGTGGCGCGCGACGGGCTCAGGATGGACCATCTGTATCCCCTGCAGCCGCATCCTGATTTTGTTCCTTTCTCAACGGCCCTGGCCCTTGGATTGTTGCTTTCACACTATAATCGCCTGACATACCTGACGGCTCACGGCGTTGCCGTCTCTGCTGCCGAAGAGTCGTTTCTCGCCCAGTGCCGTCAGCTCTCGAGCCTGGCCGGAATCCTGGAAATTTTCCCCTTGCAAGGCACCCGTGAAGTCCGGCAGGCGAAGGTCGTGCCTTGCGCGCCGGCCGGCCATTACCAGATTCCTCTCAGCGCTCCGGCGCGCGTGAGGGCGCAGATAGATTTCAGAAATCAAAGTGTTTTCCACTACAGGGAGGTGGCGCCATGTACAGTTTACAGGATCTCGAAGTCGTCCGCATTGTTCCAACAGCCAGAGGTCTTTACGTCTCAGCCCGGCATGCTGCATGTTTTCACGAATACAGCTTCTACATCTCAACCGAAGGCCGTGTCGAAGGAAAGACGTCTGCCGGAGAATGGCTTGAGCTCTCCAACGACGCTTCCCGCTGTCTTGAATCCAAAGTCCAGTGCGCTCTCCTGGAACAGCGAGACCCTCTGGAGCGCGAGCGGTTTTATTTATCCTGAGAAGGAAACGCTTCCTTCTGTCTCCTCCCCGGCGCAAGGCCTTGTTCGGATAGGACGCAACGACGATTGTCCGCGGCCGTGCCCCAACGGGTTCTATCACCTCCTGTCTTATCTTTACGAGGGCAGGATGTGTCTGGATATTGGGGCGTCTTATAATATCGCCCCGGCTGTTGTCCTGCTTTCCAGCGGAGCCGCAAAAGTCATGGCCATAGACAGGATCTATCGCGCCGGAGAAGAAACAGTCGTCTTTCTGCCAGATGTGGAACGGCATAACGGCGATGCCTTCTCTCTGGCGCTGCCGGACAACGCGGCGCGCCTGGCCATCTATCATAATTCTCTCGAGGACCTCCTTGGCGTGCATCCGATGATTTTGAGGCGGCTGGGCATTCCTCCTTACCGATCCATGGACGCCCGTATGCTCCATGACGTCATGGAGGGATATAACGCGCGCTTCCATCTTCTCATCCAGCAGGGATTAAGGGTCCTGGAGTCGGGAGGCGCCCTGGTCATCGGCACGACATTGGGCCGTTTCAACTCGATGGATCTGCCTGTTAAAGAAAGACAGGAGATGGTCCGGGGATATATGACTTGGCTCCAGAAAGGATTGCTGCGTTTCCGCCTGCCGGTCCACACGATGGAGTGGTTCGGGAACGTTTATATGGTGTTGTATAAGAAAGACGGTCTCGTCTTGCCGGGACATCATGTCGTGGATTTGGACCGCATGGCACAGCATCCGACGGACGACTCTTCCGTCAGCTCACCGGTCCTGGGCCTGTCGGCATGGTTCGGGTCGGCTTGGTCTGCCGCCGGCCCGACAGAGGCATGGCAGGCATTGCAGGCGAAGCAGGATGCGTCGGCTCTCAGGATCCTTAAAAAGATGAGACGCTCTGGAGATTTGCAGGCGTTCTGGGAAGTCAAAGACGCTGCGTTCCATGTGGCTCCCCGGCGCTATATTGAAGCCGGAGCCAGGCAAGAGACGGTATTGACCTTGCAGGGGGCCCGGTATCTTTCGTCTGTCTTCGAGAGCATCCGCACGGCGGAAACGTCCCTTGGGATCGCCGAACACGTCATATGCGGTCCGCAGGAGAAGCTTACGCCCGGAGAATTTGCCTGTCGGGAACTGGTGACCAACGTCTGGAAACACGCTCATTACGGATATTTCGCCTTTGGCTTCCTGCCGGACGGCGGTGGCCTGAGATTTTTGTGTCTGGACAGGGGACCGGGGATCGCGGACATCGTCCGGGCCTTGTCTGCCGGTTATTCCACGACGGGGACATACGGGATGGGATTGACTTATCTCAGCGGAAAGTCATTTACGAAATCTTTCAGGAATTTTTCGATCCAGAGCGTCCCGCAGAAAGGAACGCTTGTTTTGGTGGAAGAGCCGGCCAGCCGCGGGAGCGAGGCGCTCAAAGAACAGAAGGCCCGCGCCGATGCCGACGATGAAGACATTTCCTTCAGCTCGGCCGCGGCCATTAAAAAAGATTTCTCCAGCCCGGCCCTTAATGAGACTTTAAGGTCTGGCCTTAAAGTCTCATTAAAGGACAGTTTATCGAGTCCTTCATACGACCTTCAGCCAGGTTCAGGACCGCGTCACCAGAATGAATTAAAGCCGGATTATTTGGCCGATTCCTCCAGCCCCGTGCGCGCAGGGCCGCAGGCGGAATTCTTCTTCCGCACGCTTTTGGCCCGCCTCAAGGAAGCCGCATGCCCGTTCATTTATTTCGATGACAATATCGGCTTGACCATCGTTGCCGGCATCCCGTTCTTCGATCCGCGCGCCGGCGCGCCGTATTGCAACTGGGGACGCGATACCATGATCTCTCTGCCGGCGCTGACGTTGTCGACGGGCCATCCGGAGATGTTCCGCCAGATATTCAAAAATTACGTCCGTTTTGTCAAGGATGGCCTCATGCCGAATTTCATCGGCGACGGCGCCAACCCCCGTTACAACAGCGTGGATGCGACCTTCTGGATGTTCAGGGCGCTGGGGATTTACCTTAAAGAGACACGCGATTATGCCTTCCTCGATACCAAGGTCCAGAGAAAGACAGGGCAAGGGCCGGAGACGATCTTCCAGATCATATCGGGTGTTTTTGACGCCCTGAAGAACGGTATTGCCTGCGAAGACAGGTGCGGCAACCGCGTCCAGACGGTCCGTGTGCGCATGGATGCGGACGGCCTGATCACCGCCGGCGATGAGAATATGAATCTGACGTGGATGGATGCCCAGCCCGAAGACGGTTCCGGAAAGCCGGCGACCAGCCGCCATGGCAAGGCCGTTGAGATCAACGCCTCGTGGCATGATGCGCTGGCGATGATGGCGGATATCCTCAAAGAGAGAGGGGACGCGCAGAAGGCCGGCTCGTATCGTTCTCTTGCCGTCCGAGTGCATCAGAGCTTCCAGAAGTTCTGGAATGCTGAAAATCAGTGTCTCTATGATGTTGTTGACGGCGATCCTCTGCAGGGCGCTCAAATCAGGCCCAATCAGGTGTTTGGCTTGCATCTGTTGGACAAAGATAAAGCGCGCTTGGCCCTCCAGACCGTGAGGGATGAGTTATTGACGCCATTCGGCCTGCGCACGCTTTCACCCAAGGACCCTGTCTACAGGCGCGAACACCGCGATGAAGATTATATCTATTCTTATCATCAGGGGACGATCTGGCCGTGGCTCATGATGGGGTTTGTCCAGGCTTCTGTGTATGCCGCCGGGCAGGACGAGACGCGGCGTATCCTGGAAGAGGCCGGCTGGTTCGATTCCCTCGAGGCCTTTTTGAACGATGATACCACGCGTCATTCAGTTCCTGAGATCCTCAATGGTTGTTGCGAGCAGCCGGGACATTGGAACAGGAAGGGATGTCCTGCGCAGGCCTGGAGCGTCGCCGCGGCCATCGATTCCGTCTCCATGCTTTTTGAATGCCTCCAGGGCACCAATATCTCCAGGGTTTCCCAAGAGGCGGAGGCCGGCATCTGGTACCAGGTCGTCGTCAAAGATTTTAAACCCAAGGATGAACCTGGAAGCCGCATTGAATATATCACAAAACAGGGGCTGCCCAGGCTTGCCGCGGCCGGCATCAAGACGATCTGGTTGATGGGCGCCTGGCAGAATGTTAGCGGCAACGAGCCTTTTGCCATCCTGGATCCCGTGAAGGTGGAGCCGTCCTACGGCACCGAAGAAGAGCTGAAAGCATTTCTGCTTGAAGCCAAAAGGCTCGGGATCGTTGTATTGGATTGTTATGTCGCCAATCATGTCTCCAAGAACAGCCCCTTGGTGAGCGAACACCCGGATTGGTTTATCTGGGAAAACGGTCAATTGGTGGATGCCACAGACTTGCGCTGGGCATGGGGCTGGGCCAGCTGCGCCCAGTTCGACTTCCTGAATCCGGAAGTGGTCGCCTATCTTTTGCGCGTGGCCCGTTACAAGCTAAGCCTTGGTTTCGGCGGTCTGCGCCTTGATGCGCCTCTCGGCTTATTGAAGGCGCGCATGAAACATAACTGGTATCAGGGCCGCGAAGTGGAGGTGGACCGCATGTTCCCGCAGGAGTTCTGGGCCATACTTATCTCCGATCTGCGCCGCGATTATCCGGATGCTGTTTTTCTGGCGGAGTCGCTTGGTTCGGCCGCAGACCGCACCACGTTAGAGGCCTGCGGCATTGATTTCACGATGGACATCGAGATAAGCACGAAGCTGTTCGACGTCCTGCAAGGTTGGAAGTCGCCGTGGGATTTCAAGGGGTATCTTGAATACCGCCTCTTCTGTTCCTTCATGAACCCGGCCGTGCATGCCTTTGACAATCACGATATCCGCGACCCCGAACATATGGATCTTTCGAACGGCATGGAGAAGCTGCGTACCCTCGATGCCGATAAGATCAGGTATTTTGCGCTCCTGATGTCGACGCTGCCTGGGCCGCTTATATTATTCAACGGCCAACTGGAGGCCGTCCTCGGCTATTCCTATCGCAGCTGTCAGATCTCATCCATCAATTGGGGATCTGTGGATGAGTCGATGCAGGAGTATTTCCGTCGTATCGCCGGTTTTGCCAATCAACCTATCTTGAGGCACGGGGCGGCTTATACGGCGTTCCCTATGGCGGGCGGCGGGCACCCCGAGGTCGTTGCTTATGCCAGGACATACGGCGATGAAAAAGTTCTGGTTGCGGCAAGGATCGGCCCGTCCGGCGCCGAAGGCAAGGCGTGGGCCAGAATCGATGTGAGCGAATTTTTGGTCCCCGGTGCCGAACAGTATGAAGTGGCCGACACATTCAGCGGTGCGCATTATCCGGTCGTCAGCCGCGAGACCCTCGAGCGCGACGGCATGACCGTCGGGCTTTCTGCCAAAGAAATCCAGGTCCTTTCTCTGCGGCCGGTATCGGTTTCCTCGCCTGCGGCCCCGGCGTCCTCTGTGCGCACCGACGACAAGGGGAGGTTTGTTTTTAAGGGCGTACGCTACAACGTAAGCACCCGTTTTGCGCGCAGGGCCCTCAGCATCGAAAAGATCGGCGAAGACCTTGCCCATGTTTTTGACGCCGGTGTCCTGATCGCAAAGCTGTATCCTTCAACGGAGACTTGTCAACTTCTATCCCTTCCGCGCGCGGCGGACGACAAAGGCCGGTTTGCTTACGGCCGGAAGCGTTTTAATTTAGGCATGTCCTTTGCCGGCGCCGCGCTGGTTTTGTCTCCCCTGGAGGATAAGTGGCAGAGGGGGTTTGACGTCTCCTGCGGCGGCCGGCGCGTGGCGCGTTACGATGCCTCAACAGGCCGGTTTGTAATGTATCTTTCATTGGTCCGTCATGCGGATGACAAGGGACGCCTCAGTCACGAGGGGAGGCGTTTCAATCTCGGTGCCGCATTTGGCAATGCGTCCCTGGAGTTGGCTTCTTCCCGCGGCGGATGGGAGAAGGGCTTTAGGGTCTACCACGAAGGCCGGCCGGTGGCATTGTATAACGCAGCCCGCGATCTCTTCTGGGTCCTCGTTCCGTTTGAGCGCCGCACCGACGACAAGGGGCGATTCGGTTATGAGGGCAGGCGCTATAACCTCGGCACCCGCTGGGCGGATAGAGACATCCAGGTTGTCATGCGCCGCGACGGAGGATTTTCCGTTTTAGCCGGCGGCACCAAGATCGCGGAGCAGGAAGATTTCAAGAGAGCTGCCGAGGAAAGCGAGAGCTCTCCGGCCGAAAATAATGAGACTTTAAGGCCAGACCTTAAAGTCTCAGATCCGACATATATTCCTGCGGACGAGGCTATTGCATCGTCGTTATCTTCACCTTCGTTGCCGAGTCCGCAGGAAATTTACGCAGGCCTGCGCGAGTTTGTGGTTTTGGCTGATGCGGGAGTCAGAAGTTCAAAGTTGTTTGCAGCCGTCAAGTCGTTTGTCGCTTCCGTTGAGTTGCCGGTCAGGGACTTATGGGTCATCGGCCTGGTAGGGGTCTTGAGTGTTCTCCTTTATATCTACCGCAACCAGTTGATGCATATGGCGTATCGCGACGGCATGACAGGCGTTCTTTACAACCGCCGCTATCTGGACATGAAGATATCGCAGGCCGATATGCCGGGGCGACATTTCAGAAAAGACGACGAGGCGGCTGTTCTGATGATCGATTTGGACCATCTCAAAGAGTGGAATACGGAGTTTGGCCATGCTGCGGCCGATAAGGTGATCCTGGCTGTGTCGAGGGTCCTTGTGGATGTTGTCCGTTCCGATGATGTCGTGGCCCGTTACGGCGGCGACGAGTTTACCGTTATCCTCAAGCGCGCCAACGCGGAGGTCGGCCGCAAGGTGGCCCAGAAGATCCTCGCGGCCGCCCGCGAGATTTCCTTTGCGCACCCCAAGACAGGCATGCGCCGTCATGTCACCCTCAGTATCGGTGTAGCGGAATATCCTGAGGATGGAGCGACAGTCCTTGACGTCCTGAAGGCCGCCGATCAGGCGGTCTATATCTCCAAGAGCCGCGGCCGTAACCGTGTGACGGTTTTCGGCGAACACTTGAGCCGGCAGCTGGAGCTTCCGTTCATGAAAGATTTCGATGACGGCGCATCGAACGGTCTTTCTTCTCCGGCCGGCATGGCACATTTGCGGCCCGGGCAGGAATGTCCCGTTAATCTTGCCCATAGCGAGGTTTCCTCGGCATCTATCGGGCAGGATCAGGTGCTGCTGTCTTGGAAGCTCAACGGCTCGCTTTGCGACATTGAAGAAAATGTGCATGAGCGGTCCGGCACGGTCATGGGTTTACGCCACAACGTCGTGATCCGTCTCAACGACGGACGCGTGGTCTTTGTCACTGACGATCACGCGCATGTGTATGCTTTTTGGTGGCTTATGGCAAAAGAAGGGATCCTGACAGACGGCCGCCGCCTGTTGCATATCGACGGTCACGCAGATGCGCAGATGCTTCAGATTCGCCGCGGCCAAAGGATAGAGCCGTTCGACCATATGTCCGCCAGCCTTGCGGAAGCGGATGATTTTGCCATGAATGCGGCCGGCATCGAAGGTTTTATCGCGCCGCTCGTGCAGAGGGGCTTGATCACATCGTGGCATTGGTTATACAACCTCAACGATTACCGCACCGTGCGCATGGCCCTTGTGGACGGCAAATACAAAGCCCTCCAACAGGAGAAAGTTGCCGCCGCAAATATTCCTTTTGATCTTCTGGATATCGATATCGACGTGTTGGCGGGTTTGCCGCCGCAGGAAGCTGTCTCGCATCTCAACGCCTTTGCCGCGATGGCCGGCCGCGCTTCGCTCGTCACGATCGCCACCAGCCCCGAATTTATCGATCAGAAAACGGCTGTTCCCTATGCCCGGTTCCTTGTCGAACGCATCCTGACTTCAGAGGGCGGCGTGGGGCCTGTTTCATCGGCGGCACAGGACATTGACGTGACGTTCAGAAGCATGCCGGGCAGGAGATTCACGTGTATTGACGGTGCCTGTTGTTATTTCAAGGAAGCGGTAGTCCCTGAAGGGATCGCAGAGGCCCTGATGGAACGCGACGGCAACGAAGGGCCTTTCCTCAGGGACAATTTTGCCATGGGGATCCTCAAGCCAGACCATCGCCATAAGCCTGGCAGCGAAGACTATCTGGTCGCCGGTTATCCGTGCCGCGCCCTTCAGATCATCCTGGATCATTCCGCAAGGGCGGGCCTGACGCTTGTCTCTTCCTGCACTATGTATGGCGGCGACAGGGCGAAGATCTGCAAGACGTTCCCGGCGAAAAAGAAGTGTTTGGGCCCTTGTTTGTTCGATTTATTCGTTAAAGGGATATGGGGCCTGTATTACGTAGTTCCGCAGCGTTTGCTGGCAGAAGGGTCTGTTTCCACATTCGGACAGGCCATTTCGCGCGGCGCAGGCATTTTTGTGACGCAAAGGGCCCACGTCTTTCTTTCTAGGAAAATGCAGGAAGGCGCCGCCCGGGCGGTTTCTTTTGACGGAACAGCAAGAGAGGCCTGCCTTTTCCTCCAGCCTTCCGCAAATCCTCTCGTCGGTATTTATCGCACGGAGAGGAACAGGACCGTTCACAATTGGTTCGAGCGGGGCCCTTCCGGGTCTTCTTTGAGTTCGCCGGCGACCGGAGCGCGCCGATGGCTGATCTTCGATGCCGACGACACGCTTTATCCGCACGATTCGCCCCTGGCCGAGGCGTATGCGGCCGAAAGGCTCGCCTGCATCGCTTCTTTGAGCCCTCGGATCGACAGCCGTCTCGATGTCGAAGCCGGGATCGCCGCGGCCGCATCTCTGTTTTCCGCCACAGAGAAGGCCCTCTGTCTGAGGCAGGACGGCAAACTTGTCTCGAAGTCGAGAGTTTTAAAAGAACTCGGCGTGACGCTCGCCGCCTGGGAAGAATGGAAGGATACGCATGTGAAGCCCGGCGATCACCTGAAGCCTGATTTTGACCTGGCCCGCATCCTTAAAGATTTGTCGTTTGAATACCGGTTTGCGCTCTGGACCAACAATAACCGGGCCCAGTCGGAAGCGATCCTCGGGGCCCTGGGGATCGCCGCATACTTCGATCATCAGGATATTTTCTGTACATCTGAGCATCGGACAAGAAAACCCGATCCGGGGTTGTTGAGGTATGTGATTAAAGAGGCGCTCAAGACCCGGCCGGGGCGTTGTATTGTTGTCGGCGACAGCATCAAGACAGACATTGAGCCGGCCCTTGAACTCGGGGCGTCTGCCGTTCATATCCATCCACAGGGTATCGAGACGGACCAGCCATGGAACGGCAATGTCCGGGTTGTAAAGAGTATTTATGAACTGGAAGAAGCGATTGAGGACTTGAGGGCCGTTTCTGGGTCCACAGTTAATGAGACTTTAAGGCCAGACCTTAAAGTCTCATTACGGGATAGTTTTTCCAGTCCTTCCTTGGCGTCTAGGGGCATTGAGATAGACGTCGTTCATCTGGGAAGCATTAGAAGCGAATCCAGGCGCAGAAGCCTGCACGCCTCGATGGCGGAGATCAATAAGACCATCGACGGGCATGAAGGCAACTGGTATGCGGAGTTTGACGACGTTCTGCAGTATCACTTCTTCAAGAGCCAGGGCATCGGCAGATATTTGACGTTTGCGTCCATCGGCCGCCGGATGCTGGGCTATTGTTTTTACGATGATCATGAACTTGATTATTTGGCGATCAGGGAAGAATATAGGCGCCAGCATCTTGCTTGGGAGATCATGCGCCAGGTCTTGAGGGACCTTAAGGGCCGCGGGATCAATCACGTCTTCGGTATGCTCCATAAAGACAACAAGCCCATCCAGGATTTCTATGCGCGCATGGAATCCGAACAGATCCTTCCGGGCATCAAGGTGGATTTCCTGGGGACGCACCGGGAGAACGACGACTATTACAAATACAGGATCAGGGGAATGAGCTGGGGTTTCTTCGAGGATGAAGAAGAGGATGGCAGTTCGCCGGCTGTGGGCTGTGCCGTGCCGATCCAAGTAGTCAAGATTGCCTTCCCGGCCGCATGGGAAAATACCTTCGCCGCGTTAACAGAAAAGTTGAGCGGCCTGGGCCTCTTAAAGGCCGTCAGCTTCGAGCATGCTGTTTTTGACAATCAGCCTGTTCAGCGGATCATATATGCCGGCGGCCATCTGGATGCCTGCATCGACACGTCGCTAGTCGCAACGGCGAAAGTGGCGACCCTGTACGGCGTCAGAGCCGAGATCATGGTCCCGCTGGACCTTGTTTATATCGGCCCCGAAGATTTCAACGGGTCTCATCAACAGGCGCTTGCCTTGAAGCGCCGCTACGCAGAGGACCTTCTGGGCAGGCTTGAGACAGTTGTCGCAGGAAACGTCTCGTGGGACATGACATGGGATGGCGCATCACTCAGGCCGCAGCCCAGCAAGGGCGGGGCTTCCTCTTCCGATGAAGGAAGGCTCCTGCCCAGCAAGGGCGGGGCTTCCTCTTCCGATGAAGGAAGGCCCCAGACGGTTTCTTCTCAAGACATGGCCATCAAGTTCTACGGTACCACAGAGGCGATGGTGGAGACATTAGAACAGGTCAGCAGTCCGTCGGTAACACGGTGGACCAAAGAAAAGGCCAAGGAACTCCTGACGCAGGCATTTGAGGAAATGGGGATTTCCAGCGAGAAGCTCCAGAACGATCCGCGATACGGCCGTGTTTACCGCGCTGTTGTCAAGCACAGGCAGGAATGGTGGGGATGCAAAGATTGGGAGGCGGTTGTCGTGAAGTTTGGCTACAAACCGCTGCGAAGAAGCTATGACAGGGCGTCTTTCCTTTCTGAGTTGGAGACGGTTATTTTTGAACTGCGTGACCACAGCTCGACCGTCATCGAGAAAAAATATTCCGGTCTCTATACGGCCTTTCTCAAGAACAAGGATGCGTGGGGTTTTGAAAAGTGGGGTGATGCGGTCAGGGCGGCTTACACGCGGCAATTGTTCCTGCGCGATATCCAAGAGGCGCTCGCCGGGGCCGGAAGGCCGTCGACAAGGGTGCTCCATAAGACCAACCCCTGGATCTATAACCTCTTCTTGGATGAACAGAAGCGCGCAGAGATGGGCTTTGGGGAATGGAACGATGTCGTCGAGGCACTCGGGCTCGATCCTATTTTCAGGAAGAAGACGCGCCCTGAATTCCTTGAGGGTCTGGCGCTGGAGATGAAAGAAAAAGCGACGTCGGACACCGTCAAGCTCAACCACTACGCTTATTTCAGGAGGCACAAAAAAGAGATTGGTTTTTCTTCTTGGTCTGAGGTTCTTGAGGCGCTGCGCGCCGATGAAGGGTCCAAAAAAGAGGCAAGAAGGCAATTTGTGGAAGAGACCCAGGAAGAGCTCGCCGCCGGAGCCTGGAAAAAGATGGAGGCGGCTGAGCTGGAGGCGTATGTCAAAGATATCGAGGCAAAGGTCAGGCCGTTTGTGCGGTCCGTCGGATTGGATGAGGTTTTTGCCATCCTGAGGGCCCACGGGGTGTCCGGCTTGAGCGAAGCGGCGAGCTCCGGCAAGCTGGCCGACATCAACAGGGATTTCCGGCTCCGGGGCTTGGATTGCGGGTTGGTTGTCAAATCAGAGACGTGGACATTGTATGAAGACATGCCGGCATTTGTCCACACCTATGTTGAATTCAGGACGGGAATAAAAGAACTGGATGAAGCGCTTGCGCCGTTAAAAGAAAGATTGGCAGAAGAGATCGGCAAGACGAGGAAAAGAGGCGGGAACTTCAAGGCCTTTAACGGCGTTTCTTATGCCAGGAAAGGCCGCGGCCGCAAGGCGTTCCAGAAAGATCCGGTGGACGAGGACGATCTTGATGCTGATGAGACACATGATATCAGTTCGCCGGCAAAATCTTCGCCCTACCGCCAGACCATTCTGCCGGCGGAGGCCAGGGCCCAAGCCAGGCACACGGAGGTGCGGCGGCTGCTTTCTAAGACGCTTGAGCTGGCTTACGCGCGGTATGAGGCGCAAGATGTCAGCCGCCGCCTCGGCGCCCTGAAGCGTTCGCTGCGTTCAAGCGGTATCTCGAGGGCAGAGGAGATCGTTTCATTTATCGAAGCAGGCAACGAGATGGCTGCAACCTGGATTTTGGCCGGTCTTGCGTATGATTGCACCAGGCAGCGTCGGGAACTTTTGGCTGAGCGATTGAAGAGGATTAAATCGAGAGAAAAGATTGAAGAGGGCCGCGACGGCAAAGTGACGGTTCTCTTGGGCAGGTTTGTCGAGAAAGAGGGCGTCGCCGTGCTCGAGCAAAAGCCGGAACGCCGCACCCTGTATCGCTGGCACCGGATATTCGATGAGATATTTGGATCCCTGGCAGGCGAGTCGTTGAAGATGAGGGGGCACGCCGAAGCCCTGGCAAGGATTGAACAGGAGCTTGAAAGAGGTTCTTCTTCTGCGGAGGCTTCGGCAATCCTCGTCGGCATCGCTGCGTCCTTGAAGGGGGTGCGCGTAGAAGAAAAGAAACAGGCCCGTCAGGAAGTTGAGCTGGCCGCAAAGTTGATCCAGGCGGGCCGCTTGAAACCCGCCCGGGAAGCCGTCGGCATGGCCAAAAGTTATATGGACCTGCGGCTTGCGGCCATCGACGCGGAGATGGCGCACCTCCAGCAGTTGCGCCTGCGGCTGCGCGAAATAGGGGAGGCGCGTTTTGAAAAGGTTGCCGCCGCCGCAAGCCGCCTCAGGGCCGCTGTGGCCGCCGGAGATATCGCCGGGGCCCGTGATGATGTGGCGCGGCTGCTCCATCTTCCCTATTTATGGGAACCTGATTTTATCGGCGCCAGGAATGTTATTGTGCGCACAGAGGAAATTCTCGGAGATATTATCATCCGCCGCGCCAAGGCCGCTGCCGCAGGGAAAGAGGCGGCCACAGCGCCGCAGCAGCAAAAAGCAGCAGAGAACATCGGCTATCTGGCCGAGATTGTCAGGGAAGGCCGTTTCACGAACCATTTCATGATCGCTTATCAGTCCCTTTGGCTTGCGGTTTGCCTGGGGCAGGTCAAAGGCTACAAGGACGCGGATGCAGTTTTCGAAAAGGTCTTTTTGAACTGGTCAAGAGACCATCAGATGCTGCGCGGTTCGCCTGATAAACCACAGCCCAGCAAGGGCGGGGTTTCCTCTTCCGATGAAGGAAAGCCCCAGCCCAGCAAGGGCGGGGTTTCCTCTTCCGATGAAGGAAAGCCCAAGACATCCCGTTACTGGCACGCCCGCCTCTATAAGACCGTCTTCATCTCCGAACGTTCCCCTGCTTTCCGCGCTGCTGACAGCATCCTTTTTGTCCTCAAAGTCAGGCATTTCGGCATGCTCATTCCTGTCCTGCGCCGCAACGACCACAAGGATCTTTTGCGCCTCTTGGCCCGATACCTTTCCGAAAAGATATTTTTCAGCAAGCAGATCCCGGAAGAGCAGAGAGGTAAGTTCCTCCAGGAGCTTCTGGAAGCCGCAATGGCAGATTATGAGCTTGCCGCAACAGTCAAAGACGAGGACATCAGCACCCTCTATAAGGCCTTTGGTGTTTCAAGAGATGGCGCTTCTGAGTCTTCGCCGGCGAGCCCTGCGAGCTGGAGCGTGGAAATATCCATTCCAGTGACAGGCAGGCCCGAGATCGATACAGACAAGGCAGCCAGGATCCTCATGCCGTTGTATGAAACCTTAAGGGCCGTCAATATCATCTTGCATCATCCCCGCATAAAAGAGGTGGATCAGATTCTTGTGGTTGTCTCCGGCGAGGCCTATGGCGCAGCCAGGAAAGACAAAACATTGAAGTTGTTTTTGCCGGCCTTAAAAGCAGGCCGGACGGTGGAGGTCTTGCGGGCCGTGCAAAGGGACCTGGGCTGGGAATTTAAAGATACCTTGAGGCATATCCAATACGCCGCACCTCATCTCTTTTACCTTCCGGATGACTTCGGGGCTGTCAACGTCATCCTGCATCAAAGGATGGCCGGGCTGGGGGATGTGGTTTTTGTCGCCAACGCCGCCCAGATATTTACCACGGCATTCCCCGACAAGAAGATCCGTTTGATCTTCCATCAGGTGGACGATTTTCTGCTGGCCGCCGAGACAAAGATCCTTAAGGGGCTCGATCCCGGCCTCGCGCGCCAGGAGATCGAGGGCGTCGAAGTCATCAACGCTTCGGGGAGCAAGAGCCGCATTTACGGCGAAGAAAAGCGCGGCGCCTGGATCAAGGATTCTGCCTGGGCGGCGATCCAGGGAGATATCGTCGGGGAGAACGATGTCTCGGTCGTCTATGCCTTGGGCGGAGAGATCAAGGAGATCTCGAATTACAATTTGTCGCGCTACGGCGGCAAGGCCAAATACCATGTTTATGTTTACGAGCTCGGTTTTGATGCCAACATCCAGAAGCCCCTGGAAAACGGCGAGGCGCATATCGGCTTCGGTCCGGACGAGGTCGGCGCGCCCCCTGTTTCGCCGGTTTCCAAGGACATCTATTCGAAGAAGTATCCCCGCATTGACGAACGCATCCGCCGGGAGCGCCGCAGGATCATCCAGAAGTTCCCGCGCTGGCAGGTTTTGGATGAGGCCTTGGGCCAGAAGGACCTCGAGAGGACAATCGCTTCCGAGTGGGGTTTCCTCTATGTCCACCAGGGCCAGAGTGTGAGCAGGTATTTTGATATCTTCGAGCGCGCCCGCACCAAAGACGCTTCTTATCGCGGCAAAGAGACGACGTTCTTTATCATGTGCGGCCGCAAGGACAAGAGCGTCCATGACGAGATTGCGCGGCTGGCCCAAGCCCGTGATTACAACCTTTTTGTGTTCGGCAACCGCGATCCTTCCCTGGAGGTTGTGCGCACGTCGCAGGGCAGCAATGTCACCGTCATCATGGACTATTCCGTGCCTCGCAAGCTTTTTAACGAGCTCTTCCTTTATAGCGACGATCTGCCGACGGTCGTCAGCGGGCAGGACAACCTTGCCAATATCCTCTACATGAACGTGTTGTCGTCCGGCAGGCCGTTTTTCTGGGAGGTGCTGGTTTTCCAGGCGACGGCCGATCTGGCTGTGCAGAGTTTTGTCGGCCGCCGGCTTGGAGATGAACAGGCGCGCCGCCTGGCGAGGCTCCGCGATTTGTACAGCAGGCTGGATGAGCAGACGGAGATGTTTTCTGCGCCCCGCCGGTTCCGCACCCTTTTTAAACAGATGGCCGTCGCCCTGGAAGAACATCCCAAATTCCTTCCGCAGATGTATTACCTTATCTTGCACCAGTTGCGCCGCCGCGACATCCGCTTATATCAGGAACGTGCCGCAGAGTTGATAGAACAACTCGCTTCCGCAGAGCTTTCTTCTCCGGCCCGCACAAGAGATTTCCATCCCGCTGCGGAAAGCTTTGTTGGTTTCAGCAGCCCATCGGGATATTTCTCCACGCCTACGGAGGCGCTGGCCAGGGAGTTGCAAGAGGAGCGTCTGCGCATTGACGCGATCCACAGGCGATGGCCTGCGGCAGTCGTTGTGTTCGGCAGCGCCCGTATTCCGGCGGCTGATGCGATGTGCCAGAAAGCCTGTTTGTTCGGCCGGGAGGTATATGAAGCGGGGCTGCCGTTGCGCACAGGGGCGGGGCCATCCATGATGGAAGAGCCTTTGAGAGGATACGTGGATGCCAGAAGGTTTGCAGGAGATCCCCGGTCGAGATGGAACACGACCCAGGGCATCCGGATCTATTTTGATCCGGGCAAGATCCATTTTGAACAAAAAACCTCGGCATTCGTCGAAGAAAACCACGAATTTAACCACCTCATCACGCGCAAGATGGGGCTTTTCAATAACAGCATCGGCATCGGTGTCTTCCCCGGCGGCTTCGGCACCATGGACGAGTTTTTTGAGGTCTGGGCGAGAAAAGGGGCCCTTGTCCTTATCGGTTCTTCCTACTGGAAACCGATCATGAAGGCGTTCTGGCAAAGCTGGGAGGACCACGGCCTCATATCGGAAATTCCTTTTATGCCTTTTGTGACGGATGCGCCGCGCACGGCACTGGCTCATATCCGACGGCATGCCATGCCGCCTTATCATGTGAATCCCAAGCGCACAAGGGAAGCCAACGTCGAGATCGCCTCCGACCTGGCGAAGTTGAGCGCGTGGTTGCCCAGCGTGACGTTCATCGGACATCCCCAGGATGCAAGCGCCAAAGAATTGGCCATCGCTCAGGAGCTTGCCTGGCAGATCACTCATAGAGGCGTTCCTGTGCGCATCGGCTCCGGCAGCCCGCTTTTAGCCAGGTACCTGGCCAAGGGCGCCAGGCCGCATTTTGACCTCTTGCAGGCGACCTTATATGTTTCCATCGAGGGGCCTATGCCCAGGGAAGAGCATGTGATCCTGAGCCGCCATATTTCCAACCATCATGTGATGATTGCCGAGAACACCAGGGATTTTGTCTTTCTTCCCGGCGGCCTGGCGACCATGAACCGTCTTTTTGATGTCGTGGCCCTTATGCAAACACACAAGATGCCGCGCCGTCCGCTGGTGCTCGTTGGAAGGGGCTTCTGGGGGCCGGTCAAGGAGACGTTTGTGCACCAGGCCCTGGCTTATCCAGGCGCGGCCCTCATCAAAGAAGAAGACGCGGGACTCCTGCAGGTCGTGGATTCCGTCGATGAGGCCTTGGGGTTCCTGGAACCCGGCCTGCGTTTCATCGGCGGCACACAAGACAAAGACGAGAGTTTCTCTTCGCCGGCGGTCCGCCCCTTTGTCGGCCTGGACCAGGATATCCAAAAAACATACGCCGTTTATTACGATTATTACGTCGATATGGATTTTTCGAGGAGTTGTCTGCGGGTCGGCGGAAGGGAGCGCAAGATGGCGACGGTCTTTACGCCGGAGGCCCGCGGCAAGGTGGCGGAGATCTTCGACGACAGGCAGATGGTGCTGCATCCGGACACCGCCGCATATGATTTCCTGCGGATGGTGCGCGAGGCCCTGCTTGTTCTGTTCCCGGAGAACCTCTGCGATTTCAGCGAGAGGCCTCTGGAGTTCTTTGTTTCCGTTGTCCTGGGGATCCATGACGATCACCTTACGCTTGAGGTTGGGGAACATTCCTTTGAGATCTACGCAGCCAACTGCATTGTCTATCGCAAACAGATGATCTTCGGCAGGGCTCTGCCTCAAGGGAATATCGGTCCGCAATCTTTCATGGATTGGACGGCCATGTATAAACCGTTAGGTTTGGCGTTGTTGGTTTTGGCGAAGGTCCCGTTTATTTTTGAAGACGGGCAGCGCCGGCAACTCCTCGCTTATAAATGGGATGAGTTCTGGCAACATGTTTACCAGGCCAAGGCATCGGGTTTGCCGGATGGCCCGCAACCGAAGCCGTCTCGCGGCGATGGTCCCGTTTCGTCTGCGGCGCGGAATGTCGCGGCGTATTTTATGGAGCACCACGACGCGATCCTCCCGGTCCTGAAACAGTATCTCTCCGCGGCTGGCGCGCCCCTGGTGATCAATTTCGACGCCCACCGCGATGCCGAAGGCCGCAGCGCCGAGGGCAACTGGATTTCCGTGGCCAAACAGGAAGGGTTGCTGTGGAAGGCGATAACGGCGCCGAGATTGTGGCGCGCCGAGAGCGATAAGATCCTGCCGCTGTTGGTCAAGGCCGGCCAGGGAGGGTTCAACGTCGTCGTTTCTTTCTGCTTCGATTACTTTTCTCTCGGTAAGACCTATTATCCTCAGACAGGAGTCGCTCCTTACCACCTTTCGTTGTCCGAGGCCGCGGAAGACCTGACGTTCATCCGCCGGTTCTTGAGAGGCGGGGAGGTTGAGCCGTGTTGTCTGGTCGGCGCCTATTCCAGGGATTATCTGCATAGCCTGGCTGACGCAGCGTATGTTGTCGGTCTTGAGATTTTGATCCGTCAAGAGTTTGGCGCCGCTTCAGCCATACGGGAAGACGAGGAGGCTGTTACGGGGGTGTCGTCCGCCGCACAAGCAGCCAGGGGGAATGGCCCCATCGGCGCGATCCGGATCGATGAAGAGACCTTCCAAGACATTGAGAAGTGTGCTGCGGCGACGGTGAACAGCGCGACAGAAATGCACGGCCTGATTGTGGCTGCCGGCAATTCGACAAGATTGTTTGATCTTCCCGAGAAACAGCTTGAGGCGGAAGGTCTTAACCATGTTGAGCGTTATTTGCGGCTCAAGGCGATGTTTGCCGATGGCTTGAGGCAGTGGATCAGGGACAATGGTATTGATGGATCTGCGCTTCTGCCCGTGGCCGACATCCACACGCACTCTCGCAGGCATTATTTAAGGTATACCGCCGTCTTTGGCAAACCCCTGGAAAGAAGACAGGAATTCCCCGTTTCTTATGCGGTTTCTCCAAGCGCCGGTGATCTGTATTACTGGGGTGCTTTAAGGCGGCAGGGCTTCGGGGTTTATGGGCTGTCTTTGGGCGTCGAAGATAAGGATTATTTCCGCAAGATTTGCACGGATGTCCTGCGTCGGGAATACGGCAGAAAGATCGACGGGAGCATCCCCGTCGCAATCGCTGCCTTTGTTAAAGGAGAGCTGGTTATCGGCGCCTATCGGCCGGCCCTAGGCGTATCTTATGAGGAAAGCAAAGACCGTCTTTTCATCGAGTTGTCTAACGGCAGGTCCATCGGTCATCCGGAGAGGATTCGCGCCGCCGGGCTCATTGATTATTTAAGTGTTGAAGTTTCCGGCGTAAACGGAGTCGCCAGGACGCGGGTTCCAGATTTTATTTCGCCTTTCGTTGTTTCCCGCGGCGATGGTCCCGTTTCGTCTGCGGCTCAAAATTCCACGCAGGACCAGAGTTCTGGGGCGAACGGCACGCGATGGCTCCTGGTCAAGGCCAAGCCTGGCCAGGACAAGAAGGTCGCCGCGATGTTGAAAATGAAAAAGTTCGACGTTCTGCCGCCGAGAGACAGGGGCTTTTTCGGTTATCTCTATGTCAAGGTCCTTGCGCATCAACGGGAAGCCGACGTCATGTTCTTGCCCGGCGTGATGAACCAGGCGTCTTGTGTTTTGTCCCGCGCGGACATCGCGTCCATCAGGGCGGATATGGAACAGCGCCGTGTTGAAACCGGAGATTTTTGGGAAGACGCCAGCTCGCCGGCAACGGCCGGCCCGCGTATTTTGGCGGCTGATGATCGTCCCCAAGTGCTCGAGATTTTGATTTATTTTCTGTCCGAGATTGACGGATCCGTGGTTGAAAAGGCCGAAGACGGCATGGCCGCCATGGGAAGGCTTGTCCAGCAGGACGTCGATGTGCTCGTTACAGACCTGGACATGCCGGGAATAGATGGGTATCAATTGGCCGCAAATATTAAACAGTTGAAACCCGGCGTGCTCATTGTGATGCAAACGGACAATGATGCCGTGTTGCATCCGCAGAATAGCCGGGATGAAGCCAGGGCGGCTGAGATTTTGCAGTATGTCGACGTTATTGTTTCAAAGGATCCGGATGATGTCGTCGCGGCGGTGTGCCGTCTTTGGGAAGAAAACAGGCTTAAGTCTCTCTCTTCATCGGCGGCTCAAAAATTAACCCTGGGGAGACTGGAACGCTACTACGAAGATCATGTGACGCCTCCTGCGAGGCAGACGGCCGGCGGACTTTTTGCCCCGGTGTATTTTGCCGACGTCAAAAAGCTGGTGAGACGCCTGCCGGCACAGCCCTATTTCAGGGGCGGGCGCCGTGCCGTAGACTTGGGGAGCGGCGACGGCCGTCTCGTCATGGCCCTGGCCGCGGAAAAGGGCTTTGAAAGTATTACGGGTTATGAACTGGATGATGAGCTGTTTGTTTTCAGCGAGAAGGTCCGCCGCGGCTTCGGCAGCGAAGGCAGGGTCTCGTTCAAGAAAGAAAACTTCTTTGATGCCGATTTCGGCGCTTTTGATTTTTATTTCATCTATGCGAAAACGGCCGATGCCGAAAGATTGGGCGGCAAGCTCGTCCGCGAGGCGCCGGCTGGAGCGCTCGTCGTCATCTATCAGCATCAATTGGACGGCCTGTGTTCTTTCCTGAAGGACAACGGTTTTGTTCTCGTCGATCGCATAAGGATCCCTTATTTCAGCGTCGTGGACGGAGAGGTGGCCACGAGTTTCGCTGTCTTGGAGAAGGCCTCTGCCGCCGCGGCCCCGGATGCTCCTGAAGCGCTGAGTTCCCCGGTCCGGCTCGCGACGCTGGGAGAGGTCGTTTCTTTTGCGTCGCGCCACAGGTATTTCCAGGAGGCCTATTACCACGAGGAGAATCCTTCTTATCCGACGGGGTGCGGGTGTTTTGCTTATCTGGTGGCCGAGGCCATGACCGCCGAGGCGTTTGATGTCTCCGTGCGCTGGAGCGGCCGGCGCGATCATTTCCATCTGTCCATTCCCGTGGTTGATCCGGCGGGCCGGCTGACGGAAGCCGTTGTGGACTATACCGCCGACCAGACGGGGTTGGGAAGGATATCGCCAGTCATCAATTTAAGAAGAGATCTGAAGGCGCGGTTCCCGCATGTGTACCGTCTCTATTGGTCTGATTCTTCACGCGTCATGACATTTCAGGATATCTGCATGGACAATTTTTATCTGGAGTTCATCCAGATATGGATGCTTGTCGAGACGCTCAAGGAAAGTTTATCGAATGATCCCGCAGGTGTTATCCACGAGTCTGGCGTTTTTTCTTCACCGGCATCGCCGGCGGCCGCAAGACAGGATTTTCTCAGGGACGCCCTCCATCTTTGGAGATTGCGTCATCTGGCCGATCCGCATGATTATGCGGCGTGTGAGACCTTCCTGGAAGAGATGGAGCGCCTGCAGGCCGCTGGCGATATCGTTGCGGCCGGTTCCGAACATAGCCTGTGTTTGGCGATCGGATCGGCATGGAGACGGCTGCCGGAGTCTGCGGATGGCCTGCGTATTCCCGTCAAGGAGACGATCCGCCTCTTGAGCGAGAATGTCCGGCAGCACGGCGGCGATTACGGTATCGTCGTGGTGCGCCTGGGGTTTTCGGGAGAGCGGATCTGGGTCGCGGCGATAGACGTGGGGCCGGGTTTCCATCGCGGCAGCGACGGTGTGCCTGTCATCCGGATGATCGAAGGCAGGGGGTTTGTGCGCCGTCCCCAGAGTCCGGGCCGCGGTGTCGCGTTGGGTCAAATCTATGGAATGAGCCGGGAGATGACAATTTTCTCGGCAGGGCATGTCTGGCAAAAGAGCGGTCCTGTCGTCCGCCGCGATGCCGCTGTCGCGCGGCTGCGGGGGGCGCTTGTGGTGAGCGAACTGGTTGCGCCGCGCCCTGGTCTCGCTCAAGGGGCGCCGGGTGTTGGCCTGCAAAGTTCCGGCGCAGAAAATCTCGGTTCCCAGCAACTGCGCCGCTTGAAAGCATCCATCGCCGCCGGCCGCCCCCTCCTTAATGAGACTTTAAGGTCTGGCCTTAAAGTCTCATTACAGGGGGAGGGGGTGATGGCGGCGGCTGCAGGACAAGTTTTTGAGACACATGATCAGGCCTATACCCATATCAAAAATGCGGTTCTGGAGGGAGCGGTCCCGCGCGGATTGCCGCTTCTTTTGGTGGATTATCACAGCGATGATGTCTCGGCGGGTTCAGAGGATGCGGGAGCAGCCAACTGGGTGAGCAAGCTGAAGGAGGAGGGTTGGATCGGGAGAGTCTTTTGGCTGTATCCGGAACGTGGCCGTTTCCTCTTGGGCGCCGGCAGATATCTGCATCGTCAATCCGGCGACATCGCCTTGCTTTTGGCGCAGGAGGTATTTCCGCAGGGTCTTATTCTTTCGGTTGATCTGGATTATTTCACGACGTCCCCTTGTGCCGGCCAGGCAGCTTATGCCGTTAAGCCGGGCGAGATCGCGGATGCCGGCGGCCGGATCGTCGCATATCTGCGGGAACACCAGATTTCCGTGAGACTGATGAACGGTGCGCTCTCGCGTCTTTATGCGCAGTGGGACAGGAAGAACGCGGAAGCATTTGAAGAGTTCCGCGCATGGATAGAAGCATGCGGTGATGCGGCCGGCCGGGCCTTGTCGTCGCCGGCGATCGGGGGACCCCGTCGTTCGTGGCAGCCGGAACCCCCCGCCGGCGGGACGCGGGATTTTACTCCGGAAGGCCTTGAATTGCTGGAAGAGCTGCTGCGTGAATTGAAGAATCCGCGTCTCGTCATGAGAATGCTCAAGAATTTCCAAAGCTGTTACTGCAGTTACGCACCGGAGCGGATCGACGAGACGGAACGAGGGATTTTCCTCATCAAGAAGTACTTTGTCCTCAAGAGGATCTTGAATAAGGAGAATATGTATTGGGTGGTACAGACGGCGGTGTATGAGATGCTGCGGCGCTATGGGCCTGAGGACAGGATGCCTTCTTCGCCGGCGCTCAGCCGCGGCGTCCTTTCTCCTGCGGATATCCTCAAGATCGTGCCTCCGTCCATAGGTAAAGCCGGTTGTTTTATCGTCGACAACTTTCACGCCTATCACGGCGATATGGTTCGCAGCATTATCGAGACGCAACCGGGGACCCTCTGCGAGACGTGGGCGGTCAATGCGGGGAACTGGGACGGGATGGCCATAGAGAAGACGCTCCTGAAGGAAGCCTTGAGGAACATCCTCGATTTTACGCGCAGGTATGCCGATGTCCGTCTTGCGGTGCATATGAGCTTTGGCGGGAAATTTTACCTGGAAACAGACATCGAGCATTACCGGTTGCTGGAGCGTATCCGCGAGCAAGGCATTCCCGTCATCGTCTCCGCGGGGCACCGCCGCAGCGAAGAGCTCGTCTATCGCGCTCCTTTCCCGGCGTGTGTGCCGGGCGTTGTCACCGTAGCCTCGTTGAGTCCTCTGGCCGACGAGCTCCATGAACATTCTCTGCCGGGCGATTTCGCCATGCCGACGATCGACCGTAACGGCTCGACGTCCTACACGGCCGCCGCGTTTTCCAGTCTTCTGCTTTTTATCATGGCGACGAAGAACATGAAAGGGATGGATGCAGTCCGCCTGATGCGTGAGGCCGCTGTGCCGCTTTCCATCGGCGGCTGGAACCGGGAGATCGTTGCAGGATTTATGGAGCCCGTCACGACGACGCAGGCGGTTCTGCATGCCAACGTATGGAAGAGGCTGGAAGCCTTAAGCTCTCCGGCGCAAAAGAAGGCACCGGGCCGCGAGGGTGCGCCAGCAAAAACCAAAAACCACTGGGAGGAGCTTTACGGAAATAGAAACTATTCTGATTCCGGCGGAAAGTGGGGTATGCGGGCATTGCTGGAACACCTGCTTGAATTCCGGCTGCCGCAGAGAGGCCGGCCTTTGTCGATCCTGGATATCGGCGGCCACCGGGGAGAAGTATTTTCAGGTTCTAGACTCAGGGGCATGGCGATGAATGTCTTGGTTGTAGACACTGGGTTTCCCGCCGAGCTTGGGAGAGAGGGGAATATTGTTTTTCTGAAAGGCGATGCCGAACAGCTGGACCGTCTGGCCCTGCCGGGTTATTCCCATCTGTTTGGCGGCAAGGCAGCCGCGTTGCCCCTTGCAGATCTCAAGAGTTCGTTTGATATCGTCTTGCTTTCGGATATTTTGAATTACGTCGATTTCCGGAAAGTCGTTTCCCTAAGCATTCCCTTTGTTTCGCCGGAAGGATATCTTGTTCTGCTCAACACGCCGGATCAGGATGACGGCCAAGGGACATTTTTGAGTTTATTTTCACCACAGGGTGTTAAAAAATCCGGGCAATTGGAAGATTATGTGGAGCGGCAGCATGGGGCGGCCCTCGAACAGGTCGATGTGAACAGGGAGTTTGACGCCGGCGGCGGCACCGGAGGCCTGATGTATGCTCTTTCCATGCTGGGTTCGCCTCGGTCCGAATTGCTTCTCTTTAGACCGCGGCCAGCGGCGAGCAGCCGGAACATGCCTGGAGATTTTTCTTCTCCGGCGGCACCGCAGCCCTATTCCGAAGACGATGTTTTTCGCTTTCTCTGGGAGCGGCGGCACCACAAGGTCCTCATTGTTGTCGACGGGCCGTCGGGATCGGGCAAGACGACGTCGGTCCGCCGCATCGCCGCCAGGGTGCGCCGGCAAAAAGAGATGAAAAAGAAATTTATCGTTCTGGAGGGCGATAAGATCGATCCCTATCGCCATCATTTCTTCCGTCACGGGCATTATGCACGGGAGCTTAAGGGGGTTCTTCACAGGATATTGGATCGCGGCAAGACCTTGATCCTTCTGGAAGGATGCCACAGCAAGAGGGAATTTCTGCTTGTGCGGCACGATTTCGACGACCTGGAGGTCTTGTTCCTCGACATGATCACGGCGCCGTATGAGGTCGACCCCGATATTTCTTCTCCTTCCAGAAAACACATTTTCGAGGTTGCCGGAGAACGTTTCAAGATGAGGGTTGCCGGCGACGCATACAGTCCGATGATGCGGTTTTCATCCCAGGCGGGGGAAGACGCCGGGTTCATTTATGGCCTGACCCAGCCGAGCCTTGCCGACGGCCAAGAGCGGTTTGGCATCCGGGGGATGCGCCTAGAGGCCGGATTCAGGGGCAGGGGGTTGGCGGTCCCGTTCATCAGGGAGTTTATGGTTTTCTTCCCTACATTCTGGCTTCATGAGAACATCATTCCTACCCTGGGCTTCATTATGCAAAGATCTTTTGGGTTCGAGCCCGCGGCCCCCCGGCTCGAGAACCTCGTGCATATCGGCCGGCCGGGCACCGACGGTATCATACCGTTGTTCTTCCCGTTGATACGCAACGCAGACGGCGCGCTTCCCGCCAACGGCGTTGACCTTGAATTCCGCCTCGTTGATTTTGTTCTTACGGATTATGTCAAGGCGTATGTCCATACCGATTACCGCGGCCCTGCCGTGAGTTCGCCGGCGCGGACGCGCGACCTGGTGGATTTTTCCCAATTCAATAAGATGGATTATTTCGATTTCCCCGTCCTTGTCGGCGATGGCCCCTGGGCCGAGCGCATCACGCTTTGCACGTCTTTGATCGTGGCCCATCCGTCGGCGATGTTCCTGAGGAGGTATGCCGGCGACCGTCCCATTCAGCATAGTTTCGACAGGGACCTGCTTATCGGGGATTTCGCAAAGACGGTTACGCTGCCGGACACGAGGTTCTTGTTCGTCCACACGAAGATTTCCGACGAGAGGGAATTTATTTACGAGGTGGTCTATCGGCTTGTGGATCTGGGTATCGGCGAAGACAGGATCGCCACAGAGCCCTTGCGGCAATCGGTCCCCATGATCTCCATCTTTGTGTATCCCGACGGCAGGGTCGTCCTTCACAAAAAAGAAGGAGAGCGTCTCTTGGATCCTTTGACGCTGGCGGAGGTCGTCACATACAGCGATTATCTTCGAGATTTATCGAAGCCGCAGATCACCGCATACAAGGATGGCGAGCCGTCTTCTTTCAGCTCTCCGGCGGCGGTCGAGACCTCTACGCAATCACGAGAACATTTCCTCGCTGGATCTTTGGCAATGATTGATCGGATGCCGTCAGAGCAGAAACAGATAGAAGAGTGGCTGGCAACTGTGCGCATATCTCCGATTCATCTGGAACGCGTGTTGGCCGCCGGGCGGCGGTTTGGCGATGAAGACCAGGCGGAATTATGCGGCTATGCCGCTGGGCTTACAGACCATGGCCGCTTGCTGGGTCTTTTGAAAAAATACGCTTTTCCGCTCGGCGCCAAGCACCTGTTGGAGATCGGCCCCGGTTCTGCGTCTTTCCTCCTGGCGCTTCGCGAAGGGGGTGTCTGCGCGCAAGGTCTGGAGAGCAACCCGGAATTGGCGGGATTGGCGCGCCAGGAAGGATTGGTTGTTGCCGCAGGCAATTTGCTCGAGCCGCCGGCACAAATGCTGGAGCGGCCTTATGACGTGACATTCAGCCATTATGTGCTGGACGTGCCTTCTCTTATGCAGAGCCGGATGTATTTTCAGGGCAGGGTTTTCATGACTCCCGAGCTGCAAAGCGAGGGCATCAAGATGTTGGCGCAGATGGCCCGGTTGACCAGGCCGGCAGGGGTGAGTATTCACGAGATCGGTCTGGCTCCTTACTGGCCTTTCATCGCAGAGGACATCCGCAGGGCCGGTTTTTCGATACGGGAAGGCGGCCTGCGCGAGAACTTTTTGGTGTTGCAGCGTTCTTTGCAGGTGAGTTCCCCGGCGGTATTGAAAGAAGGCCTTGGCACGGTGGGGCTTGTCGGCCTGGGGCGTCACGGGCGGCGCCATCTCAAGACCCTCGTCGATCTGAGTGCAGGCGTGCGTGCCGTCGACCGGACGATTGACGCAACGATATACGAAAAATTCGGCCATAACGATCTGGTGCAATTGTCTCAGATCGAAGCGGCAGAACTGTTTGATGATCCGGCTGTAAAAGCTGTTATCATCGTGACGCCCGGAAATACCCATTACGAGCTTGTCAAGCAGGCCTTGGCGGCAGGCAAGCATGTTCTGGTGGAAAAACCATTTACCGAGACGACCGATGAGGCGCGAAAGCTTGTCGCTCTGGCTGCCGACCGTCGTCTTGTTTTGATGGTGGGACATAACCGGTTCTACCTGCCGCATTTCCAGCGCCTGATGATCATGGTCAAGAGCGGCCAGTTGGGCGATATCCTGGCCGTTGAAGGCAAATACATGCATCCTTATCAAAATGATGATCGGACGCATACCGCTTTAGAAGGCATGGGGTATCATCTGTTCTATATGATCCATGGCCTGCTGGACCAGGATCGTCCGACACGATTGACAAAAGGCGCCTGTTCGGAGGATTGGGAGAAAGTGGCGTTGGAACTCCTCTATAGGAACGTCCCTGTGACCCTTACAATGGATCGAGACTTTACACGTAAAGTCGTTTATGTGACCGTTTATGGCAGCAAATTCAGCGCTACTTTTGATTGGTCACATGAGCCCGCTTTCACTCAGTTGCTTGTCGCGTCCGCCCAGCCGGATGCCATTTTCGATCCGAACTCGCCTGACGCGACGCTGCTGCGGCAGCTGCAGGGGCAAAATGTCCTCGAGGGCGAAGACGCCGAGCCGTCGTTATATCACGAATTAAAAGTTTTTCTTGAGGCGATTCGCACACAGATACATCCTCCGAGCGACGGCGTCGCCGCCATCCATATCGTGGAAACCATCGAGGAGATCCGCCTTGCGCTGAAACACTCCAATAATTCCTTCTCCAGCCCTTCACTCGGCCCTGGCTTCGGCTCCCGCCGAAGGCCGAGGCCAGGTTCAGGACGGAGTCCTCAGAGGGAAACAAATCTTGATGCTTTGGCTTCGTCCTCCAGCCCTTCGGCTTCGCTCAGGACGTCCCCTGCCGGGGAGACTGCGCATTCATCATCGGAGGGTATTAAACCTTATATTTTGGCCAATTCTTTCTTCGGCCCCATAGTCGTTAAAGGCAATGAAAGCTGTATCCAGCTGGCCAAGGAAATCGCCAGGGATCACTTCGGCATACGGAATATTGTCGACGCCCGGCAAATGCACAACGGCACAGGCAGCAAACACAAGCCGGTATTGATCGAAACATCGTCCCGTAAAGTCATATTGCGCAGAGGAGGAGCGGCGCAGGAAGAGTTGAGGTACATTGTTTCGGTGACGAACAGGCTGCATGAATACGGCCTCCCCGTCGCCCGCCTCTATCCAAGAATAGATAGTGATGACCAGGGCGCCGATAGATATTTTGTGGAAAGAGACAGCAGTTTTTACCGGGCCGAGGAATTCGTTGAGAGAGGTAAGAATATCTCGGTCCAAGATGCTACCTTGATACACTTTGAGGCTATGGGCCGCCTGGCGGCAAGGATTAATAACAGCATGGAAGGATTCGTGCCGGAGGGAAGCCGTTTGTGGAAAAAACGCTTGGAAATTCTAGACGATTTGGAAGGAGCGTTGCGCGGATATATGGATGAGGTATTGATGGTGCCGCAGGCCCAAAGACATCCGGAACAGCAGGCATTCGTAGATCATTTCATGTTCTTTATGGGCCAGGCCGAAATAGCGCGACGCCGGTATCAAGGCAACGGTTCGGCGATCGTCCCTATTCATAATGACTTGCACCCAGAAAACGTTAAATTCGATGATATGGGAGAAGTTGTCGGTTTGTTCGATTTCTGTATCTCCCAGTCCGACGAAAGGATCGTCGAGATCAATAATCTGGTGTTAGGCCATAACGCAGCGGCCACCCCCGTGTTTTACGACGGAGAGAAGCTCTTCAGGGTGGTGGCAGCCTATGATGGAGCCGCTCATAGGAAATTTAGCGTCGACGAAATAAGGAACATCGTTGAGGTTATCCGTATCCGTTTCCTGGAGATAATCTATACGAGATTTGTCCGTCATCATCCGTTCAGACTGACGAACATCTTCGATTATCCCGAGCTGGCGCCTTTTGCGGTGACGGAAATCGGAATGTTCAGGCAATTTGCGCGCGAGTTCGCTTATGAGAGCCAGACGGAGGCGTTTGTCAACCGCGTTACCGAGCAACGGCTGTTTTCTGCATGTGAAACCGATTCTCTCAGCTCTCCGGCGGAAAAAAGAATTGAAGGGGCCTTGGGGGACCGTCGGATATCCTTTGGAAATATCATCGATTCCGGCATGGACGTGGCATTGGTGCCGGAAGAAAAGATTTCCCAAGAAAAGGGAAAAAGCTCGTTTGTCTATGACATCGTTTGTAACGGACAGGCCGTCAGAGGAAACAGGGTCCATGTAGAGATAGATTCACAGAACAGAGAAATCAATGTTCCAGTCATTTGGACGGCAAACCATCCCGCAGCGGCCAGGTTCCGCGGCGTAGGCTTGAGCGTGCTTGAATTCTTGCGTTATGAAGCCCTCCGCCTCGGCTATTCCATCCGTTTTACCGATGTCCAGAGTCCTAGGCTTGCGGGTATGATCGGGATATTTTTCGAGGATCTCAGGCAGGCCCAGGAGCACAGCCGGGGTTATGACCCTGAGGCCATCCCGTGGCGGGGGTGGTTGAATTGCGATATCATCGGCAAGCCCAGGGTGCGGGCCGTCCTCGACGGGATAAGCTCGCCGGGTTTGATTAAAACCGGCGCTCGCCTCTCGGCGAAGCCGAGGGAAGTCTCGCCGGCAGTGGCGGATTCTCCTGCGGACGCACAAAGATCCCCGGCGGTGTTTGACGTGACCCGTCTGGCTGAGGAGGGATTTGAAAAGATCGCGCTCGGCGGCAGGGATTACGGTTTTCTCTTCAGCGAGATGCTGTGCGTAGGGGCGGATGCGCGTTACGTGACGGGTTTGACGGTCGAGGCCTTTGATGTATCGCCTCGCCGCCAGGTCATGGATCTGGTGGGTTATGTGGATGTCGGTTTTACGCCGTCCGATGGCTTCATGCATATGGCATACCATCAGGAAGACATGGACGAGGGTTTGTTTGAGGCCCGCCGAGGCGCTTTAAAAATATGGGGCGGCGACAGCGGTTCTGTCAGCAAGATGTTGCATGCCGCGCGGACCTCCGCGTTCGCAAAACAGGGAGCGGAATTCCAGGATTGCTATGCCCTTGGTGTTAAGGAGGGGTACCGCAGGCAGGCCCTCGGCAGCATCCTTTATGCTTCAGCCCTCAGGTTGACCATGAATCACGGCAAGACGATGTTTTCCGTCGTCAACGGCAGGACCGGCGACTGCAGCCTTTACATGAGATTCATCAAGCCGGAGAGAAGGCCGGCCGTCCTGCGCGGCGGATACGGCGATATCATCAACTTTTCTCTTCTGGACGATGTCTCCTGGACATCGTCCGGCGGTCTTTCCCTCGCGGCGCAGCCGGACGGCCGCCTGGTTTTTCTGGTCGCGCCTCCCCGGGGAGCCGGCCGGATTGATTCAGGCAACAGCTTATCTTCCCCTGCCGTCCCTGTGGAGAGAAGGACGCTGCGTTTCCGCAGCGAGAGGATTGGAAGGACCATGGAGGCCTTCAGGCAGGAAAGAATCCCCCTCCTTTTCTTTAAAAATTTCACAGAGTGGCTTGATCTTCAGAAAGATTATGCTGCGCTTACCGACCAGGTCATGGCCTTGAGGCTTTTGCTGACATTGCCGGAGACGCCGGACTTCATGATGTGGGCAAAGTACTATCTCAAGATGGAAGAGGCCCGACGGGCGTTGGAGATATTCTGTGCTTACAAGCTTCTGCATTTCAGCGAAGGGGATTATGTCCGGTCCAGGCGGATTTTACAACGGTTGATGAAAAAGAGCCGCATCGCCGGCCGTCAACCGCTGCTTGTCAGCAAGGGTGAACAGTGGATCGACGAATACAACGCTTCGGTGACAGGTTCCTTTATCTTTTTGGGGCAGCCTACCGTGCGCGCTCTCGACGACCACGAACTGGCCGCCGTGCTTGCGCACGAATTGGGGCACAAGAGAAAGAAGCATGCGCTCGAGTATCTCAGGTTTGTGTCCAGGCATGGCTGGCCCGTCGGTGAAAACAAAGGGCCTTGGGAGGTTTTGTGTCACCGCCAGGAATTTGAAGCGGATGCCTTTGCCGTGCATTGCCTCTCGAAAGCCCGCTACCGGCCGGAGGCGCTGGTGAGCAGTCTCGCCAAGCTCGAGTCCCATTTCCTTGATCAGCCGTCGATCCAGCTGTTTCTGAGGCTTGCGTCTCAGGACAGGTTTCAAAGAGACAAAGAGGCCGTCCAGGAAGACGGGGAAGAAGACCGCCGGAAGATTTTGAAAACGCATCCGCCTTTTGCAGAAAGGGTGGCAGCCATCCAGAAAGAAATCAAATCCCTCTCGTCGCCCGCCGGTGCCGTTGTTGGGCCGGTCGCTGGCAAACCGCATGTCCAGGTGATGCCCGATCACGGCTTGGCTTTTAACACCTGGGCGCTTGCGGGCGTCAAGGGTGCCGTTCTGATCCATGCCGATGCCCACGCGGATACGGCTGTTCCGGCAGCCGCAGGCTGGGAAGAATGCGCGGATGCCGATCTGTGGGGCCTGCGTTTCAAGGAAGGGAGTTTTATCCATCCGGCCGTCTATTACGGCATGATCGATGAGATTTATTATGTGGTCCCGTCGCACAGCGAAGACAAGCCGTCGGAAAGAGAAATGGTTGTGAACAGCCGGCGCATCAGCGTTCATGTCTTGCGGTTGTCCGACCTTCCTGATTTCCGCCGGGAACAGAGGCCCGTTCTGGTCGATATCGACGAGGATTATTTTGTCGAGCAGGGCAATATGAAATCAGAGGTTTACCGCAAGATCGCCTTCGGTTCACCCCGGCAGGAGATTGAATCAGAACTGGGGCAAGTAATTACATGGTTCCTGAAGCGTTTGTTTACTGCGAGCGGCGTGACCACGCCCTTGGTCACGATCGCCGAATCGCCGGACTGGGTGCCGCAGAATTTTGTGCCGTTCATCACCCAGACGCTCAAGACGGAGATCAACCGGATGGTTTCAGTTTCCGGAGGTCAGGTTGGTGACGACTCGGATAGCTCGATCTCCAGCCCTTCGCTCCGCTCAGGACGTCGGCAACAGGATGTAATGAACCTGAATTTTTCGGCTGTTTCCTCCGGCCCGGCAGCCGGCGCCGTCTCTCGTTTGTCGTCGGTGTCCGTGCCTTTATTTGGTTTTGACGATGAGCTGTCGGGCGGCAACCGTGTGTTCGTATCCGATCTTTCAGCGCTTCGGGGCGGCCTTTATACGATTGAGGATTTCGACGGACGAGGTTCCCTGTCAGCTCAGGCAGGTGATAGAGAGGAGGTGGGGACAGGCGCAATCATAAGGATCCCCTGAGAGGTCTCTTGATTTCACGGCCAGAATTTCCCGGCCGTGATCGGAGATGAATGGCGGTTGCCTCTGGGAGGGAACCCCCGGGGGAGGGCAGCCGTAGGATTGCGAGGGGAATTGTTCCCAAGAAAAAAGGAGCCCCGGGCTTAAAGTCCGGGAGGATTCCACGATAACTTGGGGATTTGCAATGAGTTAGAAGCATGAGATTTATCTTCAAAAATCTTCGGAAAGGAGGTAGAATAAAATCATGCCTAAGACAAAAAGAAACGAACTTGAAATTGTCCCCGGCGATCTGCCGGGACCGGATGACAAGCGGACATTCTGCCGTTTTCTCGTGAAGAGGGTCCCTGTTCACTTCAAGGACCTGAAAATCGGCACACGAGGGGAAGGAGCGTGCAAGGATATCAGCGGCGGTGGGACCTGCATGGACACTGTCCGCGAGCTGCGGCCCAAAACGCCGTTGGAGTTGTGGTTGGATTTTCCGGACGGTTTTGAGCCCATGCATCTTCTGGGGCGCGTTGTGTGGTCGAAAGCGGATGGACCTCTCTGGCGTACCGGCGTTGCTTTTGACAGGCAGCGTCTCATGAGCATGGCAAGGATACTGAAAGCGACAGAGGCAGAAGAAGGTTAAAGTTGAGCGGGATCAGAGAAGGCGAGGCTTTGGGAAAGTTAACGTTACTCCTCGCGTTTGCATCTTGTCAATATCTGTCTGCGACCAGTCCTCGCAGGGCTCGGACGGGCAGCCAGATATTTCCAAGATACGCTCGGAGCTAATCCCACCGGAGGTGGGATTAAGGAGGTGTTCAATGGATGAGAAGAGAGGTTCGGTCCGTTGGAACATAATCTTGCCAATTCGCTACATGGGGTTTGCGAAGCATAACGAAGGATACGCAAGGACGAAGGATCTCAGCACAACGGGCGCATGTGTGGAGACAGTTGAAAAACATGAACCAGGGGACAAGCTCAACGTTATGTTTGAGTTTCCTGACGTTGAGGGAACGGTGTGTGTCGAATCCGAAGTGATCTGGCAGAAGCATTCTCAAGGTTTTCAGGAGGAATATAACTATTTGACAGGATTGGCATTTAGGAGAATTCGAGACTGCCATAAGCAGTGCATCCTGGATTACGTCATCGATCATCATCCGCAGCAGCTCAGGGAACGCTGGTGGCAGGGGGTTTAGGGACAGTCAGGCAGGTTTTTAGGGGATTTCCGGATAGATTTTAGAAGCGCACGAGAAGAGGCTTTTGTTTTCCCGCCGTGATATTTTTTACCCTTTTTCCGCACGCTAAATTTGCATAAGTATTTCTTGACTTTTACCTTGCTTATGATAAACTTTTTAAACATATTTTTATCTATAATTATCAATAGGTTAGGTGAAGGCATAACTTACAGAGCAAAGCGATGTAAGTTATCGGCCTGAACCTGACTCCGCACCAACTTTTCCCATAAGCTTGGCTTTTAAGAGAAGGAATGGAATTGCAGACAGGCGTTTGTCATTAAGACAACCTCTTTAGAAAAGTTGATGCGGGGTTTAATTCCTGTCTGGCGGCAGGCAGGCGCGACGGCCGAGCGCAAAAGCTCCAGCCCAGCAAGGGCGGAGTTTCCTCTTCCGATGAAGGAAAGCTCCAGCCCAGCAAGGGCGGAGTTTCCTCTTCCGATGAAGGAAAGCTCCGGCCTACACTTTATGTCGCCTGTCATAAGGCGACGGTTCCATAAAGTGTCTACTCATTAAAAAAGGAGAAGAGACAAAGCACATGAAGTACGGACATTTTTCATCTGACGGGCTCGAATTCATTATTTCTCATCCCGTAACACCCACCCCTTGGATCAATTATCTGACGAACGACAAATATTGCGCGATCATCTCCCAGTGCGCCGGCGGATACAGCTTCTACCGCGACTGCCGCACAGACCGGATCCTGCGGTGGGCCCCGGACTACAAGAATTTCGACAGGCCCGGCCGCTACATTTACGCCCGGGAAGAGCGCGCCGGCAGCAAAAGATCCAAAGTTTGGTCTTTGACATATCAACCGATCAGGGTTGAGCCGGATACCTACGAATGCCGTCACGGCCTCGGCTATACGACGATCGCGCAAAAATACAACGGCGTTGCGTCGCGGATCACCTATTTTGTCCCTGTCGACGACGATTGCGAACTTTGGCTCGTCTCTTTGACGAACGAGACGAACAAAGAGAAGAAGCTGGAGCTCTATCCTTATGTCGAATGGCTCGTCGGCGACTATCACGAAGAGCTGCGTTACCGCAACATCATGAATCTTTATAACCGGATGTGGTTCGACGAGAGCCACAAATTGATCTTCGGATGGAAGACCGCCTTCTGGCAGGGGATGAATATCAAAGAATTCAAGAATTTCAGCTTTTTCGCCTCCAGCCTTGACGTCAAGGGATATGCCACGAGGAAGACGGAATTCCTGGGACGTTACAACACCGAGGAGAAGCCCGAGGCCATCCTGGGAGGCAAGTTCAGGAATACGGCCTTATGTTCCGGCGAGGACGGGATCGCCTGTTTCAAGCACACCGTGAAGCTCGCGCCCCGGCAGACAAAGGAATTTGTGGTGATCCTGGGCGAGACGGAAGGGCAGTCGAACGCCATCAAGCTCGTTGAAAAATACAGGGACCTGGCGCAGGTCAAGAAGGCGCTTGAAAGCACACGGGATCTCTGGAAGAAGCGCATCGCCGGCAATATCGTCGTCAAGACGCCGGACAGCGATTTCGACACCATGGTCAACACCTGGATGAAATACCAGGTGTATATCTGCAATCTCTGGTCGCGTTCCCCGTCGTTTTATCACGAGGGTTCCGGCGGCCGCGGGTATCGTGACTCAGCCCAGGATTCGGAGGCGATCGTTTCCATCAACCACGAGTTGACGCGCAAGCGCATCCTGCAGATCGCAGCCTTGATCCGGCGGGATGGGACGTCAGCGCCCGGCTGGTCGGACACGTCGGGCCCCAACCAGCACCGGCCGAACAAGGACCATCAGGTCTGGCTGACCGCGACGGTCCGCGCCTATGTCCAGGAAACGGGGGACAAGGGCATTCTTGAGGCCTATGTGCCGTATCTCAGGGACAAGTGGGTGGGCGGCTGGGACATCGACCTTCAGTATAAGGGCGGCACCACGACAGACGGGGAAGGCACGCTTTTTGAGCATCTCGAGAAGAACCTCAATTTTTGTTTCAACGACGTCGGCGAACGCGGCCTGCCGAAAATAGGCCACGCGGACTGGAACGACGCGATCGATGCCGCGGGCAAGAGACACAAGGGTGAGAGCGTCTGGCTGGCCCAGGCGCTGGTGCGCTCTTTGAAATATTTCGTCGAACTCTGCGAGCTGGCGGGCGATGCGGCCAAGGCTGAGGAATTCAGCCGCAAGGCCAAGACCATGACCGACAGGGTCAACGAGGTGGGTTGGGACGGCGAGTGGTATAAGAGAGGGTTCACCGACGACGGGATTGCTTACGGCACGAAAGATTACGACGGCGGCAAGATCTTTTTGAATACGCAAGCGTGGGCCCTTCTGGGCGGCGTGGCCGATGGAGGAAGGTCGGACAAGATCCTCAAGAGCACCGCCAAATATCTCGACGGCAAGCACGGTCTGGCGCTTTTTTACCCGGCCTTCAGCCATTTCAGGCCGGAGCTGGGCCGCATCAGCATGTTCTCCGAGGGGACGAAAGAGAACGCGGCGGTCTTCTGCCACGCGGCGCATTTCATGATCGTGGGGCTTTGCATAGCGGGACGCGGCACCTGGGCTTACGAGTCCATATGCAAGCTGATGCCGAACAAACAGAAAAGTTACGATCTTTATAAAGCCGAGCCGTATGTCTACGCCGAATATCTCGTCGGGCCGGAGAACCCTTACCGTTACGGCGAGGGCCAGTTCACGTGGATCACGGGGGCATCGGGCTGGGCGTTTATGGCGGCGACCGAATGGATCCTCGGCGTGCGCAGGGATTATGCGGGCCTGCGCATCGATCCCTGTCTGCCGTCGTCCTGGAAGAAATGTTCTGTCCGTCGGCCGTTCCGCGGGGATGTGTATGAGGTCGAGATCGAAAATCCCAACGGCGTTGAGAAGGGCATAAAAGAAATTTACGTCGACGGCACCAGGATCGAAGGGACGCTGGTCAAGTCGTTCGGCGACGGCAAAGAGCACAAGGTCCGCGTGGTGATGGGATAGCGCGGTTTTGAGGGCGCGCCACGGACAAGAACGGAGGAAAGCAATGATGAACCGCTTGGGCATTTTTAAGAAAACGCTCTCTTCGCTGTCCTTGTTTTTACTGTCTACTGTTTTTATGAGCGGCTGCGGCACCCAGGGTGCTCAGAGGCCCCAGACCGCCGGCAAAAAGATCGTCGTCTGGCACTGGATGACGGACCGTGAAGAGGCCTTCCAGGAACTGGCTAAAAGATATGAGGCCAAGACCGGTATCAAGGTCGTCTTCGAGCTGTATGCCCCTTCCGATGCCTATTCGCAGAAGGTCCGGGCCGCGGCGCAGGCGCGCGCGCTGCCGGACATCTTCGGTCTTCTCGGCGAAAAACGGGATTTTGCGGCGTTCATCAAAGCCGGCCATGTGGCCAACCTGACAGGCGCGATGGAAGAGCAAGGAGGGGCCTGGAAGAACCTCTTGTATGAAAAGGCCCTGGCGGTCAACGAATTCAGGACGGACAATCCTTATGGCGTCGAGGCGGGCATCTACGGCGTGCCGATAGACGTCATGAATATCCAGATGGTCTACAATAAAAAGCTTTTCCAGAAGGCGGGACTGGACCCGGCGCGCCCGCCGAAGGATTGGGCGGAATTTGTCGCCGATTGCCAGAAGCTGAAGGAAGCCGGTACCCAGGGGCTTGTCAGCGGCTGGGGCGAGATCTGGATGATCGACTGCCTGGCATCGAACTTCGCTTTCAATATCATGGGGCCGGACAAGGTCTTTGCCACCATCCGCGGCGAAGTCCCTTACACGGATCCCGACTGGGTCAAGGTCTTCAGTCTTTTTAAGGAAATGGCCGACCGCGGCATGCTGGCGTCAGGTATCGTGACCATGGTGAACAAAACAGCCGAGCAGAATTTCGCCAATGAGCGCTCGGCATTTGCCTTTAACGGTTCCTGGTGCGTCAATGTCTATCACGGCATGAACCCGTCGTTGGATTACGGCGTGATGCTTCCGCCGAAGGTCAATCTTAAAAACCCCATGTATATCTGGGGCGGGGCCGGCTCTTCGCTTTTGGTCAACGACCGTTCGGCGGTGAAGGAGGAAGCCGTTACATTCCTGAAATGGCTGACAGCGACCGAACAGCAGGCGTATCTCTCGGAGACGACCCGCAACCTGCCTTCCAACAGGAAGGTGTCCGGGTCGATCCCGGAGATCCTGGCGGACTTTTCCAAGGGGATGGACAATGTGACGCACCCGAACATCTGGCCGGTGAACGAACTTCCCAAGGTCATTGAGCGCTTCGATAAGGGCATCCAGTCGATCATCATCGGGGAGAAGACGCCGGAAGGCCTGGCCGAGGAATTGGCCAAGCTCAAAGCTGAAGAAATGGCGAAACAGAAGTGAGCCACGAGGAACGGACCGGTAAAGAGGCTCATCCGTAAAAGACAATGATTGCCGAAAAGATCAAACAGTTTTATAACCTCATGCATAATGCCACGCCCAAGCAGAAGGTGATCGGCACCGTTTTGTTTCTGGCGGCCCTGGAAACTTTCTTTTTGCTTTTTCACGATTCCGCCGTCTTCTGGGTTCTGGCTTATGGTTCTGTAACGCTGGCCCTTCTTTTCCTGGTCCTGGCTAATCTCATCAAGAAGAGCCTGTCGGCGTTCTTTTTCGTCGTGCCGGCCCTGCTGATTTTCTCGATTTTCTATATCTATCCTTTTTTCAAAGTCCTTCAGCTGTCGCATCATGCCTGGGATGGCATCTCGCCCAAGATGACTTTTGTGGGTTTGTCCAATTTCTTCGAGATCATGAAGGACAGGATCTGGTGGGTATCCATGGGCAATGCCGGCTACATCACGCTGATCGCCCTGACGTTCCAGAATGCGCTGGCCCTGGCCTTGGCGTTGGCTTGCGACCGTCAGATCAGGGCAAAGAATTTTTATCGCGTGATCTTTTTCATCCCGCCGGTCCTCTCCGAGGTCGTTGTGGGCCTCATCTGGCGCTGGATCTACGACGGCGATTACGGTTTCCTGAACTATACGCTTGGTCTTTTGGGGCTGCAACATCTGGCGCATAACTGGTTGTCAGATCCGAATACGGCCTTGACGTGCGTCGCCATCATTCACAGCTGGAAGGGTTTCGGCTGGGGGTTCATGATCCTTTTGGCCGGCCTGCAGACGATCCCGAAGGAATTGTACGAGGCGGCGAAGGTTGATGGCGCCAACGTCTGGCAAAGCTTTAAGAACGTGACGATCCCGCTCATGATTCCCGTCTTCGTCCTGGTTATGATTTTGACCATCCTGGGATCTATGCAGGCTTTTGTCTTGATCTTGTCGATGACCGGTGGAGGTCCCGGTTATCATACGGAAGTGCCTGTGACGAGGATCCTGGCGTCCATGCAAGGGTCTTCGATGTTCGGCTACGCCTGCGCCCAAGGGTTGACGTTCGGTGTGATCCTGATGATGGTCTCTTTTGCGCAGATGGGGATATCGCGTAAATTGAAACAGGCATAAGTTGCCCCGCGCTTCCGCGTGGGGAAGAAGATGCTACGGGCGGCAGCCCGTAGAGAAAGTAAAAGCATGAGACTTAACAAATACACGGCTGCGCAGCACGCATCGGGCTTCTTCATTAACGTTTTCCTCATTATTGTCTCCGTGACATGCGTGTTTCCTCTTTTATGGATGTTCGGTTCTTCCCTCAAGACCCAGAGCACGATCTTCTCCGATATGAGCGTCATCCCGCGCGCCATGCATTGGGGGAATTTTTACCTGGCTTGGACCAAAGGGGGCTTCGGCGTGTACTTCCTGAATTCCCTTTTTTATACGGTTGTCGTCGTCTTCGGTATCGTCATGGTTTCGTCCCTGGCGGCCTACGCGTTCTCGCGCATGAATTTTCCCGGCAAGAACCTTTTATTCTTCATGTTCCTGGCGGCCATGATGATCCCCTTGCCCGGCAGTTTCGTCCCGCTCTATGTTTTGGTCAACAATGTCCGCAATGTCCTGTTGAATACGACGGCTGCCGCGACGCCGTTCCTGCTTAAGGTTTTCCCCCAGAGTGTTGTCTTCGGGATCACCTCTTTTATCGAGGACCAGTTTTATCCGCGCACGGCCTACATCCTCTGCATGATCAACGTCGGGCTTTCTTTCAGCATTTACATGCTCAAGACGTTTTTCGACAGGATGCCCAAGGAACTGGAAGACGCCGCGCGCATCGACGGATGCTCGCGTCTCGGGATTTGGCGCCATGTCGCCCTGCCCTTGGCCAAGCCTGCTATCGCCGTCATCATCATTTATAACGCCCTCAACGTCTGGAACGAATACATTCTGGCGAATCTGATTTTGTCGTCGAAGGACCTGATGCCCCTGCAGAGAGGCCTCATGGTCTTCCAGGGCGAGCACATCACGCAATATCCGCTGCTCATGGCCGGCATGACCATCACCGTTGTGCCCATCCTGATTATTTATCTGGTCATGCAGCGGTTCATCATCAAGGGGATCACGGCTGGCGCGGTGGTCGGTTAATCCCAGAGGTAAGAGATATTTAAAGATGAACAGACTCATCCAAAAAGATGAAAAAAGATATGCGGGGTTTCCTATGGGCGCGACGCGGCATTTTTTTGGCCTCCAGTTTTTAAGTTCTTTTATCCGTCTTCGTGCAGCCGCTTTCCTGTTCTCTATATTCTGTTTTTTGTTCTCTGGGCTTTCCTGGGCCCAGGATGAATCTGCTCAAAACCAGGAGATTGTGGCAGGGGCTCCGGCGGCAACGAATATGATCCAGGGGGAGACAGGGGCTCCGGTTGCCGCAGCCGTTGCCGAACCCAGTCAAAAGGCGCCTGAGGCGGCTCCGGCGGAAGCCTCCTTGGAAGAGATGGTGACCGTGGCCAGGAAGGCCAAAGATGAGGGTGATTTTGAGAAGGTTTATGCGACGGTAGACGAGGTGATGCGGCGTTTCGGCCGGGAGGCGGCCAAGGAGCAGGCGTCGCTGAAAGATTTTCCTCCTACCGAGCAAATCAATAGTTACGCGACCTTGAACAATGTCGCACAGGTCCAGTTTATTAAAGGTGAGGCCTTGAAAAAAGAAGGCAAGAAAGACGACGCGATTACC
>Ga0302253_1000308_pt1 | contig 44042 bp, 34 predicted proteins | sample AAG_RA_Trp_MG_FD_193537 | JGI IMG/M metagenome (GOLD analysis project Ga0302253, IMG submission 193537) | Enriched activated sludge microbial communities from anaerobic digester in WTTP, New Holstein, Wisconsin, United States - AAG_RA_Trp | ecosystem: Engineered > Bioreactor > Anaerobic >...
CTGAAGACTTTTATGAAATGGGGGTAAACAAAAATAAATATAAATTTTCTTTATATAAAAATGTTCACTAATTTTGTCCTAATAATAGGGGTTTGGTACAATAAAGGATTTGAGGATTGGGAAATTGATTTCATTAAAAAAAATTGTAAACAGTTAGAAAATGGAGATTATTACATTGACTACTTCACTGATTATGACGATTTAGTTGGTGGTGGAGAAGGTACAGCTTCTCGACATTATGCAAAACTTAGAAATATAATTTTAGATGGCTTGACTCTTCCCAAAGAATGTAGAGCTTATAAAAAATATATCTGGGCAGCAGAACAATTTAATTTGACTGCAAAAAATTATCAACTTGAAATCATTAATATTTAAATAAAACTTATGGAACACACATTCTTTTATATCGGAAAACTCAGTAAAGACATTGATGTTACAAACATCGAAAACTTATTGAAAGAAAATATAGCAAATCAACAAAAGCAGTTTAATACAAACTTGGGAGATGACAATCCTGATAATATTACAATTGTTGATTATGCATATGTAGAAGCTGAACCGAATTGCTATATGACCTATGCAAAATGGAAGATAGAAAAATAATCTACTGCTAACACACAATATAAAACAGTTGGGGTTCAGTGGTTTGCGGGGTTTTGGTTCTCGCACCAACTTTTTCCTTGGTGGATACGAACACACTCCGAAAACCCAACCGTTTCATATTGTCAAACGTTAGCAAACATTAAAAATAAAGAAATATGAAACAGAAATTTATTTTAACAATACTATTTATAGTCGCTTTCAAAATGGTAAGTGGTCAAACACCGAATTTCGAATTTGCTGGTCAGTTTGGGGCGAAAAACAACGACTATGGAATTGACATAATAACTGATAGCATTGGCAATGTATATTTGCTTGGCGTGTTTACAGACTCAATTGATTTAGATAATTCTGTAGGAATTGATATGCATTATTCAAATGGTAATACTGATGTATTTTTAGTAAAATACTCACAAACAGGAAATTTTTTATGGGGCTTTACTATAGGTGGGTCTGGAAACGATGTGGCTAAATCTATTGTGATAACCCCACAAAATGAGATTTTTATACTTGGAAATTTTGAGAATGCAATGGATATTAATCCAAGTTCAGGCACAACAATATTAAACGGAGGTGGGCTATTTACAGCTCAATATGATAATTTGGGAAACTTGATTCGGGGATGGAATATTAGTAGTTCCTTTTGTGTGGGAAGACAAATTATTTTCGACAATAGTAACCACTATTATATAATAGGACATTTTATGGGAACAGCGGATTTTGACCCAACTCCCACGATTCTTCAAAAAACTTCATTAAACGGGCAAGATCTCTTTATCTCAAAATATTCATATATAAATGATTCATGCCTTTGGGTAAGCATTTTCAGTATTGATAATATTGATAATATGAACTCCATTGCTAAAGATGATGTGGGATGTGTATATGTTTCTGGATTTTCGTATAGTACAGGGTTTATTTTAAAAACTGATTCAATGGGAAATATTATCTGGCAGAATAATTTCAACAGTATCTGGGCTGGAAAAACTGATCCGATTGCATTAAAATATAATAATGGGCTGCTATTTGTTTCAGGTAATTTTGAAGGTGAGGTTGATTTTGACCCTGGTGCAGGTACTTTTTCAATGGTAGCAAACGGAAGCAGAGATATTTTTTTATGTAAATTAGATACAAATGGAAGTTTAATGGATGCTATTATGTTTGGAGGCGGTTCCTTCGACAGACCTGAAAAAATGACCTTAGACTCCGATATAAACGTATACTTAACAGGTACTTTTTTGGGTACTGTTGATTTTGATCCAGGTATAAATGTCCAGAATCTCAACGCTGTCGGTAATGATATCTTTGTTGCTAAATTTGAACCTGATCTATCATTACGATGGGCTTTTAATATCGCGAGTGCAGGTACTTATAATTCCGGTAATTCATTGTGGGTAGAAGATACCTTGGTTTGGGTAACAGGATATTTCTATTACAATAATGATTTCGACCCCGGAGCCAATACTCAAATGATGACAACCATTGGGCTCAATAACAATGATGCTTTTCTCGCAAAGTATAGTATGTGTGGCAGAACACATACATTTCAGCAGGGTTCAATCTGTTTTGGCGACAGTATTTTTTTAAGTGGTAATTGGCAACATGATAGTGGAATTTATGTTGATACCGTAATTCTGGGTGATTGCATTGAAATTACAACGAGCATTTTAACTGTTTATACAGTGGATACTTCAGTTACGCAAAATGGAAATATACTAACAGCAAATTGCCCCAGTGCCAAATATCAATGGATAGATTGCGATAATGGATATGCTCATATTCCTGGTGATACCAGCCAGATTTTTCTACCGGCTCATAACGGAAATTATGCAGTAATTGTGATTAAAGATGGCTGTATAGACACATCTACATGCATAAGTTACACTTTAGTTGGGTTAGACGAAAGCATCTATTCAGGAACTGTGAGTGTTTATCCAAATCCCAACAAAGGATATATAACTGTTGGTCAAAATGCTAATGAAACAATAATAAAACTGTATAGCATGACTGGTCAAATGGTGATAGAAAGAGTTTATAATAATTGTAACTATTGCTCGATTGACATTTCGGAAATTCTTAATGGATTATATATTTTAGAAATAAACCAAAACGATACTATTTCAAGAATAAAGTTGATAAAAAATTAACGTTTGCTAACAAAGGCTATATGCAATAAGGGTTTCAGTGGTAATTCAAGTGATATATCCTGCTCAAACTTTGGTGTAGGTGGACAGGAAAGTAGCCCTTTTTCGTCCTCGTTTGTACCAAGGATGTAAACCTATCCCGTCTCATTCTCTAACAAAGACAAAGGAGGGGCTGCATGATATTCATAATCATGCAGGGTTCTTTTTTGCGAAAAAAAAAGAAAAGTACAAGAAAGACTAAAATGAGTTTTTAAGGGATGACGAAATAAGGGATGGAGATGTTGACGACAAGTACCTTATTTACTTGATTTTTAAAGTATTGATAATATTTTTTATGTCCTGCTCTTTTCCTTTATCGGAAATGAGTAACATGTTTTCATGCTCTACTATAATCAGATTAGAAATGCCATTGATGACTGCAATTTTTCTGTCGGGGAGGTGAATAAAATTACCCGATGATTGCTGCACATAAACATTTTTCCCTCTAATCACATTGTTTTGTTTGTCTTTGTCAAGATTTTCAAAGAGTGAGCCCCATGTTCCCAAATCGGACCAGCCAAAATCGGCTTTGCATACAAAAACATTTTTTGCTTTTTCCATAATGGCATAGTCTATGGAGATGTTGGGACATTCGCTATACACATACAACAATCCTTCTTCATTGGGATTTTCACTCGAAAAATAATCGTTAAATAAAAAATAAACATCCGATAAGTGTTTTTCAAAAGCAGCATTGATGGAAGGCAGTTTCCACAGAAAAATACCACTGTTCCAATAGAATTCACCACTATTGACAAAAAATTGTGCCAGTTCGGCATTGGGTTTTTCGGTAAAGGTTTTAACACGAAGTATGGTATGGGACGATTTATCATCCGAATTGATTTGTATATATCCATAACCTGTTTCGGGGCGGTTGGGATGAATTCCTATAGTCAGTAAGGCATCATTATCGGAAACAAAATTCAGTCCTGTTTTAATGGTGTCAATAAATTTATCGGGATGGATTATCAAATGGTCGGCAGGACTGACGACAACGGTTGCCTCCGGATTTTTTTTGGCAATAAAAGCATTAGCATAAGCAATACATGGTGCCGTATTTTTTCTTATTGGCTCTGGTAAAATGTTTTCTTCGGGAATTTGTGGCAGTTGTTCTTTTACTATATGTACATAGTCTTTGTTGGTTACAATAAGCATATTTTCATACGGAGATATTGATAAAAATCGTTCCGCGGTTTCTTGTAATAATGTTTTTCCTGTACCTAGAATATCCAAAAACTGCTTGGGATAGGTAAATTTGCTAAGTGGCCAAAAGCGACTGCCAATGCCGCCTGCCATGATAACAATATAGGTGTCGTTGTTCATTTTTTTTGATGGCAAACGTACATCTTTTTTTTAACATTTCCATAACTTTTTTTATGAAACAGAAATATGTAAAGGATTAAGCGTTTATGCATCAATATTTAATGCCAATTAAAAGCATATCATCCACTTGAAAATAATCTTTTTTCCAGTCGTTCATGGTTTGTTCTATTTCTTGGCATTGCTCTTTCATGGTAAGTGGTTGAATAGAAAGTAAAAGTTCCTTTAGTTGTTTGTATTTGAATTTTTTACCATCGGGACCTCCAAATTGGTCGGCATAGCCATCGCTAAACATATAATAGGTATCGCCTTTTTCCATTTTAATAACGTGTTTGGTAAAGGGTTTTAATTCATCATAAACACCAATGGGCATTTTATCGCCTTTGTATTCGGTGAGTTCATGGTGTCTTATTTGATAAAGGGGATTGTTGGCACCGGCAAATTCGAGCAGGTTGTTATCGTAATCAAACACACACAGTACCATGTCCATACCGTCTTTGGTTTGCTGGTCGGTATCGCTTTGGTTTAAAGCATTGATAATATTTTCGCGTAACTGATTTAAAATAATAGAGGCATCAAGTATTTCCATTTTGCCAACAATTTCGTTCAAGAATGAAATGCCAAGCAAACTCATGAATGCACCCGGAACGCCATGACCTGTACAGTCGGCTGCAGAAATTATCAGTTTATCATTTTTGGCGGCAATGAAATAATAATCGCCACTAACAATGTCGCGTGGTCTGTTAAAGATAAAGAAATTTTCAAAGAGCAGGTTTTGAATTTTCCGAATAGGTGGCAAAACTGCTTGCTGAATGCGGCTTGCGTATTTTATGCTGTCCATGATTTCCTGCTTTTGAAGGGCAATTTCATCACGTTGTTGTACGGCAATATTTTTTTGTACTTCAATTTCGTTGCGTTGATTTAAAATTTCTTCTTTTTGTCTTAGTATTTCATTGTTTTTTAATGTTAATATTCTATTGGCTTCCTTTTTATTTTTATAATTTCTATAGATGAAAAAGCCTAAAAAAGCCAGTATTATTATTAATGCTATAAACAGGTACATTATCATTTGTTGTGTATGAATTTGAGTTAGTTGTTCATTCAGAACTTTTTTCTGCGATTTAATCCGACTACTTTGCTGTTCTATTTCATTTTTTTGATTGGCTAAAATTTTTGATTTTTCATTTATTTCCATGTTTTTTGATTGAAGTACTTTTTCACGCTGATTCAATTCCGATAACTTTTGTTGAAGCAGGAGTTCGTTTATCTGTACTTTTTTTAAAATAATGTCCAATGTTTGTTTTTGTTTGTCTATTTGCTGTAATTGATTTATAATTTCTTCCTTTTGGCTTGCTATTAACAATTGTTGTTTTTCTATCTCTGCACGTTGTTTTGATATTTGAATGTTTTGCTGTTCTACTACGTCTTTTTCTTTTTGCAACGCAATATCGGTTTGAGTATATAATTTTTCCCAATCAGTTTTTGATTTTATAGCCCCTTCTACAAACAGGTCGCTTACTTTAAAACCCGATTCTGCAAGTTTGTTCATATTGAGTTCGTAACGATACCAGTTGTTTACATATATAAAATTTATCATGGATTTGTGAAACTCATAGTTTTCGGTAACGAGTAAGATTTTATTACTGTGCAGTGTTTTATTTACCTTATCGATATCGTAACCTTCATCCTGATTAAAAAATATTAACTGGCATACAGGAATGTTTTGTATAGTACTTGTATATAGAACTTTTGCAGGTTTCTTATGTAAAAGTCCTTGCTGTAAAACGATTTTCTTTAATTGAAAATACAAATTCGTATCGTTGCTTAATAGGCAAAGTTTAAACGTGTCTATTTCCGTTTCATTAGGCCATGTAACCAGTTTGGCTATATCAAAGATATATTTTGCCCGTGATGCATTATCAATCTTTACCGTTGATTGAGCATAAAAAAAATGTGAAACGAGAAGCAGGAAAAACGCATACCAAAATTTCATTGCAATTTTTTTCAAAATTTTTACGTAAAGGTACAAAAAAAGTTTATACCAAACCGCTAACAAAAGAATGAAATGAATTTTGTCCCGTCAAACTCTAATCTCGTCAATAATGACGAGACGGGATGCCTACAGACTAACAGTTTTAAAACAAAAGCGAAGCGAATTGTTTTAATGAACTTGTTAGCAAGTCGGTATTAATTGGTATCGGGATGTTTGATTTTTAAGGCATTTCCTTTTTCATCCCATTCTATATAACGAACAATAACTCCATTGCGGGTATTGCCTTCAAATTTGGGCTTACCCGATGAAAACCAACCTTTGTAAACACCATTTTCAATACCTTCTATATAATGACGTTCAATCATTTTTTGCCCATTAGGATAATACCATGTTTCTACGCTGTCTTTAAGTCCATATTTAAAATAACATTCCGACACAAGATTATGGTTTTCGTTAAAATAATGCCATATACCATTTTCCTTTCCATTAATAACTTCGCCAGTGCGGCGAATATTGCCCAATTCATCGTAATATGTCCATTTACCGTTTGATTCACCATTTTTGTATTCGCCCTTTGTTTTTATTATTCCCGACGGATAAAACCATATCCATTGTCCATCTTCCAGTCCGTTTTTAAATTCGCCCGTACAAACTAGTGTCCCACTTTTATCATAAAAGCGTGAAATGCCATTTTCAAGACCATCTGCAAACGTTTTTTTTGCAATGATTTTATGTTGTTCATTGCGTTCAATCAAAACTCCATTGAACGGTTTTTGTGTAGATTTTTCAATCAACAGGTAATTGTCTTTTTCATATACTTCATCTGTTTCAGCCGTTTGAGCATTTGCTGAATTATAGAATACTATTAATAAAAAGCAAAGTACAATATCTTTGGCAGTATGCTTCATAATTACCGTCAAAAATACATGAAAAAAATTAACCCGAATTAATTTATTGAAATTAATACCAAACCGCTAATCCCGTCTCGTCATAATTGATGAGATTGTCGGGATTAGCGTGTTTTGGTTAATGCCGACAGACTATCCGTTTTAAAAAAAAAAGCAAAGCGAATTGTTTGAATGAACTGGTTAGCAAGTCGGTATTAACCGTTATTTTGCGATTCTGTCAATAAATAAAATACCGCTTAAATGGTCTATTTCGTGCTGGAAAATAACTGCCGTAAAATTTGAGTATGAAGTTCCCTGTACTACTTCGGTATGATGAGTTCCGTCCATCAAGTCGTATTCAATACCCACTGCTGCCCAGCGAAGTGTCCTTCCCGATTGATTGGGAATGGATAGGCATCCATCTCCATTAAATAAAACGGTATTCTGACTTGTCATGACGATTTTAGGATTCAAGTATAATTCATAGGGCTTGCCTGTTTTATCTAGTCGCTTTACCCAGATAATCCTACGGTTTATGCCTACTTGCGGTGCTGCAATACCTACGCCTGTTGTGCTGGTTAAGGCTAATTTCAATCTTTTGACAAGTGTTTTCAATACTATATCATTGGAATCGGGTCGAACAGAAACACACCTTTTTCGTAATACCAGCGAATCGGAATAATTTATTGTCAAGTATATACGCATGGGGATAGAATCTGGTTGGTTCATAATGGAATCTTTTTCACTTTGAGAAAAAGAAAGTGAATCAATCGTTTTTGTTTCAACAACGTTATTCTGTTTTTTGCAATTAATAAACGTTAAGGCTATGATAAACATAAAAAGCCCTGTTACAATGTATTTCATCATATATAAATTAAAATATTGTTCAAAAATAAAACATTCTTTTGACATAAATAATATAGTGGTCGAATTTTTTTAAACTATTTTCAGAACCATGATTTTTCTTTAATAAGAATTTTTTAAAAAATATGTATTTTAGCCACGTAAAAAATTGACAGCGTTGAAAGGAATTTATTTTACCATATTTCTACTTTTTTTAATCACGGCAAATCTTTTTCCGCAAAACGACAGTATGGTAAAAGACCGTCATAAGCCATACATACTTTTTGAAAATACAACCTACGACTATGGTACCATAGAAAATGGCAGTGATGGAACATGTATTTTTCATTTCAAGAATGCAGGAAAATCACCTTTAATTGTAATTAATTGTCAACCGTCGTGTGGATGTACTGTTGCCGACTGGACAAAAGAACCGATAAAAAAGAATAAAACGGGAACCATCAAAATTCGTTATAATACATCACTTTCAGGGGCATTTCAGAAATACATAACTGTAACATCCAATGCCATAAATTCTCCTATAAAGATTTATATAAAGGGAACTGTAAAAAATGCAGAAAAGAAAACCAATCCATAAAAATTTATAGTATGCCAAGTATATCAGAAAAAGGGAAAATAATGCCTGCGTCACCTATTCGTAAACTGGTGCCCTATGCCGATGAGGCTAAAAAACGCGGTATTAAAGTGTATCATCTTAATATTGGTCAACCCGATATTAAAACACCTGAAATAGCATTACAGGCTGTAAAAAATAATAATTTAGCCCTGATAGAATACAGTCATTCTGCAGGAAATATTTCTTATCGAGAAAAATTAGCAAGTTATTATCATAAAGTAGGTATTGACGTTTCGCCCAACGAAATGATTATTACCAATGGTGGTAGCGAAGCCGTGTTGTTTGCTTTTATGATATGTCTCAATCCTGGCGATGAAGTAATAATGCCTGAACCGTATTATGCCAATTATAATGGGTTTGCTATTCAAGCCGGTGTAGTTGTGAAACCTATCGTATCCTCTATTAAAAATGATTTTGCTTTACCTCCTATTGAAGCCTTTGAATCGCTTATCACTCCTAAAACCAAAGCCATAATTATTTGCAATCCCAACAACCCCACCGGATATTTATATTCTAAAGAAGAATTGGAACAATTGGCAAAATTGGTAAAAAAGCATGATTTGTACTTGTTCTCGGATGAAGTATATCGTGAATTTTGCTATGATGGACTTACACATTTTTCGGCTATGAATTTAAAAGGCATAGAAGAAAATGTAGTTTTACTCGACAGCGTTTCCAAGCGTTACAGTATGTGCGGTGTAAGAATAGGTGCTCTTATAAGCCACAATAAGGAAATAATGAGTACTGCGATGAAATTTGCTCAAGCACGATTATGTCCTCCCTCGTATGGACAAATAGCAGCAGAAGCGGCTATTGAAACGCCACAACGTTATTTTACCGAAGTATATAATGAATATATAGACCGCAGAAATTTGATGGTTAATATGCTCAATAGCATGCCGGGTGTATATTCGCCTATGCCCAAAGGTGCCTTTTATACATTTACCTCTTTCCCAATAGATAATGCCGATAAATTCTGCGAATGGTTGCTCACCAGTTTTGAATACAAAAAGCAAACGGTAATGATGGCACCCGGTAGTGGATTCTATTCCAATCCATCCTTTGGGAAGAATGAATGCCGACTGGCTTATGTACTTAAAAAAGAAGATATCAAAAATGCTATGGAAGTTCTGGCTGAAGCATTAAAGCAATATCCAGGAAAAACTTTATAAAGAATAATATCTTTGTGTAACCTTTTTTTATTTGTCAACGTCTTATTTATCAATCAATGTTTAACTAAAAAATTAGAGATATGAAATTTTTAAAACTTTTTTTTGCAGGTTTAATAATCAGCCTTGTTACATTCACGTCAAGGGCTGATGAGGGTATGTGGATACCAAGTTTAATTGCTAAATTGAATTATGCCGATATGCAGAAACTGGGCTGTAAACTTACGCCAGACGAAATATACAGCATTAATCATTCCTCAATCAAGGATGCTATTTTTCAATTAATGAACGAATCAAACGGAGATTTTCAAGGCTTTTGTACAGCCGAAATAGTAAGCGAACAGGGACTTCTGTTTACCAATCATCATTGCGGTTACGGAACGATTGCTAAATTATCAACGGTTGAACACGATTATCTTGCCAATGGTTTTTGGGCAAAATCAAACAAGGAAGAACTTTCAGCAGAAGGATTATGTGCCTCTCGTCTTATTCGTATTGATGATGTTACACAACGCATACTGAAAGATGTCAACGATACTATGAGCGAAGAAAAACGATTAAGCGCTATTAAAAAGGCAATTAAAACTATAGAAAAAGAAGCCAAAGAAGGAAATAACTATCAGGCAAATGTAAAGGAAATGTTTAGCGGAAATGAATATTATTTATTCGTATATGAAATATTTAAGGATGTTCGTTTGGTAGGTGCTCCGCCTTCTGCTATCGGTAAGTTTGGTGGTGATACCGATAACTGGATGTGGCCCCGTCATACAGGTGATTTTTCTATTTTTCGCATTTATATGTCACCCGACGGAAAACCTGCTGCCTACAATGCTGCTAATATTCCCTATAAACCCTTATATCATTTATCTGTTTCAGTAAAAGGTGTTAAACCTAACGATTTTACCATAATTATGGGTTATCCCGGACAGACAGAACGTTATTTAACAGCATCGGGCATGGAATACAAGCGTGATGTATTTAATCCTGTACTAGTAAAACTTTTTGGTAAACGGTTGGAAATAATGAAAAAATATATGGATTCATCCAACGAAATAAAAATAGCATTGGCGAGCGAATATGCCATGCTGGCTAATGGTTACAAATTGTGGCAGGGTGAAATGGAAACATTACAAAAAACAGATGCCGTAAGTCAACGTCGTGAATTTGACAATCAACTTCAAACATGGATTGAACAAGACAGCAAAAGAAAAGAAGCATGGGGTAATGTGATTAATGATTATAAAGAAGCATACAAAGCCATATCGGAACCTATAACACACCTGCTATATTTTTCAATTGGCATTATACAGGGTAATTCACAAATGATGTCTATCATGGAATTTCTTCCCTTAAAGTCTTTGCTGGCAGATAAAAAAACCAATCAAAAAGAACTGGATGAAACCATAAAATCGTTAAAGGAAACATCAAACGAAATGTTTAAACATTACTACCCGCAAATAGATAAGGAAGTTTTTAAATCAATGCTTATGGAGTATTTGACCAATATTCCCAAAGATAAACAACTTTCCTATTTTACTACGGATTTTGTAAAAAAATATAAAGGAAAAACAGATGAGGAACGTGTAAATAAATTTTTAGATGTCATATATTCAAAAAGTATATTTACCAGCAAGGAACGCATGGATAAGTTTCTATCAAATCCTTCTGCAGGTGTTTTAGATAAAGACCCGCTTGTTGTATTTCAACAGTCGGTAGTAGGAGAATATCAGTTTAAATTAATACCGCCTTATCAATCGGTAAATGGAAAGTTTAGAACATTGGACCGTAAATATTTTCAAGCCATTCGTCAATTTCAACCTGACAAATCATTTTATCCTGATGCCAACAGTACGTTTAGATTGACTTATGGGACAGTTCAGCCATATAAACCAAGGGATGCCGTTTATTATAATTATATCACCTATCTGGACGGAGTTATTGAAAAAATGGATAGTACCAATGATGAATTTAAAGTTCCTGCTCGTGTGGTAGAATTGTATAATAAAAAAGATTTTGGTCGTTATGCTGATGAAACAGGAAAATTACCCGTTGCATTTTTGTCGAATAATGATATTACTGGTGGAAATTCCGGAAGTCCTATTATAAATGGAAATGGAGAACTGATAGGATTGGCATTTGATGGGAATTGGGAATGGCTTTGCAGCAATTATATTTTCAGTAAGGAACTTCAACGTACTATAAATGTTGATATTCGTTATGTATTATGGGTGATAGATAAATATGCCGGTGCAACCAACATAATTAACGAGTTAACCATTAAAGGATAATAGAAAAAAAATTATAAAAGGCTATCTTTTTTTGGATAGCCTTTTTCTTATGAATTCGAACAATTATTGAAAATTTTATAATTTATTTTCATGTATATTTGTGCAAAATAATTTGTAATGAACTTAACGCATCCGCTTAAGTGGAAAGATTATGAACTTATTGATAGTGGCGGTTTTAAGAAATTGGAACGTTTTGGCAAGTATTTACTTATTCGTCCTGAACCGCAAGCAGTGTGGGATAGTGCTATGAATTACGAGGAATGGAAAAGCATGGCTGATGTTGAATATATACCAATTTCTGCTAATGCTGGTGTATGGGGAAAATATAAGAAAATGCCTGAACATTGGGAAATGTCATATCCACTTGATGAAAATAACGACATCGTTTTTCGTCTTGCACTAACCTCTTTTAAACATGTGGGTTTATTTCCAGAACAAGCATCCAATTGGGATTTTATTTTTAATCAATGTCAATCTTTTGAAAATACACCTGCTGTAATGAATCTTTTTGCATATACGGGTGCAGCCAGTATAATTGCTGCCAAAGCCGGTGCCAGTGTCGTTCATGTGGACAGTATAAAGCAAGTTATACATTGGGCATCACAGAATGCTCAAAAAAATAACATCAACACTATCCGCTGGATAACCGATGATGCTATGAAGTTTGTTCAACGGGAAGTTAGAAGAGGAAATAAATATCAGGGAATTATACTTGACCCGCCTGCTTTTGGGCATGGTCCAAAGGGAGAAGATTGGAAATTGGAAAGAGATATTAATGCCATGATAAAGTTATTAGCCACACTGGTAGATGAAAAACATTTTTTTCTTGTACTCAATATTTATTCGTTAGGGCTATCAGTATTGGTATTGGAAAATTTAATTCAAACCATATTTAATACCAATACATTTGAATCGGGTGAATTATTTGTAACCGATAGAAACAACAGAAAATTACCTTTAGGAGTTTATGTTCAATTAAAAAAATAATGTTATGAAAAAAACTATACTTTTTGTTTTATTTGTCTGGATTGGACTACAAGTAAATTGTCAACAGAAAAAAATAAAATCTATACTTGTTGCTTTTTATAATATCGAAAATTTTTTTGATACGATTAATGACCCGACCAAAGACGATGAAGAATTTTTGCCTGATGGAAAAAACCATTGGAACAGTACACGTTATTATCAAAAACTGAATCATATATCACTGGTTATAAGTGATATTGGAAAGGACAATAATCTAAAATGTCCATTGGCAATGGGATTATGCGAAATAGAAAATCGTCAGGTATTGGAAGATATTATTCATTCAGAAGCCTTGAAAAACTGTAATTACGATATTGTACATTACGATAGTCGTTACAAAAGAGGAGTTGATGTGGGATTTATTTATCAAAAAGACCGTTTTATTGTAACTCATTCCGTACCGTATCCGCTTATTATGCCCGATATGCCCGATTTTACAACACGCGACCAATTGCTGATTTCTGGCATTTTGGATGGTGAACCTTTTCATTTTATTATTAATCACTGGCCATCACGGAGTGGAGGCGAAAAACGAAGTGCTCCCTTGCGTGAAGCAGCCGCAAAACTTTGTCGTCATATAGTCGATTCAATTATTAAAACAGACAGTATGGCAAAAATAATTATTATGGGCGATTTAAACGACGACCCTACCAATAAAAGTGTCAAAGAAATTTTGGGCGGTAAACCTACCAAAGAACTTACCAAGACAGGAGATTTGTATAATCCCATGTACGAATTGTTCAAGATTAAAGGTATTGGCAGTTTAGCCTATAACGACCAGTGGAATTTATTTGACCAGTTCATTATTTCATATCCGCTCATTGCAGGAAACAGTAAAGGTTATAAATTTGTTAAAGCAGGCATTTTCAATAAATCCTATTTAACACAAAAAGAAGGGCAGTTTGCGGATTATCCTTTTCGCACTTATGTGGGAAATTCATATATGGGTGGCTATTCCGACCACTTTCCTTCCTACATTATTTTAAGTAAATAATACTTGCCTGTCTGATATGAAAACACTTAAAAATGTTTCATTAAAACCGTATAATACATTTGGATTGGATTTGCAAGTGCCCTTTTTATATGAAGTAGAAACAGAAGAAGATATTTATACTTTACAGCAGAAAAAAATTTTTGAAAAAAATTATTTTATTCTGGGTGGTGGTAGCAATGTGTTGTTTTTGAATGTTCCACAATATGTGGTTCATCTTAAAACCAAAGGTATTTGTATCGTTAACGAAACGGAGGATAATATTTGGATAGCCGTTCAGGCTGGAGAAATATGGGATGATTTTGTAAAAGAGTGCGTTGACAAAAATTATGGAGGACTTGAAAATTTATCGTTAATACCCGGCACTGTAGGAGCAGCACCTGTTCAAAACATAGGTGCTTATGGCGTTGAAGTAAAAGACACGCTGGAAAGTATGGTCGCCGTGAATCTTGATAGTTTGGATAAAAAAATATTTACTAATGACGAATGTCGTTTTGCATACCGTGACAGTATTTTTAAACATATTGAATACGGTAAATGGATAATATTGGAATCAACGTATAAGTTGACCAAAAAAAATCACTCCTTTACAGTTCATTATGGAAATATGGCTCAACTATACAAAAATAAGGAAATCAATCTAAAAAATATTCGACAGACTGTCATGGAACTTCGAAATTCAAAACTCCCAGACCCAAAGGAAATAGGCAATGCCGGCAGTTTTTTTAAAAATCCTTATGTACGGCAAGACCAGTTAAACAAACTTTTAAATCAATATCCAGCAATGCCCTATTTTAAAACAAAGGAAGGATTATTTAAAATACCGGCGGCATGGCTAATTGAACAATGCGGATGGAAAGGAAAGAGAATCGGAAATGTGGGGACTTATATTAAGCAACCGCTGGTTTTGGTAAACTATGGAAATGCTACAGCACAAGAAATTGTTGATTTTGCTGAAAATGTAATAAATTCTGTACACTCTAAATTCAATATTCATTTGGACATGGAAGTAAATATTGTTTAATTTTATTTTTATGTTTTTTCATTTAAAACAAAAACTATCTTATAAAAAAATAAATTACGTTTTATTTTTTATTCTTTTATTGGCAAGTGTACTGCGTTTTTGGAATTATTTCAATATCCCTTTTACTCACGATGAATTCAGTGCATTATTTCGAACACATTATAATTCTTTTAGTGAGTTAATAGATAAGGGTGTTAAAGTAGATGGTCACCCTGCTGGAATACAAGTGTTTTTATATTATTGGGTAAAACTGGTAGGTTATAGTGAATGTTGGATAAAATTACCTTTTACTCTATTAGGAATATTTTCTATTTATTTATTTTGGAAAATTGCAAGGGAATGGTTTTCTGAACAGGTTGCCATTCTTTCTTCCATTTCTATGGCTGTCATGCAACTATTTATTATGTATAGCCAAATTGCACGTCCCTATATCAGTGGACTTTTCTTTACACTTTTAATGGTTTACTATTGGTATAAGATTGTGTTTTATGAAAAACGATTGATAAAAATTAATTATTATTTTTGGTTTATATGCGGAGCCACCTTATGTAATTATAATCATTACTTTTCTTTATTAATGGCATTGATAACGGGACTTTTGGGTTTTGTATTTATTAAAAAGGAAAATATAAAAAAATATTGCTTGTCATTATTAACCATAATAGTTTTTTGTTTGCCTCATCTAAAAATTTATCTTTATCAATTTTCTATGGGTGGGTTAGGTTGGCTTGGTAAACCCGATTTATCATTTTTCTATTCATTTATTCTATATCTTGTTAATCATTCCTTATTTTGCTTATTTTTCTTACTGGTTATGTTTATTGGTGGAGTGCTGATATATATCGTTAAAAAGAATAAATTTAAAAAAGAACAAGTCATTGCTTTTATTTTGGGAACGTTATCGGCAGTTATAGGATATATATATTCTGTTGTTAGAACCCCAGTATTACAGACATCTGTACTTATTTTTTCCATCCCTTTTTTGTTACTATTGATTTTTAGTTTTTTTGAAAAAATAAATATAAAATTTGTCTATGGATTAGGATTGATATGGTTATGCCTCCTTTTATATTCATTAATTTTTACACGCCACTATTATTATTACTTTTATAAATCAATTTATAAAGAAACATTTTATGAAATAAAAGAAACGCAAGTACATTATCCTAAAGATTCAACCTTAATAATATGTCACTTTCGTAAGGAAGTAGGCGATTATTATATAAACCAATTAAAAATATCGGTTACAGCCCCTATCATTTATCCTTATTTAATAGACAAAAAAGAATTATACCAATATCTTCTAAGTCCTAAATACAGGTATTTAATGTTTTCAACAGTTACCAATGATGTTCCCGAATCGTTTAAATTATATCAGGAATGTTTTCCCGATTTAATTAAAACTATCTTTTTGGACCAGGGTGAAATAAGGTTTTTTAAGAAGGCTCTTTGTCGTTATGATTCTTTATATTCATATATTTCTGTCAATACTTTTTGTAATAATAAACAATGGGTATATAATCCATCGCTATTAAAAAAAGAAAGCAATAACACTTTTTATCAATGTGATTCCTTGAATGAATATGATATAACCTATTCTATTTTGAATCATAATTTGATAATTTCACGGGCACAAATTGCTGATGCTGCGGCATGGATATATTTGCCCGATAGTTTTAAAGGGAAAATTTATTTTGTTGCTTCTATGGAAAAAGACAGTGTAGTAATGTGGCAAAGTATAAGCATCGATGGACATTTTCCAAAAAACAAATGGATACCTGTATCTGTTTCACTTTATTTTCCAGATTATAAATATGAGGTAGAAGGCAATACCATTAAAGTTTATTTTTGGAATCCGGAACATCAAAAAATTAATATTTCCAAAACTTTTTTTGGCATAAGGAATAGCAATCCATTGGTATATTGGACATATAGCAATATAATACGATAATTTTATTTTTGTAATATTCCATTCCTAATAGAAAATTATTATTTTTACGCAACTTTAAAAGCCTTTTTATAGTCATATTTAAAAATTTGATTTTTGTATGAGAAAACAATATATGTATATAAGAAAGAATGTAATTTTATTTTTTTGTACTTTATTAAATACTGTTGCTTATTCGAATGATTTTTATGCCAACGTTCCATCTGCTTTTATTAAAAATATGGGACAAATCGCTTCGCTTGAAACAAATAAAACAGTTTCAGATATTTTGTACTATACCTATACACCCAATGCAACACTGTATATTAGAAAAACAGGATTGTCATACTTGTTTTTTAAAAATGAATATGAAAAAAATAAGGGTGATGATTTTCCAAAATTGATAAAAACTAATTGGCAACGTGTTGATGTTGAATTTGAAAATGCTATGCTTTCAGACATCAAAGAGGAAAATCCCGTCAAATGGACATACAATTTTTATTATGCTCATTGTCCTAGTGGGATTAAAGACGTAAGGGCTTTTCAGACATTATTGTTTGAAAATATCTATCGTGGAATAGATTTTAAATTGTATTTTTCTGAAAAAGGTGTTTTGAAGTACGATTTTATCATCCATCCCAATGCCAACCCCGATGATATTAAACTGATATATAACTTTTCAAACAGTCCTGAAATTACGCCTAATGGTGATGTCCTTGTTTCTAACAATCTCGGTTCTATTGAAGATAAAAAACCTATTGCCTATCAATCATCACAAAGTATTGATATTAAATGGAGCATAAAAGAAAAAAATACACTTACATTTCAATTAGGAAAATATAATAAAAATGAAACACTTATTATTGACCCTTTTTTATTATGGAGTACGTATCTGGGTGGTAATGGAGATGATATTGCTTATGGTATAGCAGTTAATGATACTATATTAATAGTAACGGGTACGGTTAATTCAAATAATTTTCCCACCTTGAATCCCAGCATTGGAAATTATTTTGATGGCTCTAATAATGGAAACAGCGATTTATTTATAGCCAAGTTCACAGCGGATGGTGTTCCTCTATGGATTACATATTATGGAGGTTCTGGTATAGACAGTAAAGCCAAACCGATTATTGTTAAAAATCAATATATTTATATTTCAGCACAAACGTTTTCTTCAGATATCCCCACTTTAGACGAAGGGAATGGAGCATATTATCAAACTGGTACAGCCAATTCATCTAGTTCCGATGGTTTTATTATGAAGTTTGATTTTAATGGACAACTGTTATGGGCAACTAATTTTGGTGGTTTATATTCAGATGAAATTCCATCATTGGCATGTACTTCCATAGGAGTGTTTGCTTATGTATATAACTTTTCTGACGATATACCGTTGGTTAATCCTGGAAATGGTGCATGGCAACAATCTGTGACCAACAACAACGAACATGTTTATTTAGCCAAATTCGACAGTACCGATAAAATTGTTTGGGGAACTTATTTTAGTTCGTCAAGTGTTGGTAATGGTAGTAGTTGGAATATGATTACCTGTGATAGCAGTCATTTATATATAGCCATAAACACAAAAGATTTGGATGCACCACTTTTAAAAGTGCCAGGTGCTTATTATGACAGTACTTATAATGGAGGACTAACAGATGGACTAATAGCAAAGTTTAGTGATAATGGTAATTTATTATGGTCAACGTATTATGGTGGGAATGGTACGGAAGATTTAAGAGGTATTACAGTTGCTCGCAATAAAATATGGATAACAGGTTCAACAACTTCAAGCGATTTTCCAACTTTGGATGAAGGCAATGGTGCTTATTATCAATCAACTTTTGGAGGCGGAGGAAAGGACGGTATTATATTTTCATTTGATTCAACAGGTCAACGGCTTTGGGCGACTTATTATGGTTCCTCTGCTTCAGAAACAATGTATAATATTAACTGTGACGGATATGGAGTTTGGATTACAGGAACAGTTAATGGGACATTTCCACTTTTTAATCCTGGAACACCTACTTTTTTTGAATCTAACTACAAATCTATTTTTATAGGAAAATTTAAACAAAATGGTGTTCGTCAATGGGTTACGTATTTTTCTGGTTCAGCAGGCGTAGGAACAAAAGTTGCCATGAATTCAACTTCAACTTTTCTAATTGGTTATATTAACAATAGTCTTTTATTACAAAATCCTGGCAGTGGTGCCTATTTTCAATCTTCATATGGCGGTGGAACATGGGATGCTTTTATTGCCAAATTTGATAAATGTGTAATACCTACTGTGAGCATTACCAAAGACACTTCTGCTATATGTCGTTTTGATTCAACATGGATTTATGCTCATGGAGGCGTTTCTTACTTATGGAATACTTCCGATAGTACTGATTCCATTCACATTTCTCCACCTAATACGTTTACTTATATAGTTACTGTTACTGACGATATGAAATGTAATAATACCGACAGTACTACCATTACGGTTTATCCATTGCCCAATGTTTCTATTACAGGCGAACATCCTATTTGTTTTAAAGACAGCATAGAATTATACGGCAACGGTGCCCAGACTTATCAATGGTTACCTGATTCATTACTAGGAGACAGTATTCATGTCTCTCCTCCAATTACTACAACTTACTGTATATTGGGTACTGATACGAATAATTGTAAAAATATTGACTCGGCACAAGTCATTGTTTATCCTCTACCCAATGTTTCTATCACCGGAGAGCACCCTATTTGTTTTAAAGACAGTATTGAATTGTTTGGCAACGGTGCTCATTTTTATTTTTGGATGCCCGATTCGTTAACCATCGACAGCATTATTGTTTCACCATCTCATACAACTACCTATTATATTTTAGGTACCGATACCAATAATTGCAAAAATATGGATACGGCGGAAGTCATTGTTTATTCCCTACCCGATGTTTCTATTACAGGTGAGCACCATATCTGCTTTGGTGATAGTATTATGCTATACGCCAACGGTGCTAATACTTACTTGTGGATGCCCACTAATTCAACGACCGACAGTATTCATGTTGCACCATTTTATACTACTACCTATTATTTATTAGGAACCGATACCAATCAGTGTAAAAAAGTCGATTCTGCCGAAGTCATTGTATATCCCCTACCCAATGTTTTTATTACGGGTGAACACCCTATCTGCTTTGGCGACAGTATTATATTAACAGCAAATGGTGCATTGACGTATTTGTGGTATCCTGATTCATTAACTGGAAACATGCAACAGTATTATCCCGACACTACATCCTTCTATATAGTTACAGGAACAGATTTTCATAACTGCAAAAATTCCGATACAGCAAAGGTAATTGTATATCCGTTGCCGCAAGTTCAAATATTGGGGGCACATCCTGTTTGCTATGGTGATTATATCGATTTAACAGCCGTCAATGCTGAAACATACATTTGGAATAATTCCGATACGTCTGCAACTATTCATGTAAATCCACCGCAAACATTCGATTTTATAGTTACAGGAACAGACACCAATGGATGTGTGAATAAAGATACGTCGCAGGTTATTGTTTATCCACTTCCACAAGTAAGAACAAATGGAGTTCATCCTATTTGTCGTTTCGATAGCATTTCCATTTCAGCATTGGGTGCTACTAATTATACATGGTATCCATGGGGATACAATACTGCCACTATTAATATTTCTCCTGATTCCACAACTGAAATTATTTTAATAGGTATAGATAATAATGGATGTGTCAATAGCGATACCTCTATATTAATTGTTTATCCATTGCCCGATGTTTTTGTTACAGGAGTCAAGCCTATTTGCTTTGGCGACAGTTTAACCGTTATGGCTCATGGTGCACAATCTTATAACTGGTCACCAGGAAATTTATCTGGCGATAGTGTTTCACTATCACCTGCCATTACTACTTCGTATCAGGTTTTAGGAACTGATACCAATCAATGTAAAAATAGCACTAACTTTTCTGTTACCGTATATGAACTACCTGTGGCACAAATTACGGGAATTAACCGAATATGTCAGGAAGAAACTATTACATTGCAGGCTGCGGGAGGCGATTCCTTTGTTTGGAATACAGGCGAAACAACGTCAGATATTAACGTTAACCCAATGTCCACAACCACGTATTGGGTAATTGCCATTAAAAATATTTGTTCCGATACTACTGCCTTCACTGTTACAGTTGACCAGAAACCTCATGTTTTAGTTACTTCCGATACCACTATTATTATCGGCATGACCCTTCCGCTTTACGTATCCGGTGCAAATACCTATATATGGACTCCCGTTGATTATTTATCATGTACTTCGTGCAACAATCCATTGACAAGTCCTTCCGAAACTATAGAGTATTGTGTAGAGGGTATTAATCTATCCGGTTGCTCCGATACCGTTTGTATGACTGTTACGGTTGATAAGGAATGCGGTGAAACGTATATACCCTCAGCATTCAGTCCCAATGGCGATGGTAATAACGACTTGCTGTATGTTCGTGGAAAATGTATCAAATCCATGCAATTTGAAATTTATAATCGCTGGGGAGAAAAAGTTTTTGAATCGACCGACCCAACAGTAGCATGGGACGGAACATATAGAGGAAAATCGCTTGATACAGGGGTATTTGTTTATTATCTTAAAGCAGAATATTACAATGGTGTTATTGTTAATAAAAAGGGGAATGTTACATTAATACGTTAAACATTAAATTTTATGAAAAAAGTCGGATTATTAGTATTAATGGCAATAGCAAATGTTTCATGGTTATTTGCTCAGGATGTAATTTTATCACAAGTTAATGAATCGCCTATATTGTTAAATCCTGCCAATACGGGTGCTCAATACGATATGCGAATCAATTTGAATTATCGTCAGCAATGGAGAAGCATAACCGAGCCCTTTACAACCATTGTGGCATCAGCAGATTCCAAAATTGCTTCTACAGGAAAATCTTCTTCGCTGGGCGTTGGCTTATATGTTATGAACGATAAAGCAGGAAGCGGACGACTTAATACTTTTTCGGCAGGGTTGAATGTTGCTGCCAAAGTTCCCATTTCCAATTCACAAAATATCTCTGCTGGTATTGGTGCCGCTTTTATGCAACACCATATTAATTATGACGAATTGATGTGGGATAAGCAATATGATGGACTGGTATATAATGCTGCTTTACCCACCGGTGAAAATTTTTCTCGTGCTCAAAAAAATAACATCGATTTGGCAAGTGGTGTTCAATGGAGTTATGGAAAAGGTGCTACTACTCTGTCATCAAACGATGTTTTTGGTGCACAAGTTGGTGTTGCCGTATTTCATTTAAACAAGCCAAATCTTGGTTTTGATTATAATGACAAGCAATACATGCGTTATGTGATTCATGGTACACTTTCTTATGGAATAAAAAATACTAACTTGCAATTATCACCTACCATAGTTACTGCATTTCAGGGACCATCCAAAATGTTTTATTTTGGCAGTCTTATAAAATACAAATTGCAGGAATCGTCCAAATATACAGATTATATATTGGCACGCATGATTAATGTTGGCGTTTTCTATAGAGTAGGCGATGCGATTATTTTAAGTACTCAGTTGGAATGGGGACAGTATGCTTTTGGTATCAGTTATGACATTAATGTTTCTTCATTGACCAAAGTTAGTAAGGGCATGGGTGGATTTGAAATTTCTATACGCTATTTCCCTATGCGTTCCACTGCTTCTCGTTTGTTGTAGTAATAGGTATCTTTTTTTGGCGTATTCTATGTATTTTGTCCTTCACGCTTCGGCAGGCTCAGTGTAACACGCCATGTCTGGCTCGCTATGTCTCGTCAGCAATGACGAGACGAGTTTTTTCTTTTGGGAACTTTTTCTTTTTTGCGAAAAAAAAAGTACCAGAAAGATTAAAATGACTTTTTAAGGGACGACTATTTACCCGAATTGTTTTTTAATTCGTCTATTTCCTTTTGTTGTTGTACCATTTGTGTTTTCAAATCATTTATAACCGATTGCTGATTTTCTATTAATTTTTGCTGTTCCTGTATTGCTTTAACCAGCACGGGTGTAATTTTTTCGTACATCATACCCCATAATTCCTTTTCAGGATTTTTAGGTTTATATACTATTTCTGGAATTACATTATATACCTCTTGAGCAACAAATCCTACATCATGAACACCTTCTGTTGAAATTTTTTCAGGTATATAATCAAAACCATGAGAGTCATGAAATAGGTATTCTACAGGTTTCAATTGCATAATTTCTTTTAATCCATAATGCAAGATTTCTATATCAGATTTAATACGTTTATCTGACAATGTCCCCCAACTACCACCTGCTGTAAGATTATTACCAGCACCTGTCGCAACAATTCGTAATCTTTCATCAGGTAAATTGGCAGCATCAGTGGCATTTCCGACATGAATAGACAAGTATTCATTTCCCCAAACACCACCTATATAGCCAACTTTAATAGAAGCTGTTCTCCTTGGTCCTTGATCTGAACTCATATTATCAAATGTTGACCAAAAATCTAAAACAGAAGGAATAGAAGTAATAGAAGAACCACCTCCCACCGGACCAATTCTCATGGTAACTTCATTTATCGTAGTGTTTGGAGATACAACATGCAGGGTAGCCTGTGGCGTATATGTTCCAATACCCACTTTAGCAGTTACAGTAGCGCTATTTACCCCATTAATACTACCTAATATCAAACTATTTGCTTGATTGGCGTATGCTCTATAACCTATGGCAGTAGCATAATCAACATCTACAGTAGAATAAGAGCCTATACCAGTTGCATAATTTGGATTAACCCCCGTATTAGCATCTGCATAATAGCCTATAAAAACATTACACGACCCTGTATGTGGCAGACTATAGGTTGAAAAACCAACTGCAACATTATTATTACCAGATGTTGGATTAAACATAGCCCATTTACCAATGGCCACATTACCATTCCCTCCAGGAAATGGGCCACCTCCTGCTCCGCCATAGCAATATAATGCATTGAAACCAATTGCGACATTAGAACTTCCTGTTTGTAAAAAATAACCGGCTCGTCTGCCAATAAATGTATTTTCAGTCGCCGTAGTAGTACTGTAACCGCTTTCTACTCCAAAATAAGAATTGTCGATTCCAGTTGCTGAGTTTCCTGACATATATCCTAAAAATGTTTGATTTGTGGCTATTCTACCAGCTTTTGTATTGTTAATTTTAAAATTGAATGGTACATTATCCGTAGTTCCAATAAAATTGGTTCCATCAATCGTACTTGCATTCCCAGTTAGTAACCAACCGGAACCTCCAGCAACTGCTGTGCTTCGATAAACTATACCGGTAGATGGGTCATAATATAAATTTGCTGAATTTGACGATGTACCTAAACTTCCGCCACCAATCTTTAACCCTGTAATGTTTGTGTTTCCTATTACCACTTGATTGGATGCTGTAATTGTCGTACCATTTCCTATTGCAGTCGAATTGGTATATGTACCAACATTTGCATCTGCATCGTATCCAATAAATGTATTGTACGTACCCGAAGTATTTGCATCTCCAGCTTGATAACCCAAAGATGTATTACCAGTAGCCGTTGTACCATACAAAGAATAATAACCCACCGCAGTATTACAGTTCCCTGTATTATTATTATATGTTGAAAATGTTCCTACCGAAGTATTATAATTTCCTGATATGTTGTAAATCAATGCTTCCATTCCAACAGCTGTGTTTCGGTTACCGTTGTTATTTCTTAACGTTTGTTGACCAATAGCTGTATTATATTCACCCGTTGTATTTTGGTATAATGCTAAATAACCTAAGGCTGTATTATAGGAACCGGATGTATTAGATGTTCCTGCTTGATAACCCATAAAAGTATTTCTATTTCCCGTATTTACATTTCCAGTTTGATAACCATAAAATACTTCCCCTAAAGTTACGTCTGATGAAATCCTGCCTGCACGTTGATTGTTTACTTTAAATGTCAATGGTATATTATCTGTTGTTCCTAAAAAATTAGTACCATCTACTGTACCAGCATTACCCGTGAGCAGCCAGCCTACACTACCTGAACCTGTAGCAAAACGTACCCAAGCACTGCCGTTCCAATAATAATATCCTGGCGTTACATCACTAACATTAGCTTTATTATATACCAATAAACTAGTGTCTGGACTTGTGATTGGCAAAGCAGAACTAGTCTGGGTTAATGCTACACGTGGGATAAGCAAGCCTTTATCAGTAAAATTTACATCCAAACCAGCACTGGCATCAGGATTTGCACCGGTGGTATTAATAGCAACTTGGGCATTTACTTTATTTAAACAAAACCCCATACAAACTACTGAAATTAAAATGTACCTTTTCATAATATAATTTTTAAAATTTCTGAAATGCAAAATTACAAAAAATCTATTGTTTAACAAATTTTTGAACTGAAATATTTTTTTCATTCTGCACTTTTATAAAGTACATACCTTTTGCAAAGCCCGAAATATCTATTTGCCTGATGGTTTCTGATGTATTCAATTGTGTTTTATAAATTATTTGACCAACAGAAGTCGGGACATTACACATTAATAAAAACACCGTCATTTCTGAGTTAAAAAAAACGGCTCATGTTAACCCATTTCTAGCAAACATGATAGAGTCAGGAGAACACTTTCTCGTCCTCGTTTGCAACGAGGATACACATTTTCATTCTTTTGTTAGCGGTTTGGTATAATACTTGTTTTTTTGTTTTTGATAACATCACAGGTAATTCTTTTTCATTTATTTTTGCAAAAAAAAATATGAATACAGCAGTTGTTAAAATTAAAGAATCATTGCCCGATATTACGGTTATTTATTTATTACCAAAAAATGGTAAGTTATCGCAGATTTCATTAACCAAAACGGAAGAAGCGTATATCAAGCAACAATTATCATCCAACAAATCGGTTACATTAAATACTTATTATCGTTGGGTTTTTATTCGTGTTCCAGAGAGATTGGAGTGTTTGTCTGAAACATTGGAAAAAGCAAGAAGGGAATCATGCTGTATTTATGAAAAACTAAAAGAGCAAAAAATTACAGAGATACAAATTATTAATGAAACAGACCTTCCTGAATTGTCGCTGGCTTATGCCGAAGGTTTATTATTAAGTCAATACCATTTTTCAAAATATATTTCTGAAAAAAAACGAACAGAACATGAATTGAAAAAAATTTATTTTACCCAATCAACCTTGCAGGAAAAAAGATTAAGCGAGTTGCATCATTTAATAGAGGGAGTTTATATTACACGCGACCTTATTAATGAACCTGCTAATGTGTTAAATTCAATAAATTTTGCCAAAGAAGTTAGAAAAATTGCCAAAGAAGCCGGATTGCAAATCACAGTATTTGAAAAAAAGGAAATAGAAGCCATGAAAATGGGGGGATTGCTGGCTGTAAATCGCGGAAGTGTTGACCCACCCTGTTTTATCAAACTCGAACACAAACCCAAAAATGCCAAAAATAAAAAGCCCATCATCTATGTTGGCAAAGGGATAACCTTTGATTCGGGTGGACTGAATATTAAACCCGGCGACAGTATGGATACGATGAAATGCGATATGAGTGGTGCGGCTGCCGTGTTGGGATGTATGTATGCACTGGCAAAAAATGAAGTACCCGTTCATTTTATCGGATTAATACCGTTAACCGACAATCGTCCTGGGTTTAATGCCTTTGCTCCCGGCGATATTATTACAATGATGGATGGAAGTACTGTAGAAATGCTTAATTCTGATGCCGAAGGCAGAATGATATTGGCAGATGCACTTCATTATGCTAAGCAATTTAAACCTATGGTTGTTATTGATATTGCTACATTGACTGGCTCTGCCAGTGCGGCAGTAGGAAGAAATGCTACCGTTGTTTTTGCCAATACGGATGAAACCATTTATAAAAAATTGGAGAACGCTGCTTTTTCAACATGGGAGCGTGTAGTGCGTTTTCCATTGTGGAACGATTATGCCGAATCGCTTAAATCGGATATAGCAGATATAAAAAATATAGGGAACAAACAAGCAGGTGCTATTACAGCAGCCAAATTTTTAGAACATTTTACCAATTATCCATGGATTCACCTAGATATTGCTGGACCTGCTTTTCTGACAGAAAAAGATTCGTATCGTTCCAATGGGGCTACTGGCATAGGTGTACGCATGGTTTATCAATTTGTTAAAAGTTTGATATAAACGGATGTATGTAACCCCTGTTCATATTGAACCAATATCAGCCATTACTTATTCGGATAACATTTTTTTAATGGGTTCCTGTTTTTCTACATACATGGGGAATAAAATGGAACGTCTAAAATTTTTGGTTTTGCAAAACCCGTTTGGCGTACTCTATAATCCGGCATCCATAGCCATAACGTTGGAAAGAATGGTTACAAAAAAATACTTTTCGGAGAATGACTTTTTTCTGGATGAAGATATTTACAAATCGTATTATTTGCATAGCAGTTTAGCAGGCACTTCTATTTCCTTGTTGCTAAAAGATGTCAATCATAAAATAGAAGAGGGTTATGAGTTTGCACAAAAATCAACATGGTTTTTTATTACACTGGGCTCTGCTACTGTGTATCGTTTGAAAAAAACAGACGAAATAATTGCTAATTGTCAAAAACAACCTACATCACTTTTTAGAGAAGCATTATTGACAGTTGAGCAATGCCTTGCATATCTGGAAAAAATCAAAAAATGTATTTACCATCTTCATCCAAAATCAAAAATTGTGTTTACAGTTAGTCCTGTAAGATATTTCAAACAGGGAGCCCATGCCAATCAAATAAGTAAATCCATTCTTTTTGTAGCGCTTCATCAACTTATGGAAAATAATCCTGAAATTATTTATTATCCTGCGTATGAAATTTTTAATGATGAATTGCGTGATTATCGCTATTATGCAGCCGACATGATTCATCCGGGAGAAGTTGGTATTGAGCACATTTGGAAAAATTTTTCTGAAACATTTTTTGAAAAAGAAACCCTCCAAATTATGCATAAAGTAGAAGAAGTACAAAAGGCATTGGAACATCGAACGTTTTTTCCTGAATCAAAATCATATCACCAATTTATAATTCAACTTCAAAAGAAAATTACACAACTCGAAAAAGAATATCCTTTTTTGAAATTCAACTCCGATTAGGTTGTTTCTATTATTCTGATAGGGTATTTATCGGAAAAGGCTGTCAATATTATTTTTTGCTTTGGTGCTTAATGATTGCAACTGAATAGAAGGATTAGCAAGAAAAGCATAATGAACTAAATTTTCAAGTACTTCAATTCGTTCAAGGGCTTGCGTTAAGTTATGGGCAACACTTACTACACCATGATTTTTCAAAATTAATATGTCTGCCCGTTGAATTTTATTTCCAACTTCTTTTGCTAATTCAGGACTTCCCATGGTTTGATATTCGGTATAGGCTATTTTATTCAGCATAAGGTACGATTCATCAGTGATATCGTTTTGTAAGGTTAAATTACTAATAGCAAGCAAAGTTCCCCAAAATGGATGTGCATGAATAATGGCATCAATATCGTTTCTGTTTTTATAAATACTATAATGCATTTGTGTTTCCATACTCGGCTTATGCGGTGTTTTTGTATAATTACCGTCCATATCCATAATAATAATGTCGTTGACAATAACCGAATCCTTATCTAGTTGTGAAGGTGTTATAAGTATTTGGTTGTTTACTCTTACACTGATATTTCCACCTAAACTGGTGGTGAGTTTTTGACGATAAAGTCGTTGCAAAAACAATGATATATCATTGGCTGCGGTTGATAAAACATCATTCATAGTGAATTATTTTTTTAATTTGTTTTTTGTCAGTAATAATGCCATTTTCACAAATATATCCTGTAACCAGTGATGCCGGAGTAATATCAAAGGCAGCATTCATGGAAGCATAATGGTCGGGGAAAAGAGAGACTTCTTCCCATTGGTTATGGTACATGCCGTATATTTTTTGCAATTCACTACTATCACGTATTTCCAAAGGGATATCCATTCCTGTTTTCAAAGTCATATCGAATGTACTGACTGGTGCAGCCACATAAAAGGGAATATGGTTATCATAGGCAGCCAATGCTTTTAAATAGGTTCCTATTTTATTTGCTACATCGCCATTTTGTACAATTCTATCGGCACCAACTATAACAAAATCTACATTTTTGTTCATCATAAGTAAACCGCCCATGTTGTCGCTAACAATAGAAAAAGGAATATTTTCATGGTACAGTTCCCATGCCGTTAATCGTGAACCCTGATTCAACGGTCGTGTTTCGTCCACCCAGCAATGAATGGGAATACCTTTTCTTTTTGCTTCAAAAATGGGAGACAGGGCTGTACCGTAATCGCCACACGCAAGCCAACCTGCATTACAATGGGTTAAAATATTTATTGTACCTCCTTTTCTTTTATATAACGATTCAATAATAGTAACGCCGTGTTTTCCAATTTGATAGCAAGCCCATATTTCCTGCTCGGCAAACTTTTTTGCCCATGGGTAAACTTGATGTGAAGTGAGCGACTGTGTTGAATTTTCTATTTGATATAAAATAGTAGAGACGCCTCGACTTAAATTAACAGCGGTAGGACGGCAATGAAGCAATTTTTCAGAATCTTCTTTTATTTTCGATAAATTTCCTTTATGGAGAATAAAGGAAAGCCAGACAGCATACGCGGCTGTTATGCCAATGGCAGGTGCACCACGAACTTTAAGCGTTTTTATGGCATTTAATACTTCATCAATAGTTGATAAATATTTAGTTTGAAAGTAAAAGGGTAGCACTTTTTGATTAATAATGCCTATTTGATGTTCTTCTTCGTTTGCCCAAACCGAAATATAGTGAGTACCATTGACGTTCATAATAGTTATTCGATAGTTATTTCATATATTTTTCCCAAGTTTTTATTTTTTAAAAAAGGAATAAAATCTTGTTCATAAACAGGCACAGGCCACCATTCGGCTAAATGAAATTCCTGATTAATAATCATCAGCATTTGATTATTAGGAATACTTGTATTATTTTCACTCATATAACCAATTTCTCTAAGGTTATCTTTCGAAGGTCCTATTCTCCATATAATTTCAGTAGGATTCCATTCAATTTGATAATAGTAATAATCGTTATTGAAAAGTTCATTATTCGTGGAGGCAGACCTTATGGTTAATGCTTGATATGTTTCATCCCATCTCATGGCTTCATAGGTTTTATGACCATGTTTTGTGTATTGAATACCAGCAGTAAATTCTTTTGGGTCTTTAGCAGCAAGGTCCCAATTGGTTAAGGCAACAACTATAGAATCATCCTGTTTGCCATTATAATTGTTTGACCGTTCATATAAATTTTTATTTTTATAATATTCATAAGGCCATAAAGGATTTGCTTTTACTATTTCAAAATCTATTTCTGTATAGGGAGTTGTATGTATTTTTTCTCCATGAGGATATCCTTTGGGAGTATATCCACTATGGCTATATCGACGATTATTCCATTCGCTGTAATCTTGTGTTATTAGCCATACAGCATTGGTAATCCCATTCCATACATGGTGCTTATTCAACAGCGGCATAAACTTAACCTTTGCTGTAATTTTTCCATAAGTAAATCCAATTCTTGAATTAACACCAATATTTAATTTTGTAGCAGTGTGAACTGCTTGGGAAGATGGATTCCATATTTCTATGGCATGTTTAGTATCTTTAATATTTTGACATGGACATGCTGTATTTCTTATATATGAGTGTATTCGTTTTGATTTGTCCTGATATTTTTCTTTATTTTGTTCGTATTTACTGACAGAATAATCATCTGTTGTCCAGTCTGAAAGCACAGGAATTGTATTGAGTTCGAAATTTTTATTCTCGTTTGAAAAATATTGCTCAAACAAGGCTTCGTTAAAAAGTTTTGAATAAGTTCCGCATAGTGTATCCTCCATAATTTTTGTGGAAGTAAAGTTTGACATTTTATAGTTATCTATATAAATGCCTTTCCCAGGATTTATGGTTAATTTAAGTTGGCAGACAGAAGAATCTAAATATAAATATATCCCATCTATGTTTTTATTTTGAGTATGAAGAAAATAAGTATAGGGATTTACAAATTCACCATTTTCATTTGTTTTATCAATGCGTTGAATATAATATGGAATATTATTTAATGCTTCTTCGGTACATACCACAAGCATTGCACTGTAACGACCCATACGAGGATTTCTTTTCCAACGATGATTTACATTTCCTTTATTTCTCATATCTTTTAAAACCCATATTGCATCAAGCATAAGTTGTTCCTTTAACGAATGTTTATTTTGTTTTGCTTTTTCTTCTACACTTTTTTTCCATTCTTGGTTTATGAGAATGTTATGAATCATAGTGTCTATGTTAGCATTACTGATATAAAAATTTTTGAAGGATGAACCAAAATATTTTTTTTCATTCCTTGGATTTCCATTTATAATAAATGAATCAAGCACCGTAGTTGAAGTTATTTTTTTAAATCCTATAGTATCTTGCCAACTTCCGTAAAAGTTTTCACTGCTAATGGATGTGTCGTTATTATATTTATATTGTTCATTTTGATAATATATTTTATAATAATAGGAATGATGGCTATCGTTTAGTTTAAATCTGAACTTAATCGTATTTACAAATTGATTTGTTTTTTGATGGTATAATTGATATGGGAATACTATACCTTTCTCAATAACACTGTCGGTATTAATTTCATAGGTAGCACCTTTTATAGGTAAATTATACGCTATTTCAGGATTTTCTATAATAGACGGTTTGATATTATTAGTACAACCCCAAATGCCTATAATTATCAGTCCGTATAAAAAAAATAATTTTGTGGTCATACGTTTGGAACAAATTTTGACAAAAATACGTATTAAACCACAAATTTTATGAAATGAAAATCTTATTTTTATTTTTTTTATTACTTTTTTTAACGAATACATTGTTATCTCAAACAATTAAGGCGACCGAAGATTCTGCTATGGTGAAAGTTATAGTTGCCAATTTTTCAAAAAATCCTCTTTCAAATGAAACTATTTCTTTTGTATCGCAAAAAGATAAAAAGCAATACTCAGTAGTTTCAGATATGGATGGCAAGGCTCAACTTTTGCTTCCCGAAGGCGATGTGTACGATATTAAATATCGTGACTTTATGGAACAAAAAAATTATTCTTCCATTTCCATACCCAAAAAAGACGGAGCCTACACTTTTACCATGACAGTTAAATTTGAACCTGCCAAAACATACACGTTGAAAAATGTTCACTTTGAAACAGGCAAAGCAACCCTTACAACCGATTCCTATTCGTCACTTGACGTGTTGGTAGAAGCATTGAAAGCAAAACCTACCATGGTTATAGAAATAGCAGGGCATACAGACAATGTAGGTTCACATGATAGTAATCTTAAACTTTCACAAGACAGAGCCGAATCGGTAAAAAATTATCTCGCTTTAAAAGGCATAAAAAAGGAAAGGCTCATTGCCAAAGGATATGCCGAAACACAACCCATTGCATCCAACGATACAGATGAAGGTAAAGCAAAAAACAGAAGAACAGAAGTAAGAATAATTCATCAATAAAAGTTTGTATTTGTAAAAATAAGTTGTTTATTTTGTAGTAATTATTTTTTATTAGAGTGCTAACTATATTTATATGAGGTACTTACTTATTTTAATTGTTTTATGTTCGTCATTTTTTGTATTGGCACAACGACATGACGATGTGTTTATAAATAAATTCTTTAATGCTGAACGTTTAATTGAAAAAGGTGATTTTCCATCAGCGTTAGTAATTTATAAAGAATTACTTGCATCTGAGCCCGATAATGCCAATTTGAATTTTAAAACCGGTTTTTGTTATCTGAATACCGTGCTTGAAAAAACCAAAGCCATAGAATATTTAGAAAAAGCAATTATAAATGTTAATGCTGATGCCGAAATAGATGACCCTGACGAATTGGATGCACCTGTTGAAGTGTGGTATTATTTAGCCAAAGCGTATCAAAACAATTATCAATTTCAAAAAGCATTGATTATACTCGATTCGCTAAAAAAAGCCTTACCAAATTATAAAAAGGATTTTACCGAAGATATTGATGAATTAGTAGAGAACTGTAAAAACGGTATAGAATTGATGAAATATCCTATCAGAATGGAAATTACCAATCTGGGTGGTGTCATTAATACGGAGTACGATGAGCATAGCCCTGTGTTTACTGCCGATGAAAGTACTCTGATATTTACATCGAAACGAAAATCGGATGTACATAAAGAACAAACAGAAGATGGACAGTATTTTGAAGATATTTATGTTAGCAAAAAACTTCTAGATGGGCAGTGGGAGATTCCTTTACCTATTAGTCCATTGATTAATTCATTTCGTCACGATGCTTCCATTGGTCTTTCGCCTGATGGACAAGAACTGTATATATACCGGGATGAATCATCTGTAGTAAATCCTCGCGATGGTAACATTTATATGAGCCATTTGATAGGAGATACGTGGACAGAGCCTGTAAAATTGAATATCAACTCAAAATACAATGAAAACCACGCCAGTATATCTGCCGATGGGCAGGAATTATTTTTTACCAGCGACCGTCCCGGTGGTTATGGCGGACTGGATATTTTCATCACCAAACGATTACCCAATGGCGAATGGGGTATTCCCATCAATGCTGGTTCGCATGTTAATTCCAATAAGGACGAAATAAGTCCTTTTATTCATCCCGATGGGGTAACACTTTTTTTTAGTAGCAAAGGACATAATACCATGGGTGGTTATGATATATTTTTTGCAATTCGAAATGACAGCAGTGTATGGAATAAACCTACCAATATGGGTTATCCCATCAATACTCCCAATGACGATGCATTTTATGCACCCACTCCCGATGGCACAAGAGCATATTATGCTTCACAACAAACAGGGGGTATTGGCAGAAACGACCTGTATATGATTACACTTCCCAAAAGCGAAGAAAAGATGCTAACCGTAATGAGTGGCTATATCACTATGGGTGACGGACGTTTACCCGAAAATGTTTCGATTACGGTTACCGATGATGTTACCAAAAAAGTTATTGGAAACTATACACCCAATTCTAAAACAGGTAAATATTTATTTATATTGAAATCGGGGAAGCGATATTTAATTACGGTAGAAAGCGACGTCTTTCTTCCTTATACCGAAGTGCTCGATGTGAGCGACAGTGTAGCCTATCAAAAAATAGAAAGACCCATTATACTAAATCCTATTAATATTCGCAATGTACAAAGAGATTATAACTTTCATTTTTCTCCAAACCAAACAGCACTGTCGTCTGAAGAAGGATTACAGTTTATTAAAATTACTAAAATATTGAATTATTTGCCAGAATTTTCAGCACGCATTATTCTTCCAAAAAATAATGTTGTTCCAGATTTAAATCAAATACGTACGGATATTTTAACTGAAAACCTTACCGACAAAGGTATTCCACTAACACGAATCACTTCCGAGACAACATCTTCCAATAACCCTAATGTCTTAAATTTATTTATACTTGCAAACGATACCGTTGTTGAGCCTATAGATTTGCTGTCTCAAAAAGAATCAAAATTGCCTCAGGAAGATATGGAAAAAACAATGGAGTTAAAATCTGAAAATGAAAAAATTGTTATTTTCCCTATTTATTTTTCCTTTGATAAACACATTTGTGAAGCCAACGAAGAAAATTTGCGTAAACTGGCTATGTGGATGCAAAAAAATAAAAAGGCTAAACTTGAAATCATTGGTTATACCGATAATATGGGTTCAAACGACTATAATCAAAAATTAAGTGAACGTCGTGCTAATTTTGTAAAAAAACAACTTAAAGAATTAGGTGTTTCAGAAAAACGATTAACCATTAGAGGTATGGGGAAAAATAATCCTGTGGCAAGCAATGAAACATCCGAAGGCAGACAATTGAATCGCAGGGTTGAATTTAAAATTCTGAATATTAAAAAACCAGATATTGAATTTAAAAACAAACTGGAAATTTTTTCTAACCCTTAATTTTTATCAAATATGAAAAAGAACTCATTCATTGTTTTTCTTGCTGTAGCATTAATTCTTCCTGTTTTTTCCAATGCTCAAAAAGTATCCATAAAGCAAAACATTATGGATGCCGTAAAGCATATGCAGTTGAAAGAATATCCACAAGCCATTGTATTGTTGCAACAGTGCTATAATCAAGATAGCCTCAACGGTAATGTAAATTATTTATTGGGAAAATCATGGTATTATGCCGATGCGACACTTTCAAAGTGTATTTTCTATTTAAAAAAAGCCATCCCGATATCTAACACATACAGTAATGCCAATCCAAAAGAAAAGAATGCTCCTCCCGAAGCATTGTATTTACTTGCTAATGCATGTTATCATCAATCATTTTTTGAAGATGCTAAGACAGCATGCGAACAATATCTAACTTACGAACCTGAAAATAAAGCAGAGATTCAAAAATTGCTTTTTTATATAGGTAATGCCATTCCGTTGGTTCAAAATCCTCTAAAGATAAATATTGTAAATCTTGGATGTGACATCAATTCAAGTTACGATGACCATAGCCCCGTTTTTAATATTGACGAAACGACCATGATATTTACCTCCAAAAGAAAAGGCAGTACGGGAAATTTTAAAACTTCCGATGGTCAATACTTTGAAGACATATATATCACGCATAAAGTGGATGGTAAATGGCAGGTCCCGGAAAAAATAAGTAAAAACATAAATACCATGGAACATGAGGCTTCTGTAGCATTATCGTCTGATGGTTCTGAATTAATAATTTATAAGGATGATGTGGGCGATGGCAATCTTTACATTAGTGTTTATGATGGTACAGAATGGTCAAAACCGCAAAAAATGTCACCCAACATCAATTCCACCTATGATGAAAGCCACGCGTCCATTTCAGCCGATGGAAATATCTTATATTTTACCAGCAACAGACCCGGTGGCTATGGCGGATATGATATTTATATTTCCCAGCGATTACCTAATGGAGAATGGAGTTTGGCTACCAATGCGGGTAATATAATTAATACCTCAGACGATGAAAATGGTCCTTTTATCCATCCTGATGGTACAACGTTATATTTTTCGAGTAAGGGACATAACAGTATGGGAGGGTATGACCTGTTTTACAGTATATTGAAAGAAGATGGAACATTTACAAAGCCCGACAATATGGGTTATCCAATTAATTCCATCGACAACGATGCCTTTTATGTGATTTCTGCCGATGGGAAAAGAGCCTATTATGCAACCATCCAACCGGGCGGTTGCGGTGGAAAAGATATCTATATGGTTGACCTGCTATCGGTACCTGAACGTTCGGTAGTGCTCATTACAGGATTTCTTAGAAAGACTTCTACCAATGAAATACTAAAAGATATTGTTTTAAAAATATTTGATACCGATAATAAACTGATAGGAACTTTCAGACCCAATAAAAACAATGGGAAATATACATTAGTTCTGCCTAAATCAAAACAGAATTATATATTAAAACCAGAAGACAATACCGTTGTTCTGGAAAATAATCATTTGGAAATACCCGAAAACTCATCCTTTTATCTGTTACAACGACCTGTAGAAATGGAGACCTTGGGCATTGTTAAATAAATAAAATAAAATCCGCTATCTTTGCCCAAAATAAAAATGATATGAAATCACCTTTATTAAAAAACAGCATGAATTTTGGAGCACTCAATGGAGTAGCCATTATCATTGTTTCATTGCTCATTTATCTTATCGGCATAAAACAAAATTTTGCCATTTCACTTATTATTTATGCTATAAATATTCTTTTTATTGTTTTAGGTACAAAATATTTACGCGATCAGCATTTGCAAGGACAAATCTCTTATGGAAAATCTGTCGGTTCGGGCGTTTTAATCAGTTTATTTATGTCGATTATAGTTGCCTTTTATATTTTTATATTCTTTAAGTTGATGGCACCTGCCGAAATGGATAAAATATTTGAACAGCAGGAAGAAGTATTATATAGTCAGGGCTTGCCCGAAGACCAAATAGAAATGAGCATAGAAATGGCTAAAAAATTTACAACACCGTTCACAATGGCTATTGGGACGGTATTTTCCTATACATTTTTGGGTTTACTATTTTCATTGGTAACAGCTGCTTTTATTAAAAAGGGGGGCGATTCCTATCAGCAAATGATGAAAGAAGTAGAAAAAGAAATGAACGATGAGCAATCCAACGCTTGATATATCTGTTGTTATACCTCTGTTAAACGAGGAAGAATCGTTGATAGAACTGACCGAATGGATTCGACGAGTGATGCAGCAACATCAATATTCGTATGAAATTATTATGGTGGACGATGGCAGTACCGACCATTCATGGAGTATCATTGAAAATTTATCGTCCCGTTTTTCTGAAATACATGGTATAAAATTTTTTCACCATTATGGAAAAGCAGCGGCTCTCCAAGTTGCTTTTGCCGAAACCAAGGGAAAGGTAGTTATAACTATGGATGCTGACCTTCAAGACAGTCCCGATGAAATACCGGCTTTATACGATATGATTATCAAAGAGGGTTATGACCTTGTTTCGGGATGGAAAAAAGTGCGTCATGACCCGTTGCTTACCAAACGCATACCCAGCAAGTTTTATAATTGGACCGTGCGAAAGATTAGCCGTATTCGTTTGCACGATATGAACTGTGGACTGAAAGCCTATCAATACCGTGTTGTAAAAAGTATAGAAGTGTATGGTGATATGCATCGCTATATACCGGTACTTGCCAAATGGGCAGGGTTTAAAAAAATAGGTGAAAAAGTGGTACAGCATCAGGAACGCAAGTACGGAAAAAGTAAATTCGGATTGGAACGGTTTATTCGCGGACCTCTCGATTTGCTTTCGGTTACTTTTATTACACGTTTTGGACGTCGTCCCATGCACTTTTTTGGCGTATGGGGTGTTGTTATGTTTTTGCTGGGTGGTGGTGTTGCTCTTTATTTGCTTATTGAAAAAATATACAAATCATTAAATAATATGCCTACTCGTGATGTTGTTGATAAACCTGCCTTTTTTCTGGCATTACTGACAATCATTTTAGGCGTACAACTATTTCTTGCCGGATTTATTAGCGAACTGATTAGCCGAAATGCTTATGATAGAAATAAATATCAAATAGAAAAAAAAGTGTAATACCAAGATGCATTCAAATATGTTTTTTTATCCTTATGAATGCAACTTGCTATTATTCAACACGTTAAGAAGCCATAAAAGGATAGAAGAATAAATTTTGCCGTAATATATAGTATAGAATTTTTTAAAATTCTCACTCATCATATTCATTTTAATATCTGTAGTTCGAGAAGAAACTCCACCCAAATGAAGAACTTTACCCTCATGAACAAAGGCAATTTTATAACCTGCCTTATGGGCTAACCAGCACCATTCCATATCTTCCACATACATCCAAAATGTTTCTGGAAGTTTATTCTCGGGAAAAATTTTAAGTAACATACGAGGAAACATAAAAAACGTTCCCCAAATCCAGTCGGGGAAAAGGGTCGTATCATAAGAGAAATAAGGTCCCATCCATATCTTGCTTCTTTTTCTTTTTCCAAATAATTTGTGTATTCTTCCATATTCCAACATCATCAGTTTAATAGAAGGAAAAGGTTGACAATTGCTTTGTGGTGAACCATCTGTATTTTCTAATCTGCACGTTGCAATGCCAACTTCTGGATGTGTTTTTAAAAAATTATAAGTGATAGTGATGGCATCATTCAAAAGTTTTGTATCAGAGTTTAGAAGTAATATAGTATCACCTTTAGCCACTTTTATGCCATCATTACATCCACCTGCAAAGCCACGATTTTCTTTATTTTTTATTAATTTTATTTTTGGAAATAACGCTAAAAATTTGTCTGGTTCATCTAAAGTAGAAGCATTATCCACTACTATAATTTCAAAATCCACATTTTTTGTTTCTTCATAAATAGAACGAATACAAGAACAAGTAAGTTCAAAGGTATTGTAATTGAGTATGATGATGGAAACGAGCATTATTTACCTGTTAATTTTATAAAAAAACGAAAAGGTTTAACTATCGCATTAGCTAATTTATATGTTTTTGAATTAAATACTTCTGTAACATAATTTGTTGCATCAAAGGCACTTGCTTTTTTACAAACAGTTATCTTATTATCAGATGCCAATACAATATTAAAAACCATATTATCAAAAAAATCTAATTCATCAATTTTATTAAAATCACCATGAAATTCAGTTATTATTTCTATATTTTCTTTTGAAAACATCATTGAACCATGAAAATATCTCTGGAAAAGCATTTTGTCATATTTGAAATATTTCTTTATCAAGTTTTCAAATTCCTCCAAATATAATTCTTTTACGTGAAATTTATTATTAAAACCTCTTTTATCTGAATAGTTTTTTTTATCTGGTGAAGATATTATCAGCAGTCCATCAGGCTTGAGCACACGCTTTATCTCCCGCATCATTTCATCATGCATGGTTATATGTTCAATGGTTTCAAAGCTGACGATCACATCTATAGATGAATCTTGTAAGGGTATATTAGCAACAGTACCTTGCAAAAAATCAAGATTATCTTTTTTATATTTTATTTTAGCATTTTCTATTACATCATTATTTATATCAATACCTTTAACATTTTTAGCATAATTAGACATTAAAAAAGAGCCATAGCCTTCGCCACAAGCTATGTCGATGACATCTTTATCTTTTATATAATCAAAAGTGAGGGCATACCTATGCAAATGCAGAAAAGTATCTTCATTTATTACTTCTGGAATTATCCTTTCACCTGTAAATTTTTGTTTTTTCGTTTTTTGTGCCATAAAAATTTATTTAATAAAACTCAATAAAATATCCTCAAATTCACAGACTCTTTTTGTAATATCGTGTTTTTCTGCTTCTTTTCTTAAAAGTTCTTTGTCTACAGGTATTTTCCCTTCTATGAAATCTCTAATAGCATCTAAATATGCATTTACACAGTAATATGGCACTATTTTGCCCATACCTTCTTTCACAAATTCTGTTACTCCACCACTATCAAATGCTATAATAGGTTTTTGCAAATATGCTGCTTCAAGCATAACAAGTGGATATGGATCTACCATAGAGGTTAAAAGGAAAGCATCACAGGCATTTAACCATGAATAATATTCATCATTTTTTAATAAGCCTGGCAGAAGTATGTTGTCAATAGAGTTATTTTCAATAACTTTTTGAATGAAAAAATTCAAACCATAATCGTTTGATGCTCCTAACCACACTAATGCTGCATTGTATTTTTTTAAAAATGATGCTATTGCTATAATTAAATTAAAACCTTTGTGAATACCTCTTTGACCAGACATTAAAAAAATATAAGAAAAATTATTTAATTGAGGTTTAATTTTTACAGCATCAGTTTCAGAATGTTTAATCTTGTTTATATCTATTGTTTCATAAAATTTATATACATTTTTTGCTCCCATTAGTTTCCAAGATTCACAAACTTTTTCTGAACAACCAACTATTGCAATAGATTTTTGAATTAGAAATTGAAAAGAACTTCTTTTTACATCAATAAAATTATATAATAAAGGCAATGTATGATCATATAATATAAATGGAATATCTACTTTGCTTAAACTGTTGATAATTTTTTCTACCGCAAGCGTATTTACCACTATTAAATCAATATTATTTTTTTTTATAATTTTTTTAAATTGCATTTGTGCTAAATCACGGAATTTTAAGATTTTTAATATTCTTCCTAATCTGTTTTTCCAAATAACTGAATCAGGATGTATATAAATAAGTATATTTTTAGGTATTTCATTTAATAAAGCACCATTTTCACCAGATAATATAACAGGATTAATTTTTTTAGCATTAGAAACAATGTATTTTACCATCATTTCAGAACCTGTATATCCCATATAAGGGGAATAAAAAAGAACGTTCTTCATTGTTTTTCTGCTAAAACAATAATATTTAAAGGTTGCCTCTTTTTCTTATCCGATATTATCCATCCTAACATTAAACCAAATAAATTTAATGGAAATATTAAAATAAAATTAATAATATAATTAAAATATTGATTATGTGTAAATATTGCTCTAAAAATCGCATTCGTTAATAATTGTGTAATAGTATGAATAGTTTTTGTTGTTTTTTGAATGTTAATAACATTAAATCCATTTTTTTCTAACAATAACTTTATACCAAATTGAGTAAAACGCCTAAAGTCATTAGGAACTTCATGCTCATCCAATGTAAAAGGTACAGAAATAAGGATCTTACCTTTAGGTTTTAAAACTCTATTGAGTTCTTTCACAATTTCATTTACATTTGGAATATGTTCTAAAACCTCTGTACTAAATATAGAATCAAATTCTTCATCGTTAAAAGGCAATGTTTTACCATCATAATATATAATATCATTTTTTAAGTTACCATAATTATTGTACATACTTGGTTTATCTACTCTCACATATTCATCATATTTTATATATGATTTATATGGTGAATAGCCACATCCAAAATCAAGAACTTTGCCAGATAAATATTGAAATGAAGATTTTAAATACTTAAAAAGTGTATATCTAATAATAAATAAAGGATTAACTAATATACCCAACATTGATGGTGTATAACTCTGTTTGTTTAATAAATTATAAACATATCTACCTATCATTATTTCTATTTATAAAAGTAATTAAAAATGAATAACCAGAAGGGAATACTAAATTTATTTTTATATAATAAATTTTTAAATGCTACATATATATTTTTTAATATCTTTTTCATTATTATAGAAAATTAAAAAAATTACTTTATTTAACTATATAAAAAACTTTAGTATTTTCCCATTCTCTGATAAAATATTGCGTATTATTGTATAGATATTCATTAACAGCCTTTCTACATCCTTCCCAAAAATAATAATCATCTATTATCACTATTCCACCGTTTACAATTTTAGGAAAAAAATTATCTAAACACAGTTTAACCGATTCGTACCAATCACTGTCAATATGTAAAACAGAAATAGTGTTAATTTCATTGTTAGGGATAGTCTCATTAAACCAGCCTTTTTTAAAATAAACTTTTTTTACTTTTGACATTTTCATCGCATTTGAAGCGAAGGTTATATCTGCTCTGCAATTATCTATGTTGTTATTTCCATACCAATTTTTTGCTATTAAGCCATCGTCTATTTGATTTGGTTCTGGCAATCCTTCAAAACTATCAAATAGATAATATGAATAATCATTTCCTAACATTTCTGCAATGGAAGCAATCATTCCACCTTTCCAAACTCCACATTCAACAACATTTCCTTTGGGGACATTATACCAATTAATGCATTCCAATTTCCCTAAAAATATTTCCTTTGGAATCATTGTAAATTCTTTATATTTTTTAAAGAGTTTCTCATATTTCATTCTTTTTATTGCCTTATTTAAAGAATAAATTACTTTATTTCCCATATAGCTTCATTTAATAAAATATTACCATAATCATTATAGGAAAACATTTCTGTACCATTATCCATAATTTGAATAGGAAAAATATCAAAAACATCTTGTACGACTCCTCCAGTAGAACGATAAATTTGAAATTGAAATGAATATATATTTGGTGCAATAATGTTTGGCGGAATTGTAAATAATATTTTTAAATTAGTTGAAAAAATTAATGGTTTGATTTTGCTGAAAACTCTATTTTTGTATTTATCTAAAAGAATAATAGCAAGTATTAAATCTTTACTATAATTATTGTATTTAACTTCTATGTTAATAGCGATAAATTCGTCATGTTTAAAAATAGGTGAATGATTAATATAAATATTCTCAAAAAAGGCAGAACTTTTTGTCTTTATGTCTATAGATGATTTGTAAAATAAATTTTTAGGTATAAAATAACTTTCATTTAAATAGTTATTTATTATTTGGTGAGTTTCTTCATACATAATCAATTTTCCATCTTTAATAAAAATACTATTTGGACATAACTGTGCCAATGCACTCATATTATGACTGACAAACAAAATTGTTTTTCCTTGCTTTTGTGTAATTTCATCCATTTTACCGAGGCTTTTCTTTTGAAATTCGGCATCGCCAACGGCAAGTACTTCGTCCACCAAAAGAATTTCCGTGTCAAGATGAGCAGCAACAGCAAAGGCAAGGCGAACCTGCATACCGGAGGAATAATGTTTTAAGGGTGTATCTAAAAATTTTTCTACACCCGAAAAATCAACAATTTCGTCCATCTTTTTCATAATTTCATGTCGCTTCATTCCCAATATAGCACCATTAAGCATTATATTTTCTCTTCCGGTTAATTCTCCATGAAAGCCTGTTCCTACTTCTAATAAACTGGAAACTTTTCCTCTTAAAACGGCGTGTCCACTGGTTGGTGGTGTTATGCGAGATAATATTTTCAGTAAAGTGCTTTTGCCTGCACCATTTTTTCCAATAATACCTATCTTTTCTCCAGATAAAACAGAAAAACTGACATTATCTAATGCTTTTATTACTCGGTTTTCGTTTTTTGGTTTTGAATGATGAAACCATTGATTCAGGGTATCCCGCAATGTTAAGTATGAGTCGTGCATACTGCCGATGTTAAAAACTTTACTTAACTGCTCTACTTCAATTACTGGCTTACTCATTGTCTGTATCGCTGATTTTACGGATTATTAGATTTCACAGATAAAAATTTATTATGAACTGTCAAAATTACGATTAATTATTTAAATTACCTATTAAAATTTGTGTGAACTTTAAATCAGCGTCATTTGTGATTAAGACTTTTTTGCGATAAGACTAACCGTTTAAATTCCATGCTTTTTGAGCCAAAATTTATTAACAGTCCAATCTCAAGTTTATATGCTTTTAAATAATTTAATGCTTGTGCTAAATACACATCCTCAAGTTGAATAACAGCTTTTAATTCAACTAATATTTTTCCTTCCACTACAAAATCCGCTCTGCGTTTACCTATAGGCTCTTCTAAATCTTT
>Ga0302253_1000310_pt1 | contig 43895 bp, 43 predicted proteins | sample AAG_RA_Trp_MG_FD_193537 | JGI IMG/M metagenome (GOLD analysis project Ga0302253, IMG submission 193537) | Enriched activated sludge microbial communities from anaerobic digester in WTTP, New Holstein, Wisconsin, United States - AAG_RA_Trp | ecosystem: Engineered > Bioreactor > Anaerobic >...
TCCTTCCGCGAAACCCTCGTACACGCCCTGCAGCTGCAGCCACCGGCACCCTACCGGCCCTTTGTCCTCATCACCGATGAAAAGCCCGACTATCAGCGCGTGCTCCATAGGCTTGCAGCCTTCCGCACGCAGACTGAACACACTCGCCTCGTCCACTGGACGATCAGCTCGAAGCTGCCCCGGACGCTCTCGAATCCCCTTTTTTCTTCCAACTACATCGACCGGGAGCTGCGCAAAGACCTCGCGCACCACCACCGGGAGACAGTCTGTTTCAACCGCAATGTCGCAAACGGCATGATGCGCCTCAGCTTGTACCTCCTTGGCCACAACTACCTCAAGCCCTTTCGTATTCGCGCACACAAAGGAACGCATCCTCGTACGCATGCTGAGGCAGCGGGGATTCCGGTGCAGCTTGTGCAGCACTTTGTGCAGGCGCTCACTGGTGGTATACGGGCATTCTTGAGCCGCTGCACGCTCTCCGAGACGATGCGACGGACCTGGGAGAAGCGCTGGAAGACGCCAGGGAAAACAAAGGCTGAGTACATTCCGAAGTATGCGCTTGCATAAAAAAGCTTCGGGAGAGAAGAAAGAAGGATGCGCTGGTCTCGCGCATCTGAAAAGGAGAGGGTAGAAGATAGAGGTGCATGCTTGGTAGTGCGCGCTGCTCCCTTGGCACAAGGTTGGAAGCACTACATATTGCCTGCCGAGCTAAAACACGGTAGAAATCAGTAAGCGCGCTAGGAATAGCCACAGGAGGCAGCAGATGCTGGTTTTCCAATCTATCATTCTGGGAATTGTGCAGGGCTTGGCCGAATTTATCCCCATCTCGAGTTCGGCGCATCTGGTTATCATTCCGTGGCTCTTCGGATGGAATAATCCAACGCTTACGAGCCTGACGTTCGATGTCGCGCTGCATTTGGGGACACTGCTCGCCGTCCTTGTGTTTTTTGCTTCCGATTGGGCGCGGCTTGTCGGAGCGTGGTTCAAGAGTGTATTCCAGTTCAAAATCGGCGATGACCCGGATCGCCGCATGGCATGGTATCTTGTGCTTGCCTGCATACCGGGAGGCATTTCGGGCGTTCTTCTGGAATCGAAAATCGGCCAGGCATTTCATTCAGACCCGATTCCGAAGGGCTCGATGCTCTTCATGGTGGGAGCGATCGCGCTGCTGGCGCTCCTTTTGTGGCTCGCGGACAAGCTCGCGACGCACCGGCGCGCTTTTGGGAAGATAAAGGCGCGCGATGCGCTGTATATCGGCCTTGCGCAAGCTTTTGCCGTGATTCCCGGCGTTTCGAGGTCAGGCTCTACGATCACTGCAGGTCTCGCACTGGGACTCGAACGTGAAGCGGCTGCGCGTTTTTCGTTCTTGCTGTCCGCGCCGATCATTGCAGGGGCAGGGCTCAAGAGCCTCTATGATCTATTGAAGCAGGTCAAAGCGGGTGTGATAGCGGGGACGGAGCTCGCCATTTTTCCGATCGGGTTTGTCGCGGCCGCGATAAGTGGTTTCCTGTGCATAAAATTTCTGCTCGCTTACCTCAAAAAACATTCGACGGCGGTGTTTGTATGGTACCGGTTCGCGCTGGCGGCTCTGGTGCTGATTGTGGCGCTGGCGCGAGGCTGACAGGAATATATGCCCTCAGCGCGCACGCCAGGTAATAGCAGCGCTGGCGCGGGGGTGATAGGAATATGTTCCCTTGGCGCGCACGTAGTGTCGGCGATCCTGTCCATTATGATTGACAAAAATACATATTAATAAATATTGTCTAACATATTGGACAACATGCTTGCATTATTTTGTTTTGTCCATCATAATAGACATAGGAGAATCCTATGTCCCAGGAAACAGTCATCGCTCGACCGCGGTATATCGAAAAAATTCGTCCTTACATCGGGAAAAAACTCATCAAAGCGATTATTGGCCAGCGACGTACCGGAAAAAGCTACTTTCTCTTGCAGGTTGCCCAGCTGCTGCGCGAAGAGTACCCCGATTGGCTCGTGCTCCATATCGATCTTGAACGTATTGAATGGAGACATTTGCGTACTGCTGATGATCTTATAGAAGAAGTCAAGATCAGAACGAAGACTTCTTCCGCGCCAAAGGTTGCACTGTTACTCGATGAAATACAGGAAATAGGAGGATTTGAAATAGCAGTGCGGGGATTTGCGGCAGATGACACCTTCGATGTCTATATTTCGGGCTCGAATGCGGAAATGCTGTCGGGAGAAATCGCGACACTCTTTGCCGGCCGGGCTGTCAATATAGAAATTCACACCCTCTCGTACGATGAATTTCTGATTTTCCATGGGCTTGATGACTCCGATGCATCTCTCGATACCTATCTGCGATATGGAGGACTGCCATTCCTTGCAAGACTTGCGCCGGAAGATCATGTGATGCGTGAATACTTGCAGGGCATTCTGGATTCTGTGGTGCTCAAGGATATTGTCCAGAGACACAAGATACGGAACCCCGGTTTGCTTGAGAGAATGCTCGAATTCATCGCGGACAATGTGGGATCGCCAACCTCCGCCCGCAATATCGCTCGCTATCTTAAAAATCTTCACATAGATGCATCCGCCCAGTCAGTACTCGATTATCTCGGTTTTCTTTGCCGCTCATTTGCTATTGTGCGATGCCCGATAAAAGATGTTTCCGGCAAAAAGATATTGGAAGGCATTTCTAAGTACTATTTCGAAGATCTGGGGCTGCGCGAGGTCATTCGGGGAAACACCACAAATGATATAAACAAAATTGTCGAAAATGCTGTTTTCACCAGGCTTGCAATTGATGGATGGTCTGTCAGTACAGGCCGGGTCGGAGATCGCGAAATCGACTTCTGTTGCGAGCGAGGCAGTGAGCGCTGTTTTGTACAAGCTGCATATCTTGTTCCGGATCCGGCGGCGCATCAGCGTGAATTCGGGGTTCTGTATTCGCTGGAAGGCGGGTGGCCTCGCTATGTCATCTCGATGGATCCCGTTGTCCGCGATTGGCAGGGCATTCACCACCTGCGGTTGCGGGATTTTCTGCGCGATGGTCTGTGATTTCATAACATAACTAAATTGACTCAATGAAGGCGGTTGACATATTGCTTGTTGCGATTTATTCTCATTCACGCAGGAAACTTTTTAGAAGATGAACGTTTCCTCAGTTTTTTTACAAGCATCGTTCAGCAGGGGAGGTTTCGATGAATAATTGTGCTCAAATCGCAGGAGCCAGGGCAAGCCGGGCGCCAGGAAAGCCAGCTCATTGTGGTGCAACGACAATTTTTGCCGTAAAGTCCCTTTTCGTCCTATTGTTCGGGCTTGTGCTCATGATTACAGCAGGCGCGCAGACAACGAGCCAGAGCGGCTATGACATTATGAAAAAGGCGAATGACAAGCCCACTGGCAATGACATGACCGCGAATGTGTTGATGAAAATTACCTCGAAGACAGGCTCGGTCAAGACCCGCGAGTTCGTGATGTACGAGCTCAAGCAGAAAGATGGCTCCTCTTCGATTCTAATCAAGTTTCTCCAGCCTGCTGATGTTAAGGGCACAAGCTTTCTCACCCTGGAAAGCGGCAACGGAGAAAAAAGCCAGTACATCTATCTTCCCAGCCTGAAAAAAGTGACGCGCATTGCCGCCTCTGACAAGAACAAGCCATTTATGGGCAGTGATCTCACCTACGACGATTTCGGAAGCCGCAAGCTCGACGATTATTCTTTCAATCTCCTGGGAGAGGAAATCCTCGAGGGGAGGGCATGCTGGAAAATCGAGTCGGTTTCAAAAGACACGAGCCAAAGTACGAGCAAGATCATTTCTCTGGTCGACAAGGAAAGCTACATCGTGCTGAAAGCCGATTTCTACGACAAGACCGGCGCGCTCTATAAACAGATGGCCGTTCAGAAATCCGACAAAATATCGGGATTCTGGACCATGCTCGAGCTCGAGATGAAAAATCTTTCGACTGGCAGTTCGACGAGTCTCAAGTTCGATGTGGTCAAATACAACACAGGGCTCTCCCCTTCGATGTTCTCGAAGGACGGGCTCGGCAAATAAGAGACAAAAGGAGCTATACCATGAAATTGCATAAAACCCGCACTACCCGCACCATGCGAGTACTGTTTTTCATTGCGCTGTTTGTCGCTGGCATAGTAGGTTCCGCCGGAGCGCAGGCCAGCCTTTCGGGAGCGATTTCAGCCTTCAGCGGCGTGTTCTTCACTGATTCGGGCAGTTTCAAGGCAGGCGACTATTTTCAGCCTTCGGTGAGCCTGAAGCTTGCGCCTTCCTATGCATCAGGACCGCTCACCATGAAAGGCGAGCTGACAGGAAGCATCTCGCTTGCGGATACAGGCTACGCGGCCTCCATGAAACTTGGAGAAACCTATGCAACCGTGGATGTGGCCGAAGGTCTCTCCTTCACCGCAGGCTCGAAGATCATCTCATGGGGCACCGCCCTGGTTGCAAATCCGGAAGGCTTTATCAACCCGGTCGATTCGCTGAGCCAGCTTGTGTCGGAAAACCGCTCGGACTGGCTTCTGCCTGTGCCTCTTGCGTCTGCCAAATATATCAAAGGGCCCTTCAGTTTCGAGGCGGTGGCTCTGCCCTTTTTCAGGCCAAGCACGATTCCGGCAGCAACCTCGAGGTGGTATCCTGCCCAGCTCGCCGTACTCGATGCCAAGAATGGCTCAGTCATTCCTGCCTCGCTTCCCAGCTTCCCGGGCGCGACATTCACAGTGAGTACCACGCCCGCCGACCCTGCCCTCAATATCGAAACCATGCAAGGTGCGGGGCGTGCAAGCCTTTCTCTCGGCGCAATCGATTTCGGGCTCTCGGGCTGGTACGGATTTACAAAAACGCCGGCCTTCGATGTGACCACGACTTTAGGCGTGCCGATAAACGTCGATATCACCGCCAGTTACAAGCGCCAAGGCGCGGTCGGCATGGACATGTCCGCGACTGTGCTGGATTCCTCGGTCGTGTGGCTCGAGTCGGCGCTCTATCTGCCGGAATACTATATCGGGACCGAAAACTCGGGCTTGCCTGTTGCGCTTGAGAAAAATACTCTGAAGTCGGCCTTTGGCATGGACAGGACCTTCAGCATTGGGAGCATCGGGGACCTCTACTGCGCCCTGGAAGGCAACCTCTCCTGGATTCTCGACTACGACAGCCGCCTCGCTTCGGCCACCAAGGAAACCGGGCTCGGCGCGACGCTGGTCACCGAATATCGCAGCCCGTCACAGGATTTTGCAGTGCGCCTCGTCGTCATGGAGCCTGACTTTCTCAGCGTGGATACAACCAAACAGTACCTCGTACGCTTGTCGATGAAAGCAAAGCTGGCTGACGGCTATTCGCTCAGCGCAGGCGCCACCCTCTTCGAAGGCACAAGCGGCACAATCGGCCAGTATGCGAACAACGATTTTGCGTATGTCGCGGTGACCGCATCGTTCTGACGCACGCATTCTGATAAAAGGATTCCCCATGGCCAAATTTGTCTATAAATTTAGGTTCTTCATCATCGCAGCGTTTGTGCTGCTCACGCTTGTGGCGGCACTATTCATTCCAAACCTGCGCTTTGACGGCGATATCCAGGCGCTCGCCCCGACCAATGTCTCTTCTGTTGAAGAATACAAAAGCGTCAGCCAGACCTTCGGCGGTGCCGATTCGCTCGCTTTTTCGGCCCAATCAGAGCATCTCTTCACACCCGAGGCGCTTTCAGAAGCCGCTGCAATTGGCAAAGAGCTGCAAAGCCTGCCCGATGTCTCGGATGTCGTCTCGGTATTTACCTATGTCGAGCCTGTCAACACCACGGATGGCCTCAGTTTCATTCCTTATGTCGACCCCGACGCACTCCCTCAGGATCAGGCCTCTGCCGATGCCCTCAGGGCCCGGCTGTCGGGCATTAAAACAGTGAGTGGGAAATTGCTGTCAGCTGACGGCGACACTCTGCTTTACATCATCCAGGCAGCGCCAAATGTATCGCGAATCAGGCTTATCGAAGGCATCCAGGGAATCATGAAAACGCACCCGGGCTTTTCGTTCCAGATGGCGGGAACTTCTTTCATCGACTACCAGATGGTCAGCTACATGAAGCACGATGTGGTGGTTCTCGTCGCATTCGGCCTTGTTGCGGTGCTGCTTGTGCTCCTTATCGGATTCAGAAGCCTGAGGGGCATATTTCTGCCACTTTTCACGATTGGATGTTCGCTCATTATCACGTTCGGTTTTATGGGCCTTTTGCATGCAAAGCTAACGATTGTCGCGCTGATTATCCCGGTCATGCTCATCGCTATATGCAACAATTACGCAATTCATTTTCTAACAAGATTTTATGAGGATGTTTTTGTTAATGGCATGACCGATAAAGTCGAGATTATCGATTCGAGTTTCAAGTCGCTCAGCAAGCCGGTGTGGCTCGCATTTCTCACTACGGTCGCATCCTTTATTTCCTTTGTGACATCGCCGATTCCGCGCATCGCCGAAATGGGGCTCTTTGTCGCGTTCGGCATCACCTACGCTTTTGCGATGACGATGTTCTTCATTCCCGCCTTCCTAAGTGTGCTTCCGTCACCGAAAAAGCACCGACGTTATCATGCCAACGAGGCGCTCATATCGAATATCGCACAAAAAGCAGGTAGACGTATCACAAAGCGCCGCCTGGCGATTCTGACGGTCACGCTTGTTATTGCGATTGCAGGGATTATTTTTATCCCACGCATTGTCGTCGATTCCGAACTGGCGAATTATTTCAACCCCAAAGACCCCGTGCGCCAGGGCATCGACTTTATCAACAAGAAAGTGGCCGGCTCGCAGCTTATAAAAGTATCCCTGCCCCTCGATCCGCGAACCGCGGAGGGGCTTGCAAAGGCGCGGCAGTTCCAGGATTACGCAGAATCGCTCGGCTCGGTGGGAAGTGTGTTTTCGATAGTCGACTCGATCCAGACACTCAATAGAGTATTTCACGATAACGATCCGGCATTCGACACGGTGCCGGACAATGACGAAGCTGCCGCTCAACTGCTCTTGCTTGTCGAAACCTCGCTCTCGCCAGAGCGTCTTGTACAGCTTGTTTCAGAAGACTACCAGAACCTTTGCTTCAGCATTCAGCTCAAGGCGGTCGATTCAGCAACCCTTCAGAAGACTGCGGACATGCTGCGCGCCAAAGCTCATGAGATAGTCGGACCTCAGGGCGTTGCGATTGCAGGCGTCTCGCTCATTTCGAATCAGCTCAATCACCTTGTCATCATATCGATGCTGCAGAGCTTCGCGATTGCCTTTGTGCTCATATTTGCCTTTGTGGCATTCGGCTTCAAAAATATTCCCGCCGGGCTTGCCTCTGCTGGCATCATGATCGCGATTGTGCTTGTGGTGTTCGGATTTATGGGGTTTGCAAAAATAGAACTTTCCACAGCAACGGCCCTTGTCGCCTCCATCACGCTCGGGGTGGGAATCGATTACCTCATTCATTTCTCCGCGCGCTGGTTCAGTGAGCGCACCAGCGGAAAGAGTCTGGAAGAAGCGACAAGCAGAACGCTCAGTCTGACCGGGCGAGGAATTATCATAAACGCGATGGCGATTATTTTTGCGGTGATTCCGCCATTTTTTTCCCAGTTCAGGCCAATTATGTATTTCGGAATACTATGTTTCATGTCAATATTGTTGTCGCTCATTGGCGGCCTTGCGGTCATGCCTGCGATGCTGTCTGCTGTGCCAGAAAGGTTTTTCAAGCGAATTAGGGTAGGATAATGGAAAATCAGGTACGTGAGCGTATTGTCGATCAGTCGAAAGAGCTTTTCTTCAATCGGGGCGTGCGGAATGTCACGATGGATGAGCTTGCTTCGGCGTGCGGCATAAGCAAGAAGACGCTCTATGTGAATTTTCCGAGCAAAGAAGAGCTTCTGCACTACATCATGATGCAATTGAGAGACGAGCTTGTGGAGCGCGTGCGCTGCATTCTCAGCGACACCTCACAACCTGTCTTCTCGCGCCTTAGAGATGTCATAAACGCTGTGAGCCTCCACAGCATGCAATTTGCACCGATATTTCTCGAAGATGTAAAGCGCTTCCAGCCTGGGACCTGGCGCGAGCTGCAAGCGTACAAGAAAAACGGCATTGCTGATGCCATCCGTACGCTCATTCATGATGGCCAGGCTCAAGGCTATATCAGAAAGCTGCCAGAAAACTTCATTATCCATGTCTGCTTCGCGCTCATCGATGACATCTTGACCCCTGAAACAATGCTCGAGCTTTCAATGCCCTTCCATGATCTGTTCGAGCATCTTATGTCGCTCTTTTTTGAAGGGTTCCTTACTGAAGATGGCAAAAAAGCGATATATTATATAGAATCGAGTTAATGAGAGAGGAGGCAGTATCGTGGAATCTATCGTGAAACCACCTGAAAAAATCACGCTCGCTCTCAGCCATACCGACAGCATCGCATTCAACAAGCTTATCCATGTGTCGCCACAGACAATCGACAAGCTCATCGATGCGCCAGCACTGAGAAAAGCCATTGCAAAAGTGTTCGAATGGTCAACCTATCGCTCAAGCCTGTCGTTTAAGGAATATCCGAGGCAGGTCCAGCTCGACAAGTTCTACATAACGCGCGCGTTCATAAAGGCAATCGACGCCACGCTTGCCAGCGCACAGAAAAGCCCTGTATTCAGGCATTCGCTTGTCAACTCCGTATTGCCTGCCATGTTCAGCGCAATCGATAAAACGGCCGAGCGGGAAGCGGCCTTCAAGCGGCGGTATGGATTCGGCCCGCCCCGTTTTCTGGTTCTAAGTCCGACCAAATTCTGCAATCTCCATTGCACAGGCTGCTATGCAAACAGCGATTCGGCGAGCCGCGAAAAGCTTTCATTCACAATAGTCGACAGAATAATCCGCGAAAAGACCGAGGTCTGGGGCTCGGTCTTTACAGTCATTTCCGGCGGCGAGCCGCTCCTGTACGAAAGCGAGGGCAAGACAATTCTGGATCTGGCGCGTGCGCATCAGGACAACTATTTCCTCATGTACACAAACGGCACAACCATCGACAAGGAAATGGCCCGCAAACTCGCCGAAGTCGGGAATATCACCCCTGCGATTTCAGTAGAAGGCTACGAAAACGAAACCGATGCGCGGCGCGGCAAGGGCATCTACAAGAAAGTCCTGAGCGCCATGGAGAATCTACGCGCCGAAGGCGTGCCTTTCGGCGTCTCACTCACCGCGACAAAAGAGAACGCGCACCTCATTCCGAGCAAGGAGCTAGTCGAATATTACACAAGGTTGGGAGCACTGTATTTCTGGATTTTCCAGCTCATGCCAATCGGGCGCGCTTCCATGGATCTTGTGGTGACCGCCGAGCAGCGACTCGATATGTATAATCGCATGTTCGATCTCATCAAGAATGACCGGTATTTTATCGCTGACTTCTGGAACGGCGGGACGCTGAGCAATGGATGCATTTCCGCGGGGAGGATGCGCGGAGGCGGCTACCTCTATATCGATTGGGCCGGCCATGTCACGCCATGCGTATTCAACCCCTATGCCGCGGGCAACGTCAACGAAATCTACACGCGCGGAGGAGAGCTGAGCGAAGTGCTGGTATCGCCCTATTTCGAGTCACTCCAGGAATGGCAGAAAGACTATGCCATGAACGACGAAAAATACGAGGGCAACTGGGTGCTCCCCTGCCCCATGCGCGATCACTATGCCGATATGCTGAAAATTCTCGAGAAAACCAATCCCGAGCCGGCGGATGAGGCCGCGGCTGAGGCTTTGCACGATCCTACGTATCACGCTGCGATGATTCAGTACGACAAGGAGCTTGAGCAGACCATCGGACCATTGTGGAAAAAGAAATATCTGAAGCACTGAAGCACAATGTCTACAGCGCCCTTACCCTGCTATAATTTCTTTCGCTTTTTTATACACGGCGCGACGGATTGCTTCATTCCGGATTTGCAGGGATCTGGCGGAAGCTGTCTTGCTTTCGGGGCTCTGCGCAAGCACCACGGCAGAAATCGCCTCCACGAATACAGAGCCAGCTACGACAGCATGAACGTAAGGTGCGACAGCGCGGGCTTGCGCGCCCGAACGAATGCCGAATCCGCCAAAAATTTTTGATCCGCCTTTGTTGACAGCGCTGAGAAACATTTTAGTATTAGCATTGATCTCGGTAGCAGCCCCGGTAATTCCCGCGCGCAAAGCTGCATATATGTATGGTCTTCCCAGAGCGATCATTGCGGCGAGCCGGATAGGCTTCATGGAGGGAGCCGCGACTGGTATCGAGCATATAGCCCCAGGGATTTTCTCTGATGCAGCGACACAGGCTTGAGCTAAACCCTCGTCGGCATCGAAAGGGAGGTCGGGGACAATGAGGCCAGCAGCGCCGGCCTTGGCTGCGGCATCTACGAAAGTCACAATACCGGGCGCGAAAACCAAGCTTGCGTATGTCATGACGAAAACAGGTATCTCCGGATAGGTAGCGTGCAGATCTGCAACGAGCGCCAATGATTCTTTTACTGAGCTGCCTTTTTCGAGCGCCGAAGAGCACGCGTCACGGATAGTTGGGCCATCGGCGCTCGGATCGCTAAAGGGGATTTGAACCTCCAAGTAAGTAGCACCGCCTTCTACGAGCCCTCGTGCGGCAGCGCGGCATCCTGAGGCGTCGGGGTAGCCAGCTACGAGGTGAGCCATAAGAGGTATGCGTTCGACGCTCATTTTTTTGCTCCTTGCGAGACGTTCATTGCGACCAATTCTCTCTCAAGAAAGTCTTTCCATTCTTTTGGCCGAAGAAGGGGCGCGGTGATGAACAGATCCTTGTCTCCGCGACCAGACATATTGACGACGACAGCTTTCCCTGGTTGAAGTGAACGCGCAAGTGATAGTGCGGCAGAAGCCGCATGTGCACTTTCCAGTGCAAAGACAACCCCTTCTGTCTTTGCCAGGAAAGTCAAAGCCTCCAAGGCTTCGGTGTCGGTCGCGCGGCGGAATTCGATACGGCCGGAACGGCCTAGCGATGCAAGCTCTGGACCGATGCCCGGATAGTCGAGTCCGGCGGAAATCGAATGGGTTTCTGCGACCTGGCCATCGTCGTCCAGAAGAAACCGGCTTTTGTACCCGTGAACGATACCAGTGCGAGCTCCGTTGCCGGTCATACGGGAGGCGTGTTCACCCTTCCCCTGTCCGATGCCTCCAGCTTCCACCCCGACGAGCCGAGGAGTTTCATCATCAAGGAAAGGCTCAAAAAAGCCGATCGCGTTCGATCCACCGCCAACACAAGCCACCAAAACCTCAGGTGTCACACCACGTTCAGCTAGCTGTGCCTTGGTTTCACGGCCGATAACAGACTGGAAAACACGGACCATGTCCGGGTATGGAGATGGTCCGAGTGCGGACCCTATCAGGTAGAATGTGTTGCTGAAGCTCTCGGCCCAATCGCGAAAAGCCTCGTTTATCGCATCCTTCAACGTCTTCGAACCGGAATAAACCGGCACAACTTTGGCACCGAACAACTCCATTGTCGCAACATTCGGTTGCTGGCGATCGACATCGATCGCTCCCATGTACACTACACATTCGATTCCGAGTTTGGCACAGGCTGCAGCTGTCGCCACACCATGCTGGCCAGCGCCCGTTTCTGCAATTATTCGTCGTTTGCCCATGCGCTTGGCCAATAGGGCCTGCCCCACTGCGTTGTTGATTTTGTGCGCGCCAGTGTGCGCGAGCCCTTCCATTTTGATATAAAGATCCGCGCCGCCCAGGAGCTTTGAAGCGTTAGAAGCGTACAGCAGCGGCGTAGGGCGACCTATGAACTCGGAACGAATACGCTCCAACTCAGCATTGAACGAAGGATCTCCAATTCCCTCGAAAAAAGCTTCTTCGATCTCTTCAATTGCGCTCCGGAGAACTTCTGGCACGTAACGCCCGCCATAAGGTCCGAAGTAACCTTTGTCCGAACGGCGCGCCATTATTTTGTCGCTAGTTGGCATATTCATCGATCTCCTTGAAAAAAGCGGCCATAAGGCCGTGGTCTTTTTTTCCTTTTTCGACTTCAAGCTTGCTTGAAGCGTCGATCAGCTCTGGAGCGTACGATTTTAAGGCATGACCGACCGTGCCAACGCCCAAGCCTCCGGCAAGCCAGAGAAAACCGCGATCGGCCATGAATTTTGCGAGTTCCGCGGCTATCGCCATCCCCGTGCCCCCAGCTACATTCTCTGCGCGCGCATCCGCCAATATCCGCGGTTCACCGCTTCGCCGCAAAAGGTCGATTACTGCCAGATCCTCGGCGTTTCCGATGCGAGCGGCGGCGTAGCGTCCCGCTTTGCCCTCAAGTACAGCGTCCAGAGCTGCAAGCGCGGCAGGCGTACTTTCCCCGTGCCACTGAATCGCGTCCAGAATCCCTTCCCGCGCGAGAGACAGCGCTGTTTCGGCTTTCGTAGAATGAATCTCAGTGATCACACCAACCAGAAGTGGTTTTGGATCATCCTTGTCGGATAAATCCCGTTGCTGCTTGTACAAATATTGCCAAACCTCTCGCACAACTTGTTTGGAAGCTGCGCGTGGGCTTTCGGCAAACACAAAACCGAGCAAATCAGCACCAAGATCAGCGGCCAGGAGCGCATCTTCCGTGCGAGCCAGACCGCAAATCTTGACAAGGGGTCGTTTTAGATTATTCACTCTAGTTTCCCTACGCTCGGCGATCCGTCGCCAGAAAATACCCGCAGCGTCTTCTTTCGCACTCTGAAAACCATTTATAATGGCGGAAATCCCCCCAGGGTCTTTAATGGCAGCCTCCCCGACCAGGATTCCATCGAAACCGAGGCGGCGCGCGTAAGCAGCGGCCCCAGCAGAATCAATGCCGGACTCATACACGGCTCTGCCGGGAAGACGGGATCGAGCCGCGGCAGGAATAAGCGGATCGATAGAAAAAGTAGCTAAATCGCGCGCGTTTGCGCCGGACAGCACCACTCCATCGGAGGCGGCTGCTGTGAGCTTTGTATAGTCCTCGTACTCGCGCACTTCCACGAAAGGCGTCATTCCGAAGGAACGGCAGAGGGCGGCCATGCGGCGCAATAGATCGACATCAAGAATTCGGGCTATCAGGAGCACAGCATCTGCCCCAGCGCGATATGACAGCTCGATTTCTTCTTCTTGCAATAGAAAATCTTTGCGAAGATATGCAAGTCCCGGACGCGCGATGGCAACATCGACTAAATCTTCCAGCGATCCTTTGAAGTAGTTTCGTTCGGTAAGAACGGAAATGTTCCTCGCGCCTGCTGTGGCGTACGCAGCAACAAGTTTTCTAGGGTCTAGGTTTGGAACGATATCGCCCCTGGAGGGAGATGCGCGTTTGATTTCCAATATCGCACCCGGTTCTGCAAGAAATGGAACGAGTGGCCTAAGACGCCGCGTTGGTATCCTCGATCCGAAACTCGGTCCAAGCTTTGCCAAGTCTCGGCGTCTGTCGGCTACTATCTTCTCAAGAATGTCAGCCATGGTACGCTCCACCATCAGCGGCGGCAAAAATTCTTGCGGCCATTTTTAGCTCCTCGATTTTAGCTGCAATGGCGCCTGAAGCGAGTGCCGCAGCGGCCTGCTTGGCGCCTTCCACTATGCTCTTTGTACGGCCAGAGATGTAGAGCGCAGCGCCGGCGTTGATGGCGGTAGCCGCTTCCAAGGCTGGATAGCCCTTCCCGTCCGCTAGTTCTAGCGCAAGTTTGGCATTGTCGTTTGCGTCTCCGCCCTTGAGTTCGTTGTGGTCATAGGTTCCAAAACCCTCGGCCTTTGGATCGAATACGTATTCCTTCACTATACCGTCTTCGGAAATCTCCACGATGTCGGTCAGCGCGCAAGGGGATATCTCGTCCATGCCGTCGCGGCTGTGCATGGTCATAACACGCTTAACCCCAAGGAGCCGTGCTGCTTCGGCAACAGGCCTCAGGAGCGCCTTGTCGTACACACCGATGATCTGGTACGAAGCATCGGCCGGGTTTGAGAGCGGGCCGACGAGATTCATGATTGTCTTGATCCCCAATGCTTTGCGGGCTGGCGCAGCGTGCTTCATTGCCCCATGGTAAAAAGGGGCGAATAGAAAAACGAAATTCGTCTTTTCCAGAAGAGTCTGTGCAGCGGCCACAGGAATGTTGACCGGAACACCAAGGGCCTCATAAAAATCGGCGCTTCCCGACTTGCTTGAAACTGCGCGATTTCCGTGTTTGGCAACAGGAAGCCCGCAAGCTGCCGCGGCCAGGGCTGCCATCGAGCTGATATTAAATGTTCCCATTTCATCGCCGCCTGTACCGCACGTATCAGTAACCGGAACCTTCGTGGTGAACGGCGTCTTCTTGCGGCGAAGAACCGCTGCGCACCCGGCAATCTCGACTGCTGCCGGGCCTTTGGCGGCAAAGGCTGTCAGCAGCGCAGCAGTCTTTGGAGTATCAAGCGCACCATCAGTAAGCTCTTCCATAAAGGATTCAGCTGTTTCGCGGTCTAGGTCCTGCCTTGTCAGAAGCTTTTCTAAGGTAAATTTAAACGCGAAAGGTTCACGCCGGTAGGTCAGAAAAGCCTTCAAAAGAAGTTCGCCTGCCTCGGAGGCTATCGATTCCGGGTGGAACTGTACGCCTTCGATATTGAAGAATGTATGCCGCACGCCCATGATGTCGCCATCTGCGGAGCGCGCAGTGATTTCCAGACAAGAAGGCAATGTAGCCTCATCAATCACAAGGCTGTGGTAATGGGTAAATACTGATTTGTTGCCTATTGTACGAAAAAGTCCCCTCCCGTCCAGCGAAATCTCCTCGGCGATTCCATGTTTAATATGCTTGGCTTGGACAATATTGCCGCCGAACGCATAACAGATGGCTTGATGACCGAGGCACACGCCCAGTATCGGTATCTTGCCAGCAAAATGCTGTATCGCTGCGACGCTAATGCCCGCATTCTCGGGTCGTCCCGGACCAGGAGAGATTACCAAGCGCTTAGGCTTTAATGCCTCTATGCCTTCTATATTGATTTCGTCGTTGCGGACGACAATTACCGGTTCATTTGAAAGCCGAGCCAGTAATTGATACAAATTATACGTAAATGAATCGTAATTATCGATCAAAATCGTCATTTTTTTTGCCTCTTGTTCACTTTCCGCCGCTGAGGGCTGCACGCAGAGCGGCGAGCTTCTCATTCGTCTCTTCCCATTCACGTTCGGGCTTGGAGCCATACACAATGCCTGCACCAGACTGAAGGTACCAACGTCCATCCTTCACCAGAGCTGACCGTATGGTGATGCACGTATCAAACCCACCCGCTGCGTCCAGGTAGCCAACTGCTCCTGCATAAAAACTCCTGTCCATAGGCTCAAGGTCGGAGATAATTTCCATCGCCTTGATTTTTGGCGCACCACTGACAGTCCCAGCGGGAAACGCTGATCGCAGAACATCCAGATTCGTGTGGTCTTTAGCAGGGATACCCTCCACCTCCGAAACGATATGGATGACATGCGAAAAACGCTCTGGCTCGAAATTACGCGTCATGCGCACAGAACCGGGTGTACAGGCGCGGCCTAGGTCGTTTCTCGCCAAATCAACCAGCATAAGATGCTCGGCCCGTTCCTTGGGATCAGCAAGCAGTTCTTTCTCTAGTTCAATGTCCTTATCAGGCGTGGAACCCCTTCGCCGGGTACCCGCAATAGGACGAATAGAGGCGACACCATTGCGCAGGCGGACCAGACTTTCAGGGGAAGCACCAACAAGTGCATAGGTTCCGAAATCGATATAGAACAGATACGGTGATGGGCTAGCCGATCGAATTCGTCGATAACCTTCTAGCGCGTCCAAACTCGATTCCACGACTAGTCGGCGAGAAAGAACAGCCTGCACGATGTCGCCCGCGATGATACGCTCACGGATTTTCTCAACTCCATCCATATAGACTCTCTTGTCAGCTTCCTCGTCGGAAATAACGTTAAAAGAAACAGCTTCCTCTGGAGGTGCCAAGTGGCTGAAATCTAAATCTGAAAGTCGCTTCTTTAAATCCCTGATTCGGGCGTCAAGATCGACCTCGTGCTCCGTATAGTTAAGAGCGATAACATGAATCGTATCGGTGAAATGGTCAAATACCAGGTACAGGTGGCCAACAATGAACTCAGCCTCCGGCACGCCTATTGCGTCGGGTTTGGCTGTAATCTTAACCGTGTCGCAGCGCGCCGCGAAATCGTAGCCGAGAAAACCTATTCCACTCGCGGGAACAGGCAAGTAAGGCGCTACCCCTGCATTCTGGGAAGCTATATAAGAAAGAGCGTCAAGTATGTCATACTTTCCTTTGCGTCGCTCTGCTAATTCTGATTTGGGTGTCCATGGACGAGAGATGCCGTTGACCACAAAAGACACACCATCTCTTTCCTGGCGCACGCGGAAAGCCTCGTCGACGAGAAGTAGCGAATAGCGTTCGCGCCCCTGCTTGAACGACGCCGATTCCAAAATGGCCTTCGAACCCAGCTTCTTTGCCAGTGTAAACGGCGTAAAGCGTTCTCCCGGCATCGAAAATACGATCTCGTCCCCTCTCCGTCCGTTCATTTGGTACTCCCCAGAATGTTTCTATACATAGATACATTGCTTGCAAGCGAATGTACACAATGTTGTTGATTCTGTCAATAGAAACATGCTGGGGCAAGAGAAAGCTTTTCACTATAGATAGCGTCAAAGCAGTACCGTCGAAGCGCTTATCGCAAATGGATTGCTGAAAGAAGGTGTCTATGGGGGGCATGCATTCTATGTCCAGCGCTTTGGAAAATATTAGTGCAATAACTATTGACATTTTGTCTATAGACAATTATATTCTCTTTAGATCGATGCCAGGAGCAAAGAGATGCCAGGTGGACCACATGGAAGATTCGGTGCAGGAAGAGGGATGGGGCGAGGCCCGACTGGGCCGATGTTCCTTCAAGCATGCCTCCTCGTTCTGCTGCATAAAGGCAAGAGCTATGGGTACAGCTTGGCACAAGATCTGAAGCAGTTTGGGTTCGACCCTGCGCGGATCGATATCAGCATCATATACAGGGCTCTGCGCGGCCTGGAAATCCAAGGGCTTGTTGAAACTGCATGGGATGAGAACAGCCTTGGACCTCAAAGGCGAATGTATGAAATTACCCCGCAGGGCGAAGCGGTGCTTTCTGCTTGGATGCAGAATTTGCACCAGAGGAAGCTCGAAATCGAAGCGCTGGAATCGGTCTATGATGAAGTGACGAACAGGCATCCGTAGGGATGACCTATAGATTTTTTGGAGGTACACATATGCCGTATCGTGATGGTACAGGTCCCATGGGGCGCGGTCCGATGACCGGCCGTGGGTTCGGGTATTGCGGCGCTGGCGCTGGCTTTGGTGCCGGCGCAGGTTTTGGTCCAGGTTATGGTATGGGCTATGGCCGCGGGTTTGGCAGAGGTATGGGTTTCGGCGCAGGATTTGGATGGAGAGCAGCCGCGTATGGTGCAGTTCCTTATGCAATTCCCGCAGTTCCTACAATAGAAGCCCAAAAGAACGCACTTGAGTATGCGCAGAAAGCGCTCGAGCTGAGGCTCGAAGCTGTGAAGGCAGAGCTCGATGCGCTCAAGAAAAGCGAAAGCGAAGCGCCTAAAGCTTGATATCCCCCAGGAGGAGCGGGCTGTGCGGCCCAGTGCTGCGCAGCCCGCTTTATTTTTAGTATATTCTTGTCAGGAGAATATACTATATGAGTACTTCTGAAAAATCAGATACCACCGCAAGCAATATACCACCCAACACCCAGCTCGCCCGGAAAATCATCGAACAGCTTTCCACGGTCATCGACCCCGAGCTGCAATCTGACGTCATGTCGCTGCAGCTGGTCGAAAACCTTTTTGTCGGCGAAGACGGCTCGGTTTCCTATACCTTCAGACCGACCTCATTTGCCTGCCCGTATGGCGTCAATCTGGCTATGGAAATCAAGAAAGCGATCGCTTCCGTCAAGGGTGTCACTCGCCAGGAAATCCATATCGAAGGGTTTGTGGCTGCAAAAGAGCTCGAAGAGCTCTTGAATTGATGTATATTGCAAAGCCCGCTGGATTAAGTGCGTGGGCCGCGCAGACGCATAAGATATGCCAGCCCGGCCTCTCTTAGAAATCATCCGCTATCGATCGAGCCTTTGCTATCTGTTCCTCGGTCAACTCTTTTGAGAGGTCGGTCACATACCCTGCAGCTTCTTCACTGCCATAATCCTTCGCAATCATGTACCATGCGAGCGCGCGGACCGGATCCTCATCGACGGCAAACCCGAATTCATAATAGAAACCAAGCGCTATCATTGCATCCGTGTTCTCTCCGTATGCAGCTTCGTTGTACCAGTAGAGTGCCTGGCCGTAATCAGCATCTACGCCCTCGCCATTTTCGTACTTGAGCGCGAGCATGTATTGGGAATCCGGCAGGCCTTGTTCCGCTGCAAGGGTGTACCATTTAACAGCCTCGCCGAAATCTTGCTGTACACCAAGCCCCTTGTCGTAGAACCATCCAACACTGTACTGGCCATACGCATAACCCTGCGCGGCAGATTCTTCATACCAATGAAAAGCCTTTTCGTAATCTTTTGCCACGCCTAAGCCGTTTTCGTAGAGCCACGCTACATTGCATTGTGCAGCGGCATAGCCCTGGTCAGCGGCCTTTTGATACCATCCCAGCGCTGCCGCGTAATCCTTTGGAACACCTTTGCCTTCTTCATATAGAAAACCGAGGTTGTTTTGAGCAGTGGCATTGCCTTGGTCCGCTGCTTTTTCAAACCATCGCGCTGCCTCTGCGAGGTCTTGTGCGACTCCATCACCGTTGAAATATTTTATGCCGAGACTGTTCTGCGCTTTTGGATCGCCATTTTCAGCTGCGGCGCGCAGCGAAGCGATATCAGATGCAGATGTCTGTGCCGAAGCGAAAGCAAAAGCTATAAAAAATACCAACAAGAAAACAAAAAGCCTTTTCATGAGGCCTCCCTTGTATCACTAAATTATAAGCGCGCAGGCATGAAAATGCAAAAAATGAAGTCATGCCTTTTTCTTTTTCGTACTAATTATTCGTTGCATGATAAGGCCCGTAATAGTAAGCGCACCCAGGGTCAGCACAAACCTCCATGCCGCGAATGCAAGCCCCATGAATTGTATTTCGACCAAGAGCTGAGGCACTTTCAGCGCTGCCCACGAGCCGAGAAAAAGAACAATGTTGGAAACACTCGCTCCTTTTTCAATAAGCGAAGCCGCAATGGGAAATGCGACATAGAGCGAACCTGTCGGAAGTGTTCCCAACCCGAACGCGATTAGCGCTCCTTTCAATCCCGACCCGCTCCCAAGCCATTCCTGAATCTTGTTCTTGGGAACCCATACTTCCATAAGTCCCATGAGCACGAATACCGGCGGCATGATGAGAATCATCTCTTTAAAATAATTCCAGAATATGGCAGCCGAATTTCGGGCGATATCCGGAACCAGGAAAGCGAGCCCGATAAATACAAGCAAGATGACAAGAGGAACAGCAAATTGCTTCACAATGTTCTTCATAGCACTGCCCCCATTATCCAAGCGATCAGGAGCGCAAAGACAAAACCTAATCCATTTCTGAGCAGCGTGAATTTTTTCCCGAGCGCTTTGATTTCCATCGGTGAGGTTACTATCCCGACCATTACAAGGGTAGTGATAAATGCTGAAACAGTCGCTACGTTTGCGCCAGCTCTCAACAATGAACCTGCCAGGGGAAATGCGACAAGAGAAGGAATGAGCGTTACTGCCCCGATTGCTGCTGCGATCAGTGTACCCGCAAAACCTGTGCCAGCACCAATGAGCTTCTGTATTGTCTGCGGGCTGAGGATTCCCAAGGTGAGACCAATAATGCCCAATACCGAAAGAATGCTTGGCGCAGTCTTGAGAAGCGCTTTTCCTCCCACAACAAATGCTTTTTTCGTTTTTTCTCTGCTCTTGATGAGAGAAAAAACCAGGGCAATTGCAAGGATGCCATAAATAGTGATAATAGTGACCATGTGGGACTCCTTGGCGCTCGGGTGCACGCGCTCTGTGTCGTCAGCGTCTTACCTAGTCTTGATCTGCACACCCATCAATCGTGAACCAGAAGCGCTCTGCATCGACAGCACTGCTGGCTCGGTTATAAAGAGCTGATTCTCTTTCAGATTGAATGCCTCGCCATTTTTCTTTATGACGACTTCTCCCTTTGCGACATAGAACATGACATAACTGTCCATATGACATTCAGGTATACCGCCGCCTGCCTTGAGATTGATTGCGCGCACCTTGAAGAGATCATTTTGAAAGAAGACATTCTTCCCTCTGCTCTCGTACTCTTCAACGCTCATGTTCAATACATCATAAACCATATCTTGACTCCCTTTTGCGTTGCTTTTTATCGTTACCGGTCAGCGTTTTTTTTGTAACTTTCGATGAGCTTGCTCATCCGTGCTTTTCGTTCTTCGAGAATCTCGATCCAATGTGCAAGCTCTGCTTTGCCTTGATTCGTAATGCCGTAGACTCGTTTTTGCGGACCTTGTTGACCATCTTGCCACCTGGATATAACCCATCCATCCTTTTCCATTTTTCGCAGCGTTCTATAGAGCGTGCTGATATTGAGCTCTTCCTGCGAAAAGCCAAACTCATGAAGCTGCTCCGCCAAGCCATAGCCGTGGCCATCGCCTTTCGACAAAAGAAACAAAAGGCAGACTTCCATGAAGCGGTCCATGGCATGGTGCGGAACACTGCAGAAAAGGTTTGTATCGCGTGTCATCATGGCGGTATTCTCCTTCGCTATATTAATAAAGTATATATTCATTGCGAATATAGTCAATATCATAATAGCAATTTTTTATAGAAAAATCATACTTGTCATGCTGCGCCCGAATTCTTCGAGTTCCTCATCGAGTTCCTATGCAAGGAAGGCTATAATGATCGCACCGATGCATGCACCAACAAAACCCGAAACCGGGATTCCCGCTGCTCAGGACAATAAAATATGATTCACTTTCCATTTTCATTAAGGCACGCATAGTGCGCTGCTCATGACAAGCGGCTTTTCGATCAGATTTTGATGAATGAAAGGACACCAGACAGCCTGGCCAAACGGTTGTCTGTGTCGCATTAGCTCGAGTCCCAAAGGTTGGACATTGGCTAGGCTAGGCTAGGCTAGGCTAGGCCGCGCTTCCCTTCTTTTTTAATCAGGCGATAGATTGTATAACCAAACCATGACAGACTTCGATACCCTTTTTCTGAAGAGAAAATCGGTCCGGGCATATGAGGACAGGCCAATTCAGCCAGGGGTGAGAGCACAGGTTCTCGCTGCGACGATGCGCGCGCCCACTGCGGGCGATCTTATGTTGTATTCTGTTCTGGAAATCGAGGAGCAAGCGCTCAAGGAGAAGCTCGCCGAGACCTGCGACCACCAGCTGTTCATTGCGAGAGCGCCGTGGGTGCTGGTTTTCCTTGCGGATTACAGCCGGATGATGGCTTATTTTGAGCACCACGGGGTACCCGAGTGGTGCGCGCGCACTGGCAGGCCCGCAATCAAGCCGCGCGAATCCGATCTTCTGCTTGCTTGCTGCGATGCGCTGATTGCAGCTCAGACTGCAGCGATTGCAGCTGAGAGTCTCGGCCTCGGTTCTTGCTACATCGGCGATATTATGGAGAACTGGGAGACCCACCGCGAGCTGCTGGCACTGCCGAAGTATACCTTCCCCATCACCATGCTGTGCATCGGATATCCTACACAACAGCAGAAGGACAGGCTCCAGCCGCCGCGTCTTCCTGAGCAGCTGATTGTCATGAAAAATCGCTACCGCCCAGCGGCTTCAGAGGAACTCGCTTCAATGTACCAGGGCGAGGGCTACGGCAAGTTCGCCCTGTATGGCGATGCCGAGAATACAGCCCAAGCGCTTTACGATCGCAAATTTGCAGCTGACTTCAGCCAGGAAATGCGGCGGAGCGTGGCAGCGATGCTGAAGGATTGGGAATAGTAGCTCGATTCCCCTGTACGTCTTTCGAAATTCTGCGATACTATCGAGCTATGCTGAGCGCCCTGCAAAGTGTATTTTCTGTCATTCTAATGATCGGCCTCGGGTTTTTTCTGGCAAAGCGGCGCTGGTTCGAAGGCAGCTCGAGCGCGCTTATTTCGCGGCTCGTGGTGAATGTCGCCCTCCCAGCCTACATGATTTCGAACCTAATGGGCGGCTATGACCGGGCAAAACTGCTGGACATGCTGCCGGGCCTGCCTGTGCCTTTTCTTGTCATGATTGTGAGTTATGTTGCTGCAATGGGGCTTGCGCAGCTTATTCGTGTGCAGAAAGACAGGCGGGGAGCCTTTCAATCGATGTTCGCGCTGTCGAACTCGGTATTCATCGGGCTGCCGGTTAACGTTCTTCTGTTTGGCGATGCAAGCCTTCCCTATGCCCTCCTCTACTATATCGCGAATACAACGACGTTCTGGACAATTGGCGTGTATGGCATTGCAGTCGATGGATCGATCCGCAAGAACGGCCCCAGACCTTCGCTGGTTTCGCTTTCGGGGCTGAGGCGCATTCTCTCGCCTCCTCTTTTAGGCTTTTTCGCAGCAGTGATTATGATTATGCTCGGAATCAGGCTGCCAAAGTCGATTATGGATACGTGCCGCTACCTTGGCAGCATGACCACTCCCCTATCCATGCTCTTCATTGGTATCGTGATTGCGCGGGTTGAATGGAAAGCGCTCAGATTCGAGATGGATTTTCTTGTGATTCTTGCGGGGCGCTTCCTCGTAACGCCAGCCCTCATGTTCTTTCTTGTTCGTGGCCTCGATTTTCCGCTTCTCATGAAGCAAGTATTTTTGATGCAGGCCGCCATGCCTGCCATGACGCAGAATCCTATTCTCGCGGAAGCATATGGCGCGGATGCTGAGTATACCGCAATAGGGACATCGCTCACGACTGTGCTCAGCATGCTGAGCATTCCGATCTATATGACGCTGGTAGGCGTGCTGTTTTAGCCGGCACAAGGTTGGAAGCACTACATTTTATGCACTTTTAATCTATATTTATGCACAAAAGCCTTGCAATTTTCATTCTTTTCGGATATTTTTCCATAACGCCAGCTCGTGGCGGGAAGGAGTCCCATGTTCCGGAAGGAAAAAGCCGCGATGCTCGTCCTCGAGGACGGCACGGTATTTGAAGGCTATTCAGTCGGGGCGGATGTTTCTTCCGAAGGTGAAGTCGTCTTTTCCACCGGGCTTGTCGGCTATCCCCAAAGCCTGACCGATCCTTCGTATTGCGGCCAGATTCTTGCATTCACCTATCCGCTCATTGGCAACTATGGCGTGCCTGCGCTCAAGCGAAACAGCCACAGCATCCCCCTCAATTTTGAATCGGATAGGATTCAGGTGAGCGGCGTTGTGGTTGCCGAAGCTTCCTTCGAGCCCAGCCATCACAGTACAAACCTTTCCTTTCCTGAATGGCTGAAACAGGAAGGAGTGCCAGGTATTGCTGGTATCGACACGAGGGCGCTCACTCGTCTTCTGCGCGAACACGGCGTGATGAAGGGGAAAATCCTTGTGGAAGGTGCAGGCCTAGCGCACACAAACCTCGAGAAGGCTGATTCTCCCGTCAAAGTAGTCTCTGTCAAAGAGCCGATACGGTATCCGGCAGGCCCTGGTGCTCCCAAGCTTGTGCTTGTCGATTGCGGGGTAAAGGCGAACATTCTGCGAATCCTCATCGATTCCGGCGTTGATGTGACTCGTGTTCCCTGGGATTATCCTTTCGAGACGCTTGAATATGACGGCCTCTTCCTTTCCAATGGGCCCGGCGATCCCAAAGCCTGCACCAGGACAATTGCCCATCTGCGACATGCGCTCACACAAAAGCGCCCGATATTCGGCATATGCCTTGGTACCCAGCTCATGGCGCTCGCAGCGGGAGCGGATACGTACAAGCTTAAATATGGCCACCGCGGCCAAAATCAGCCTGCAATCGAGCGGACATCGGGACGCTGTTATATCACGAGCCAGAATCATGGTTACGCCGTGCAGGAAGCATCGCTCCCCCCGGGATGGGAGAGTTGGTTCACCAACGGCAACGACGGGACAGTGGAAGGCATCCGCGCCGCTGCCGCTCCTTTCAAAGCTGTGCAATTCCACCCTGAAGGCTGCCCGGGCCCTCGCGATACTGAATTTCTTATTCACCAATTTCTGGACGAAGTGCAAAACCGCAGGAGCGCGAAATGAACGCTCAAAACACACTCAGAAAACCACAAAAAGTCCTGGTTCTTGGCTCCGGAGGCCTCAAGATCGGCCAAGCAGGCGAATTCGACTATTCAGGCTCGCAAGCCCTCAAAGCCCTGTGCGAAGAAGGCGTAACGACCATCCTCATCAACCCGAATATCGCAACCAATCAAACGAGCGAAGGCATGGCCGATGCAACCTTTTTCCTGCCGGTCACGCCTGATTTCGTCCGCCAGGTAATCGAAAAAGAGCGCCCTGATGGCATTCTGCTCTCGTTTGGCGGCCAGACTGCGCTTAACTGCGGGCTTGCGCTCCACAGAGAAGGCATACTATACAAATATGCGGTGGATGTGCTCGGAACTCCCGTCGAAGCCATCGAGCTGACGGAAGACCGAAAGCTCTTCGCTGACCATCTGCGCACGTTGGGATTGAAAACGCCCGAGAGCAAAGCAGCAGTAAGCGTCGAAGAAGCCATCGCCTGTGCTGATGAAATCGGCTACCCTGTCATGGCGCGCGCGGGTTTTGCGCTCGGCGGCGCGGGCTCCGGCATTTGCAGAAATCGCAGGCAGCTTGTTGCGCGCTGTGAAAAAGCCTTCGCCCTCTCACCGCAGGTGCTCGTTGAAGAATGGCTCGGCGGCTGGAAGGAAATCGAATATGAAGTCGTCCGCGACAGCGCTGATAATTGCATTGCTGTCTGCAATATGGAGAATATCGACCCGCTCGGTATCCATACTGGCGAGAGTATTGTCGTTGCGCCCTCGCAGACACTGACTGACGAGGAATATCACTCTCTGCGGAGCATCGCTCTCAAGCTCATCCGGAGCCTCGGAATAGTCGGTGAATGCAACATCCAGTATGCCCTCGATCCGAACTCAGGCGACTACCGGATCATTGAAGTGAATGCGCGCCTTTCGCGCAGCTCTGCCCTCGCTTCAAAAGCGACAGGATACCCCCTGGCTTATGTCGCAGCCAAGCTCGCGCTCGGTTACTCGCTCACCGAGCTTCGCAATAAAGTGACAGGGGTCACCACTGCCTGTTTCGAGCCGGCGCTCGACTACTGTGTGGTCAAAATGCCGCGCTGGGACCTGTCCAAGTTCAAGGCTGTGGATACCCAGCTTGGCAGCGAGATGAAATCCGTCGGCGAAGTCATGGCCATTGGACGGAATTTCGAGGAAGCGCTCCAGAAAGCTATCCGTATGACCGGCATCAGCGAATTAGGCTTGCGCGCTGACGGAAAACTGCTTGGCAAATCGTTTACGAACCTTGCAACCGCGCTTAAAAAGCCTACGGACAGACGCCTGTTTGCAATCTACCGGGCACTCGCAGAAGGCTGGACTATCAAAAAAATCAACTCGCTCACAGGCATCGATTCATGGTTTATTTCGAAAATCGCTGCAATCCAGAAATGCGAAGCAGAGCTGGCAGCCACTGTGCGGACCGCGAGCAGGGGCGGTACATCCGCGGCCAGCCTGAGCTCATGTCCGCCCGAGCTTCTGCGCAAGGCCAAGCGCCTCGGTTTCTCCGATGCCGGCATTGCGCGCATTCTTGGCTGCAGCGAACAGGAAGTCCGCAGCTGGCGGGAATCTATAGGCTTGCGGCCCGCAGTCAAGCAAATCGACACACTCGCCGCCGAGTACCCGGCGCAGACAAATTACCTCTATACCACCTACTGCGCTGCCCAAAATGACATAGCTCCTTCTCACAGCAGTATCCTTGTGACCGGTTCGGGCCCCTACCGCATCGGCAGCAGCGTCGAATTCGACTGGTGCGCGGTGAGCGCTGCCCAGACATGCCGCCAGCTTGGACAGAAAACCATTATGGTCAACTGCAATCCCGAGACCGTCAGCACCGATTACGACATATGCGACCGGCTCTATTTCGAAGAGCTCAGCTTCGAACGCCTCATGGACATCTACGAATTCGAACAGCCATCGGGCGTTCTCCTCTCCATGGGCGGACAGATCGCGAATAACCTTGCTCTCCCGCTCTTCGAAGCAGGCGCCCTCATCCTCGGCACTTCTCCTCAGAGTATCGACCGCGCAGAAGACAGGCACAAATTCTCGCGCCTCCTCGATGAACTCGGTATCGATCAGCCTGCATGGAAAGAACTGACCACCATTGAAGAAGCGCGCGCATTTGCCTCGACAGCCGGCTACCCTGTCCTTGTCCGCCCGAGCTATGTGCTCTCCGGCGCGGCAATGAACGTAGCCTGGGACGACGAGAGCCTCGCGACGTTCCTGGGCCTTGCGGCCGATGTCTCGAGCGAGCACCCTGTCGTCATCTCTAAATTCATCGAAAACGCCAAGGAAATCGAAATCGACGCCGTCGCCCGGCACGGGAAGCTCATCTACCACGCCATCACCGAGCACATCGAGAACGCAGGCGTCCATTCCGGCGATGCTACCGTCGTTTTCCCGCCTCAGCGCCTCTATATCGAAACTGTCCGCAAAATTCACAGAATCACCGAACAGATAGCGGCAGCGCTCAATATCACAGGGCCCTTCAACATCCAGTTTGTCGCCCGCCAGAACCACGTCATGGTCATCGAGTGCAACCTGAGAGCGAGCCGCTCATTCCCCTTCTGCTCTAAAGTCTCGCGGGTCAACATGATCGACCTCGCGGTCAAGGCGATGCTGGGCGAGCCAGTCACTGCACCACCCAGCCTGATGTACGATCAGCCCTGGGTGGGGGTCAAGGCCGCACAGTTCAGTTTTTCCCGCCTGCATGGCGCTGACCCTGTGCTGGGTGTTGAAATGGCGTCCACTGGCGAGGTCGGCTGTATCGGAAGCGAGTTCAACGATGCATTCATGAAGGCAATGGTCTCCGTAGGCTACGCTTTGCGCGGCAAAAAAATTCTGCTCTCCACCGGGCCGCTCGAAGACAAGCTCGATTTTATCGACAGCGCCCGGACACTCGCAGAGATGGGCTGCGAGCTCTACGCCTCGAGGGGCACTGCCCTCTTTCTGAAGCACTTCGGCATTCCCGTGACGCAGGTCCACTGGCCGCTCGAAAAAGCAGAACCCAACATTCTCACCATGATGCGTGCCCGCGAATTCGATCTCGTGATCAACATCCCGAAAAACAATCGCAGGCGCGAGCTCAAGAACGACTTTCTTATCCGACGCATGGCAATCGATCTCAACATCCCCCTGTTCACGAATATCAAGACCGCGCGGCAGTACATCGAATCGCTCGCCTACACGCGCCGCAACGGAATCGAGATTCGGGCCTGGGAAGAATATCGCTAAAAAAATCCACCTGATACTTTGCTCAGCATCGCGACTTATTGCTAGCATGGAACTCAAGGTTTATCGGATGGGCAAGGTCCCGCCCTGCCCCTCGCGCACATTATGCTCGCCCATAATGAAAAATGCTCGGCCTGACTTACACTGCCTTTTCAACCGCTTCAGACGAACTTGCCACTTTTGCTTCTGGCGGTGGCTCGCTCATATAGCGTTGCAAGAACACAGCAGCGCTTTTTGCCTGGGCAATTGCAAGAGGTCCGCCAATGCAGCCTCCTTCGCAGGCCATCACTTCAACAAGATCGGCATCGGGTGCTTTTTTGTTCCATAATGCAGCCAAGGCAAGCACCTGCTTCGAAAGCCCCTGGATGACAAGCGTCCTGATGGTCCAGCTTGATCCGACTTCAATCCTGGAATTTCCATTTTCAAGAACAGATTGAACCGATGCAGCTACCCCGCCGCTTTGGGCAAATCCGCGCCCGTAGCAGAGATCCAGTGAGCTACCCTGTTCAGCAAGCTGTACCGCCCTTGCCTCTTCCAGAGCCTGCAGCTGGATATCCTTTGCAGTAAACAACGCTCCTATCTCCTCGGCGCTCAGTACAGCATCAACAAGCTTGCGGCCATCTTCGCCCGGAAATCCGCGAGCTTCAGCTCGCTTCGCAAGACAAGGACCAATGAACACAATGCGAGCTTCAGGATAGCGCTTGCGCGCCCACTTTGCAGCAATGGCCATGGGGCTCGGAGTATGCGAGACATGCCCCGCTACATCGCCGAGTGCTTTCGATGCCAATACCCAGGACGGACAGCATGATGTCGCAAGAAATCCTTCAGAGCGATGCATGCGTTCTCTCAGCTCGGCTGCTTCTCTTTCCGCAGTCGCACATGCAGCTTCAGCAACCTCAGCTACTGCCGCAAAGCCGAGCCGGTACAGGCCTGCCATGAATTTTCCCGAAGAAACTGGGAATTGAGCCATCGTCGCGGGCGCAACGAGTGCTATAAGCGGACGCGCCTGCTCCCTCAGCCAGGATGCCGCTTCCAGATACTGAGTCTGCTCGATCGGAGCCCCAAAAGGACAGGCGCGCAGACATTTCCCGCATAGAATGCACTTTGCTTCATCAATGCGAGCTATGCCATCTTCGCCCTTGCTGATTGCTCCCGTCGGGCAGACTTCCTCACACGGCACGGGCACTTTCACAATTGCGTGGAAAGGACAGGATTTTTCGCACAGACCGCAATTGACGCACTTGTCCGGATCAATATGCGAACGGCCATTGACCGTTACCGCGCCTTTCGGGCAGTTCACCTTGCAGGGGCGGGCAACGCAAGCCTGACACGCATCTGTCACCACATACCGGGATTTCGCACATGCATTGCAGGCTTCGCCAAGTACCTGCAGCGGGAAACGCCCGCTTTCACCCAGTTCTGCTCCATCCTGGCAGCGCGAATTCTGAAACCCCTCCGCCAGGACCGAAAGAGGCTTGCGCACATCATCCATTCCGCGCACATCACCGCCCAGAAGCGCGTAACTTCGAAGGCGCAAAATCGCCCTGTCATGATGGACACAACACCGCATTGTTTCCCAGCCTTCGGCTGTCATATCGAAGGGAACATCATCGATGCTATCTGCAAGCGTGCCTTCAAGCGCCAATCTGCCAAGCCGGACAAGAAGCTCGCGCCGAATCCTCGTTGTATTATCTTCCCGAGGCATAGCCGCCATCCTTTCTGATGATTGCATTTCCGGGTCTTGCAGCTGCATCAGCGCTTGATGCCTCTTCTTCAGTTCCAAGAAGCGCAGAATTGACCATTTCTTCCAGCTTCTCCGCCGTGGTATGCTCGACCACCAGCCCGTTTACAAGAACATAAGGAGCCTTTGCCTCGCCTGCGGATTTGCAGAATCCGAGGCAGGGGGTGCCTTCAAATTCCACCTGCTCGCCCCATTTTGCAATCCAGCTGTCAATGGCTCCCAACAGCTCGGCTCCGCCCAGCACATAGCAGGCGGTTCCTGCACAGATTGTTACATGCACCTTCTTCATGCTCTTGTTCCTCCTGCCGGGGTCGCCAATCTGCATACCTCGGCGATTCATTGCGTCCGTTATTTGCCTGAGTCCAACTGCTTCGACCAGGCTATATGTGCCGCATTCACCCGATCTTCCGCAGTCTGGCCTTTCAGATTTGTTCAGATATAGAGGATAGTTGTCTGCTTCAGATATTTTCCTTCCAGCAAATGCGCCAGACGCTTGACGACATTCCTGCGGATATCAAGCTCTACCGGCATATTCGGGTCCTGATGCGCCTCATTGATCTTAGTTCCTACAAAAAACTCGATAATATCCGAATCGAGCATCAAGCGCAGGGCTGCTGTAGCTGCATTCTGTCGCAATTCCTCCGGAGCCGCACCTTGTTCGAGATAATCCGCTGTTTTGCTCAAAGTCAGAATGCCTTCGGTAACCAGGTCTGCGCCTTCCATTGAAGCCACAGGGGGCAGTTCCGGATCGCGATGCTTGAGATCCATAGTGATTTTCCTGCCCAATTCGCGGCCAATAATGGTAGCGGTTGTTCCTCCTGCAATAATGGTTCTTCCTGGCGATGAAACAAAAAGGCGCGCAAGTTCATTGTCATGAGCTGGATGAAGAGGCGGACCGGTGAACACTGCCAGCCTCCGTGCTGCCCGGAAATACACGACCGCACAGGTGATATCATCTTTTGCCTGGTCGCCATCGAGCAATGACGCCCGTGTCACAATTCGCCTGGCCAGATCGCGCGCGGAAATTTCCGCATTTTCGGCAATCATCTGGCTTACGAAGCTGCGCACTCCTTCAAGTCCCCATCCAAGCGGCAAATTTCTGCTGCCCATTCCCGCCTGTGTCACGCCATCAGAGAAGAAAATAACCCTGTCGCCAAATTCTGCTTTGAACCGGGAAGACCGCAGTGTTGCCGGTTTCGGATGCCCGGCGATCCGCCCGCCACCTTTTGTAACAGAAACCATGGATCTCAGCGGCTCGACCTCGACTCCCTGCCGAACAAGCATATAGGCCGGATTATCGTACTCGACTACCTTGATCCGGTTGCTGGCATCAATATCGACTAACGTAAACGTCGCATAGCTGATTTTGCGTTCCGAACAGACAGGCAGGGAACGCATAATGATTCGCGCGGTCCGCTTTATCGGGATGCGGGCAGCGGAACACCCTGTTGCGATTGTTGCAGTCAGCGCTGCAAGCACTCCTGCCTTGATGCCCGAACCAAGCCCGTCCGAAAGTACCGCAATAATACGTCCATCTTCGGTTTTTCGTGAAATGAAGACATCGCCTTCGCTTGTTTCGCCATATTTCGGCACCTGCCAATGACCGATTTCGACAAAAAAATCAGCGTGCATTGGCTTGTTTTCACTCTCGATCATTGCCCGACCTCGCCGCCGAAGCTTTCGATAATCGAGCGGAGAGCCGCTTCAGATTCAGCTGCATTCTCGCCAAGCAGATAAGCAATTTTCTGCACAGTCCTCACATTCTGCCGGATTACTTTTTTTGCTTCTTTATATTACGCGATCTTTTTGAATCCATGGCGCGGTAATATCCTGGAACAGACCGCCCGCAATCATTTCTTTTTCTATAGAAAAAATCGTGCCATGCAGAATGCGCTCGCCACAGCGAAAATCCGATTCGATGAATGCATCCCCTGGTGAATGGTGCAGCACATCATTGAACCGCTCCCAGAAAGGCAGCAATTTGCGCAAATCTGCGCCTTCCAGCGTTGGTTTTGCTTCTGCCACAAACTGAGCATCTTTTTCCAGAATCCGCACAAATGGCTCATTGCATTCGATGACTTTTAGGTCGGCATTCACAACCACCGCTGCGGATGGCATAGCGCGCAACAGAGCATTGGCTTTTTTTTGTGCAAGATTGCGCATATACGAAAGGCACATGGTCGGTTCTGCATGACCAATGACTATTGCTTTCGCAAATTCCCGACAGGAATCATAACCACAGCCCGAGCAATTCAGCTCATCCGAAGGCTCTTTCTTTCCCACGAGCGCAAGTGCAGCACGGATTTCCTCTTCTCTTACCTGCCGCTGGACTGGCTTTGCTGCAGAGTGTTTTACCTGGCAAGCAATTTTGGTATTGAAAGGCTCGGACTCACCTTGTTTTTCATACAGAAGAATCTGCATACGCTTCGAGACTGTGCCGCGAGAAGCATCGGAACATGGGCCGTTTATGCATCCCCCTTCGCACGCAAGCAATTCAAGAAAGATTCCAGTTTCTGGTGTCCCGTCAGGCAGATCGCGGAGTGCAGCTTGTATATGCCCCATGCCGCTGAAAGACATGCATGGTACATCAGTACTGCCATGCTGCTTGATTGAAGCAATCATGCCTCCTTCAATGGGGTAAAGCTCGCCTTTTGAAGGCCTTTGAGGAAAGAATGCATCATTGCTGGTCGGCTTCTCCACAGAAGGATCGATGTTTTCTTCCTCAAAAAGCTGGCGCAATTCCGCAAAGGTCAGCACTGCATTTACAAGACCTCCGGATTCATCAGCCTCTTTTTTCTTGGCAATACAAGGCCCTATAAACACAACCAACGCATTCTCGCCAAAACGTGAGCGGAGATATCGCGCATGCGCGATCATGGGCGAGCCATTTTCGGAAAGGAAAGGCACAAGATCAGGGCGATAAAAACTCACATAGCGCACCACAGCTGGACAAGCTGCCCCAATGAGGAAATTTCTGCCATTATGTGCCAGCTGTCCAAGCTCATTTCGCATTGCGGAAGAAACTAGATCCGCTCCCAGCGCTGTCTCGGAGACCGCAGCAAAGCCCAATTTCCGGATTGAAGCAATAAGCTGCCCTGCTGTGCATCCAGAAAATTCCGCAGCAAACGATGGTGCCAAAGAAGCAACCGCAACCGGCTTCAATTCGAGCAGACGCCGTACCCGCTCGACATCGCTGCGAACCTTTTTTGCGCTTTGCGGACAGACCATCACGCAATGCCCGCATAGAATGCAAATGTCTTCTACTACACGCGCATGTCCATCGAGAATCTGGATAGCCTTGACAGGACATTCCCGGACGCATTTGTAGCAGTCCTGGCAGCGCATTGTTTCAGTGTAGATAACCTGCCGGTTCATGGGTCAACCCTCCACGAATCGCCTGCGCTGGTGTTCGAACAGGTGCTATCAGGCTGAACTAACTCAGGATCACCAGCCTTTTCAAACTCATGCACAAGAATATCTTCAATCGTCTCGGGCATTACATTGGTATAGACTTTTCTGTTTATTATGATGACGGGACCTTCCTTGCAGCGACCACCGCATAATGAGCCAGAAAGTTCAACTGAAGCCGAAAGCCCGTGCCGCGCAAGCCAGGATTGGATATGCTCGACGGTATATATATTGCCTCGGGCATAGCAGGAGCTCCCCATGCAGACCACTATAGAGCCGAATGATTGATTTGGTTTCATATTAGATAATTTTTTATATATAAATTTGGAACGTTTGTCAAGATGGATTTATAAGGCCCTTAAGTTTTGTGCAAAATGCAAAGCCCGATATAGCCGCTGCCCCTTGCCTTGTTTTTTCCGATTCCGTACCTTTAACCAATTAGCATTCAAGGAGAAACAGTATGGCCAACCCTATCGTTACATTCAAAACCAGCAAAGGCGATATCAGCATCGAAGTATTCGAGGACAACGTCCCCATAACCGCTGCCAATTTTCTCGAGTATGTAAAATCGGGCTTCTACGACGGAACGATCTTCCATCGCGTGATTCCAGGCTTTGTCATCCAGGGCGGCGGCTTCGCACCCGGCATGGAACAGAAGAAAACCCGCGCGCCCATCGTCAACGAAGCATCCAAAGCCCCTCCCAATGCCCGCGGCACGCTCTCCATGGCACGCACTTCTGTCCCCGACAGCGCGACAAGCCAATTTTTCATCAACCTTGTCGACAACAAAAGCCTCGACTACCGCGGCCCGGGCGCCGGCGCTGGCTATTGTGTGTTCGGGCGCGTGACCGAAGGACTCGATGTCGTCGATGCTATCGCCCAAGTGAAGACCGGGCGCAGACCGCCGCACGCGGATGTGCCGGTCGAGGATATCGTGCTGATTTCGGCAAAAGTCGTATGAGCGCGAGCGCCGCATGATTGAGGAGAATCATTTCGATTTTGCCTTGCCTTGCGGCCATTATATTACTAAATTTGTAATATATTAAACCATGGAGGTTATATGTTAAAAATTGCTGTCATCATTGGAAGCACACGCCCCGGCAGGAACGGCGAGGCAGTGGGTCGTTGGGTATATGAACAGGCCAAGAAGAGCAGCGATGCGCAATTCGAGCTGGTAGATGTGAAGGATTTCAATCTGCCGCTGCTGGATGAGCCTGTTCCTACATCGATGCATCAATACACACAGGAGCACACGAAAAAGTGGTCCGAAAAAATCAGCGGGTTTGACGGATTTGTATTCGTGACCCCCGAATACAACCATGCGACATCAGGAGCACTTAAAAACGCGCTGGATTATTTGTACACAGAGTGGAATAACAAAGCTGCCGGATTTGTCGGGTATGGTTCCATGGGAGGGGCTCGAGCAATTGAAAATCTGCGCCTCATCATGGGGGAACTGCAGGTCGCCGATGTGCGCGCTGCGGTCTATCTCTCGCTCTTTACAGACTTCGAGAATTTCAGCGTGTTCAAGCCTTTGCCCAACCGCGAAGCTGAGCTCAACACAATGCTGGATCAGCTTGTCGCCTGGGCGGGAGCTCTGAAAGCAATCCGCACATAGCGGGTGCGAGCATATGGGAACCATGAACATCACATTTTTGTACTTCAATGGCTGTCCGAATTCCGAGCCAACCCTCGAGAATCTCAAAGCAGCGCTGGATGAGCTCAACCTCGACGCTGATCTTTCTATTATCGAAGTAAAGGATCCGCAGCAGGCTGCTACTGTCGGCTTTCTCGGCTCGCCGTCGATTCTCGTCGAGGGGCGCGACCTGGAGACAGGCCAGCCCCCGGCAGGAAGTGCCTTTTCCTGCAGAATATATGAGATTGAAGGGCGACGGATAGGGCGCCTTCCAAAAGAATATATCAAGGCCAGACTGAGCTCGCTGAGCTGAAGATAAGGAAAGAGCAGAAGCAATTCGGGGCGGCCTGGATCTTCTCCTTGTCAGCAGACTTTGAGACAGCGAAACGCAGAGTGAATTAAGGCCGGGCTTCGGCTTATGTCAGAAACTTCCCCATGCAGATGAGGTCGATCGCTTCTCCGCCCTTTCTGATGCTGCCTTTTTTCACGCCTTCAAGCTCAAAGCCGAGGCTTTTGTAGAGCGCGATGGCGCCGGGATTGTTCGAAAACACATCGAGCTCGATTTTCTCGATCTTCTTTTCCTGCTTGCAAATATCAAAAAGAGAGAGCAGGAGCCGCCGCCCGATGCCTTGGCCGCGGGAGGCCTTTGCGACGCACATGCCGATTGAGGCGACATGGCTTTCTTCCTTGCGCTCTTTTCTGAGACAATCGAGAGAACCAACAGCCTTGCTGCCATCGAAGCAGATCAACACAAACGAGCCATCGACGGACAGAATCTTTTCCATATATCGATAGCTGGATTCCAGCGTAATAGGCGTCGTCATTTCGAAAAGAGTCGGAAGATTTTCCGATTTGACGGCGTAGACAAGCTCGAACCATGCGGGCACATCCTCGATTGAGCCTTTCCGGATCTCCATACATACCACTCCTTACAGCACTCGGATGAGAACCATATATACAGCCGTCCCGCCCGCAATCGACACAAGCACATTACGTTTCCAGAGGTGGAGCAGAGCGGTGAGCACACCGGCCGCGGCTGCGGGAATTCCGAAGGGGGTCTGAGTGAATTCTATATCTTTATACGAAGCGAACACGAGAATGGTCATAACAACCGGCGGAATATAACGCTGCAGGTAATCGAGGAATGCTGGCGGCTTTTTGCGAGAAAAGAAAAGAAAGGGCACCGCTCTCGTAAAGAATGTCACGAGCGTCATGATAACGACAATAGCAAAAAGGCGGGTCATTGCGCTTCGCCTCCGCCCTGCGGGCCTTGTGTGCTTGCGGGCGCAGATTTCCTGCCATCGAGGCGCGGGCGGAGCAGGGAAAGCAAGCCTGTCGCAAACAACAGCGCTACGAGCAAAAAATCGCGCGGTGCTGCAATGAAAAGCGCGAGGACGCAAGCCGCAATAGCCGCCACATATGGCTCAAATCGCCGAACCGCGCGCACCTGCTCGACCAAGAGCACAATAAAAAGCGCAGTGAGCGCAAAATCCATTCCCCTGGCATCGAAGGCGAGGGCTGAGCCCAAAAGGCTCCCCACAGCACACCCCAGCACCCAGTATGACTGATTCAGTGCAGTGACAGCGGCATAAAAACGGGCCTGCTCGACATGCGCAGGAGGCTTGACCGTCGTGAGAAGTCCGTATGTTTCGTCAGTAAGCCCGAAAATAAGATATGGCTTCCATTTGCCCGCACTCTTGAATTGCTCAAGCATCGAAAGCCCGTACACCGCATGGCGCCCATTCAAGAGCAACGTGAGCAAGGCGATTTCGAAAAGCCCTGCCCCGCCTGTGATGAGGCCTATTCCCATAAACTGCGCCGCCCCGGCATAGATGAAAATAGCCATCACCGGAGACATCCACCAGGGGAGGCCCGCAGCAATAAGCGTGAACCCGAAAGCCAGCCCCAGAGTGGTATAGCCCAGAAGCACAGGGATGCTCGCCTTGAATGCAGCGGCGAGCACTATGCGGCGTTTCCCTGATCGCGATGATTCCATGGGCCTATCCTATCATATTCTTGAGCGCTGCACTTCTTTGGCTACAAGGCGCCCCATTTCTTTTGTACCGACGATGCGAGTAGTGCTCTCAACCTTGTGTAAAGCAATGTCCGCTGTCCGCCACCCGGCTTCGAGCACCCGCGCGACAGCCTGCTCGACTGCCTCAGCTTCCTTATTCAGATTGAATGAATAGCGCAGCATCATGGCCACCGAAAGAATCGTGCCCAGGGGATTCGCGATATCCTTTCCCGCGATATCAGGCGCTGAACCGTGGATGGGCTCGTAGAGTCCCATCGTTGGCTTGCCCGGCGCGCCTGGTTCGCCGATGCTCGCCGAAGGCAGCATGCCGATCGAACCGGTGAGCATGCTCGCTTCGTCGGAAAGTATGTCGCCGAACATGTTCGAGGTGACAATGACATCGAACTGACCGGGAGCGCGCACGAGCTGCATCGCACAGTTATCGACATACATGGCGCTGGTCTCGACATCGGGATATTCCGCTGAAATGCGCGTATTCACTTCCCGCCACAGGCGCGAAGACTCAAGTATGTTAGCCTTGTCGACAAGGCATAGCCTTAATCGGCGCTTGCGGGCTGCCTCATAGCCTACGCGTAATATGCGCTCAATTTCTTTTCTGGTATAGAATTCGGTATCGAAGGCCGCCTGTCCGTCCTCGGTTCGGCCACTCTTGCCAAAATAGATGCCACCCGTGAGCTCGCGCACAATCAGAATATCAAAGCCGGAGCCCACAATTTCGTCTTTGAGCGGGCAGGCTTCGCGCAAAGGCGCAAGCAGCACCGCCGGACGCAGATTCGCATACACCCTGAGCGCAGAGCGCAAACCCAAAAGCGCCTTCTCAGGCCGCAAGTGGCTGGGCAGCGTATCCCACTTCGGCCCGCCGACTGCGCCGAGGAGCACCGCATCGCAGGCCTTCGCCCGCGCAACAGTTTCTTCCGGCAAGGGCTCGCCGCTCGCATCGATCGCGCAGCCACCCGCGAGCAATTCTTCTTTCGAAAACGCATGGCCAAAACGGGCCCCCACTGCCTCGAGCACGCCGAGCGCGGCCCCGACCACTTCAGGCCCGATTCCATCGCCCCGCACAATTCCGATTCTGTAGTTCATAGTGCATCCTTTGTCCGGGTCGCGGGCTGGTATGCCTCGGACCCGTAATCTCTTTGCCGCGCGGCAAGCCTGCGCTTCGTGGCTTCCACAAGCCCGCCTGCCTCGATAATCTCGCGGATAAAGGGCGGAAATGGCTGCGCCTTCCATATCGCGCCATCTTTGATCGATCGGATCTCGCCGCTTTCGAAATTGACCGCGACTTCATCGCCGTCCGAGAGTGCGCGGGCCGCCTCCGGCGACTCTAGGATCGCAAGCCCTATATTGATGGCGTTGCGATAGAAAATGCGCGCAAAGCTCGCGGCAATCACGCAGGAAATGCCTGCTGCCTTTATCGCGAGCGGCGCATGTTCCCTGCTCGAACCGCAGCCGAAATTCTCTCCCGCCACCATGATATCGCCAGGCTTCACTTTTTTGAGAAATTCGCGGTCGATGTCTTCCATGCAGTGAGCCGCAAGCTCGGCAGGATCCGACGTCGTAAGATACCGCGCCGGGATGATGACATCGGTATCGACATTATCGCCATATGCGTGAACGGTGCCGCGCAGGATTTGCGCGCCCGTTTTCGCCGAGCCTGATCTCTGCCCGCCCTTCCTTTGTTCATTTCCGTACTCTGTCATATGTCCGCTCCCTTTCTAGCCTTGCTGCATCTAGAATTCCATCCGGTAGAGCCATGCGCGATCGGGCACTGCATCGCTCACTTTTTCTGGTGAAGCGAGCTTCCCTGCAACCGCCGAAGCCGCTGCGACCGCAGGGCCTGCAAGAATGACTTCGGACTGTGTATGTCCCATGCGCCCGACAAAATTGCGGTTTGTAGTGCTAACCGCCCGCTCACCTTTTGCGAGCACGCCCATGTGTCCGCCGAGGCAGGGTCCACAGGTCGGCGTCGATACCACCGCGCCCGCTTCGATAAAAGTCTCGATCAGCCCTTCGCGCAGAGCCTCGAGGTAAATCCGCTGGGTTGCGGGGAATATGATACAGCGCAGCCCCCTGGCCACCTTGCGCCCCTTCAAAATCTGAGCAGCAACGCGCAGGTCTGAAATTCTGCCATTGGTACACGAGCCGATGACCACCTGGTCGATCGGCATGCCCTCGACTTCCTCTATCGCCCTGGTGTTCGATGGCAGATGCGGCAATGAAACCGTGAGCGGAACTGCCCCAAGGTCTATCCTGACAATATCATCGTAAGGCGCTCCTGGGTCCGCAGCATACATAACAGGCTCCTTCGCCCCGACATAGGCGAGGTAGGTCCGTGTGCGCTCATCCACCGGGAACATGCCATTCTTGGCTCCCGCCTCGATAGCCATGTTCGCGATGGTGAATCGCTCATCCATGTGCAGCGCGCCAACTCCGGCGCCAGAAAACTCGAGCGACTTGTAGCGTGCTCCGTCGACGCCGATTTTTCCGATAAGATGGAGCACGACATCCTTGCCCGACACCCAGCCGCGCGGCGTGCCGGACAGCTCGACACGGATCGCCGAAGGCACCTTAAACCACGTCGTGCCCGTTGCCATCGCACAGGCAAGATCCGTAGAACCCACACCCGTTGCGAATGCCCCCACCGCTCCATACGTGCAGGTATGGCTGTCCGCCCCGATAATACAATCGCCCGCGGTGACCAGCCCCTGCTCAGGCAAAAGCGCGTGTTCGATGCCCATCTGCCCAACTTCGAAATAGTGTGCAACGTTCTGCGCGCGCGCAAACTGGCGCATTTTCAAGGTCTGCTCGGCAGTCTTGATATCCTTGTTCGGCGTAAAATGGTCAGGCACGAGCGCGACTTTCTCCGGGTCGAACACGCGCACGCAGCCCAGCTTTTCGAACTCGCCAATCGCAGGCGGCGCGGTGACATCATTGCCCAGCACGAGGTCGAGCTTGGCCTCGATGAGCTGGCCTGCTTCGACAGCCTTGAGCCCTGCCTTCGCGGCGAGAATCTTTTGGGTCATTGTCATCGCTTTCTCGGTGTGTGCTGTGTCATTCATAGACTGCCATCTCCCATTCCATTGTGTTGATTGCGGCAAGGTACGCCTTTATCGATGCTTCCAGAATATCAGTGGATACTCCATGTCCGTTCCAGGTCCGTCCCTCGAATTTCACTTTGACGGTGGCCTCGCCCTGGGCATCCTCACCTGAGGTGACCGAGCTCAGCCTGAAATCCTCAAGCTCAAGGGTGCGCCCGACAATCTCGTCGATCGCCTTGAAGGCCGCATCGACAGGGCCGTCGCCCACTGCTGCTTTTTCATACACGCTGCCGTCCTTGCGCGCAAGCCGTATGGTGCAGGTCGCCGCAAGCTGCGTGCCGGATTGCACGGCAAAGCGCTCAAGCTTGTACGTTTCGGGGATGGTGCCTGAGGCACCGCGTGCGAGCGCTTCGATATCGCGATCGGTCACGGTTTTCTTTTTGTCAGCGAGAATCTTGAACTGCGCAAAAAGCTCGTCGATTCGGGCCGAATCGAGCGCAAAGCCGAGGTATTTGAGCCGTTCCTCGAAGGCATGCCTGCCTGAGTGCTTGCCGAGGACGAGGGAATTCTGCGGCAGGCCAATCGATTCTGGCGTCATGATCTCGTAGGTTTGCCGGTTCGCCAGTACTCCATGCTGATGAATACCCGCCTCGTGCGCAAATGCGTTTTCGCCGACAATCGCCTTGTTGATTTGTACGCTCACCCCCGTCACCTTGGAAACAAGGCGGCTTGTGCTGAAAATCTGCGCAGTGTCGAGACCCGTCGCGAGGTCGAAAAAATCGCGGCGTGTCCGCAGGGCCATTACAATCTCTTCGAGCGCAGCATTGCCGGCCCTCTCGCCAAGGCCGTTCACGGTACACTCAACCTGGTCAGCCCCTGCGCGCAGCGCTGCAAGGCTGTTCGCAACCGCAAGCCCAAGGTCGTTGTGGCAATGCACCGAAATCATTGCCCTGTCGATATTTGGAGTGTTGGCCTTTATGTGGGCGACAAGGCGCGCGAATTCCTCCGGAATCGCGTAGCCAACGGTATCAGGGATGTTGATGACCGTCGCGCCCGCATCGATCGCCGCCGAGAAAATCCTGCAAAGGAAATCCGGCTCGCTGCGAGACGCATCTTCTGCGGAAAACTCGACATCGCTGCAGTAGTGCTTTGCGTAGCGCACCGCGGCTGCGGCAGCCTCGATGACCTGTTCTGGAGCCATGCGGAGCTTGTACTCCATGTGAATGGGCGAAGTCGCGATGAAGGTGTGAATGCGCGGGCTCTCTGCCTTGCGGATCGCTTCCCAGGCGGTGTCGATATCCTTTTCGAGCGCTCGGGCAAGGGCGGCGACGCGCACATTTTTCACCGTGCGGGCAATTTCCCTCACTGCGGCCGCGTCGCCGGGGCTCGCTGCCGGAAACCCGGCCTCCATGATATCGACTCCGAGCTTTTCGAGCTGACGCGCAACCTCGAGCTTTTCAGCCAAGTTCATGCTGCAGCGGGGCGCCTGCTCGCCATCCCTCAAGGTCGTGTCAAAAATGTATATCTTCCTGGCCATGTATACTCCTCCTGCGATTTTGGAATCCCTCGCTCGCGCCGCAAAGGATTCAAAGTCTCGAATTATTAGGGGGTTGGAATGGGCGGGTCTTTGCTGATTACCGGGGAAAACCACCCCGAGCCATCAGGTCAAAGACCCTTTCGCAGGGAGAGTAGGAGTGGAGAAAAGAACTTGAGAATAGATTTGCATGAAACAAATTGTCTCATGCATATGTATACTAGTGAAGTAGAGAACTAGTGTCAAGAATTGGCTCGGATTTCAAAGGATGATTTCTGTTGCTACCTTAGCGGCGTTTTAGGAACCGCTCTCGACGCGCAAAGCGCGCTCTATATCCCCGACGCAAACAACCACGCGATCCGCAAAGTAACGCAATAGCGAAAATCTCAGGCAGGAAAAGGGAAAACAGGCGGAGCCGGGCATAGAGCTTGCTATTCTTTGGTGATAGAATCTGGAATCGAGGAGGCCATCTATGCGTACAAAGATCATAGCTATTTTGCTTGCCCTCTGCACGCTTCTTCTTCTTTCTTCCTGCCTGCCAGGCGACGGGAAAAATACCGTAGATAGACCGGCAAATTTCCTCACAGGCATCTGGCATGGCTGGGTTGCGCCGATATCCCTGATTGTCAGTATTTTCAATGGCAAAATCAGAATTTACGAAGTGAACAATACCGGCTGGTGGTATGACGCGGGCTTCTACATGGCGGTCATTTCAGGCTTTGGCGGCCTGGCTGTCTCGCGCCGTAAAAGAAGGCGCGAGGAATAGCCCATAAAGAAAGCCTGGCAGGGCGAGCCGCTTTGCACAGGCGAGCACGCTCTCGCGGGCAGCTGCGCGCAAGTGCGATCAGCCTTTCTTTGCCTCGCGCTTGCCGGAAGGCTCTTGTGCGGTGGAGAGCGCACGGCTGCTGGAAGGTTTTTGCGAACCTGAAAGCTTTTGCGCGCTTGAAAGCTCGTGGCTCTGTGCAATCGCCAACAGCCGCTCGGCAGCCAGGCTCCGCAGGCTTGCCTCTACAGCAAGCTTGAGCGCGAGTTCGCGAAGTTTTGATTCGTCGATATTCGCGCTATTCATTTTTTCTGCAGCTTCTCCAGACAGCGCGCTTTCACTTTTTTCGATGCCGAGGCCCGCGACTATCTCTTCCGCGGTCGAAGCCGCGCACTCGATAAGCGCTTTCCGAAACAGCTCATAAAACTCACGATAGGAACCAGCTTCCGGCTTTCCGTTCAACAAAGCTCCAAGATCCTGCACCGAGAGCGCCCGTTTCAGCGTGAATACCGAAAGCAAAAGCGCAATATGCTCCTGATTGTATTTTTTGCTCTCGGCGCGCGGTACAATTTTCGCTTTTACATAATTATTTATCATTGATGGAGTTATTGCTCGCTCATCCTCTGCTGCAAAAAGCCCACCCAGCTGCCGCTCGAGGTAGCTCACTACCTGATCCATATACAAACTGATATCAGGCAGCTGCTCCCACGCAGGCGGTTTCCCTGCCAGAAGAGCATCGAGATATGCTTTTACCGCTTCATATGCTTTCTCATCCATTTGAGCCCCTCTGTATATTTAGAGCCAGAATATCATATGATTTTCAATACTACAATATATAATAAAAATATCTTGACGAATTGAAAGCCATGCTATATGTTATAGTTAACTTTATCTTATGGTAATTGATACTATGTGAGTCCCCGAGAGCGCTCTCGAAAATTTGTATCCAGTATCAAAATCCATGAGACAAAAATTGGAGAAAACGATGTACGCCAACGAAGTATGTCTATTCGGAGATTCAATTGCCAGAGGCGTCATTCTCGATGCAAGCGGCTCGTATAAGCCGATCAGAGAGTGCTTCGCTTTCCTTGCCGCCTCCGAGCTCGGCTTCAGCCTCATCAACAAAGCCCGCTTTGGCTGCACTATCGCAAAGGGTCGCGAAATCATCGAGCGATTCCTGGGCAGGGGTGCGGCGAACACGACACGCTCGACGAACTCTGCAAACCCAGAGGGCTCATCAAGCGCGCCAAGCACACCAAAAACGCCCGCAGACCTCATGCCTGAGAATGCCTCGCCCAATGTCGCTATACATATTCGAACAGACAACAGCCACGCCGCCGATTCGAGCCGACCCCGCCTCGCTTTCCTTGAGTTCGGAGGCAATGACTGCGACTTTCGCTGGGATGAAATTTCGGCAAACCCACACCTAGAGCATCTCCCCGCAACCACCCCGGAGCGTTTTTTCCACATGTACGGCGAGGTCTTGCAAATGCTGAAGCAGAATGGCTTTAAACCAGTGCTTATGACCCTGCCCCCGCTCGACGCCGAGCGCTACTTCGCCTGGTTCACGCGCGCAGGCCTCGATCAAAGCGCTATCCTCTCCTGGCTGGGCGATGTCCAATTCATCTACCGCTGGCACGAAAGCTACTCGAGCGCCATCTGGGAAATCGGCGAGGCCCACAATGTCCCTGTCGTCGACATCCGCAAGGCATTTCTCGAACAGCGCAACTATTCCCGCTTTTTATGCAAAGACGGCATTCATCCCAATACTGAAGGGCACCGCCTTATTACATCGGAAATAATCAAGTTTGCGCAGGAGCATATGAGTGTCTGAGAGCATGGGCGCTGTGAGCGCGTGAGCGCGCTTAACCATGCATCAGCGCTAGCTCTGCCAGACAGACTGAAGCCCCCTTCATTTATCAATAAAAAGCCTGTATAACTTGCTCGATAGGAGATGAAAAACCATGGTGCCAACGAAAGACATGCTCGACCAGATTGCGAAGGAAGAAGCCGAACTCGTTCTGGACCAATTCACCGAAGAGGATGCATGGGAACTGGGCTGCCTCATGGTCGAGGAAGCAAAGAAGCGCCAGGCCAGGATCGCCATCGATATCCGGCGCCCAGGGCAGATCATGTTCCATGCAGCGCTTGCGGGAGCCACTCCTTGTCGGGGGTCATCTTATTCCCCCGGCAGGGTCATGGTAATTCCCCCAGGGGTACCTGCATAGTTACAACACCCTCAGAAGCAGCTGTCAAGCAGCTGGATCCGAGATTTGATTTCTTAACATTCCTTCCTTC
>Ga0302253_1000311_pt1 | contig 43882 bp, 37 predicted proteins | sample AAG_RA_Trp_MG_FD_193537 | JGI IMG/M metagenome (GOLD analysis project Ga0302253, IMG submission 193537) | Enriched activated sludge microbial communities from anaerobic digester in WTTP, New Holstein, Wisconsin, United States - AAG_RA_Trp | ecosystem: Engineered > Bioreactor > Anaerobic >...
CTGTGAAAAGTATTTATAATTATTTGAATGAAACTGAAACAAAATTTCCTGGTACTGAACTAAAATTAATTTACAAATCCGCGACATTTTAGGTTGCCCCAAATCAGGAGTTCTGAAATTATGGATAAAAAGTTTTTATTTTTAATTAGTTTGATTTTTTTGGCTTACCATGCTAAAAGTCAAATACAAATAGACCAATCCTATACACCGCAACAATTGGTACAAGATTATTTAATTGGTGGTGGACTGATGGTTAATAATATTACATTTTCCGGAGTTACAAGTAGTACATGTAATCAAATAGCCCTGTTTAATAATGGTAATACTACATCATTAGGTATGAACTCAGGTATTGTAATTGCTACGGGATGTGTAACCGATATCCCACAACCAGGCTCTTCCTATATGGGTCAAAGTTTAGGAGGTCCAGGTGTTCCTGACTTGACATCTCTAGCGGGTAATACTACTTTTGATGGTGCTGTGCTTGAATTTGATTTTGTTCCATTAGATGCACAGATTTCTTTTACATATATTTTTGGCTCCGAGGAGTATCCTGAATATGTAAATGCCGGATATAATGATATTTTTGCATTTTTTATTACAGGACCTAAACCAGGTGGAGGTAGTTATACCAATCAAAATATTGCTTTAATACCAGGAACTGCAATTCCCGTATCTATTAATAATGTTAATGCCGGGTCTTATGCTCAGTATTTTATTGATAATGATGGCACTTCAAATCAACCTGTATTTGATGGTTTTACTACTCCGTTAAATGCTGTAGCAGAGGTAGTACCCTGTCAAACCTATCATTTAAAAATCTGTATTGCCGATGTAGGAGATGAGGTATTTGATTCGGGTATTTTTTTAAAGAAATACACATCTTCAGCCAATATTACTTATTTGAATATTACATATTCATCAGGAACCACATCGGCCATCGAAGGGTGTTCCACAGCAACCCTGACAGCCATAACAAATATTCCACATACGTCCAATGATACCGTTTATTATACTATTCATGGAACAGCCACGAACGCAGATTTTACTCAACCTGTTCCAACCAGTATTATTATTCCATCAGGTCAAACTTCTGCTTCTATCATATTAAATCCAGTATCGGACAGTCTTATGGAAGGAAGTGAATACTTGGTATTCACTGTATCCGATTCGTGTTGTAATTCCTTTAATGACACCTTATGGATAACGGATAAAACAGCCATGACCGTTGATGTAGGGAATGACATTACGCTTTGTACAACTAACACAGCAACAACCTTGACAGCAACAGTTTCGGGTGTAACTTATCCTTATACTTACGCTTGGAATAATGGTGCCGGAAATACTCAAAGTATTTCAGTTTTACCCGTTACAGATACGCAATATAAAGTTACAGTTACCGATGCCTGTGGTCAAACGGCTACGGATTCGGTTAATATTTTTATTTCTTCTTTTCCAACAGCCATATTTACAGCCACCAGTCCTGTTTGTGCAGGACAACCCGTTACGGTAACCTATCAGGGAAATGCAAGTGCAAACGCTATTTATAATTGGAACTTTGATGGTGCAACCATTTTATCGGGAGGCACAGGACAAGGACCTCATGAAATAACATGGACTTCAGCAGGTGTTTATACTATTACGCTGTCGGTTACAGAAAATAATTGTACCAGTAACAGCAATGTTTCTGTAATAATAAATGCAGTGGATAATTATACTGTCAATATTTCTGACTCTACGGCAACTGTTTCCGACCTTCCCGGCGCTTCGTATCAGTGGATTGATTGTCAAAATGGAAATGCACCCATCATGGGCGAAACTAATCCAACTTTTATAGCCACCACAAGCGGCAGTTATGGCGTTATCATCAATCAAAATGGATGTACTTCCGTCTCTTCGTGTGTTTATATAGATACGCATATAAATCAAAACGATATGAATGGCACTATATCTGTTTTTCCAAATCCTACACAGGGTACATTATATATTTCTTTTGAACAGAGCATGGAAAATACTTTTATTACCTTAACCAATTTATTAGGAAAAAAAGTGTATGAATCCAATAATGTTATAATACAAAAAGGAACCAATACTACTATTGATTTAAGTGTATTACCTTCTGGATTTTATTTCTTAAATATTGAAAATAAAAATATACACACTACATTCAAAGTCGTATATAATAAAATAGAATAATTCACTTTTTTTAGGCAACCCTTTATTGTTTTGTTTCGTCTTATCATTTAGTTTTATTATTTATATTTATGAGAAAATATGGTTTATTAATAGCATGTTTATTCCCATTATGTGTTGTAAGTCAGTCATCTCAATGGACCAAAACGTGGGGAGAGGAAAAATCGTTTATAGAAAACAGAGGTCAGTTTGAATCTATGTATTCTCTGCCGGATAGAACAAATGTGTTATATGCTTATGAAGGTTCTCAGGAAAATTATTTTTTCTCGAAAAACAAATTACTGTTTCGTTTTGTTAAACTTGCCAACATAGACAAGGATGAAAATGAATTTAAAGAGATGCGAGAAAAAAAATATACTCCCGAAGAATGGAGACGACACGAAGTAGAAGAATTTAGAAAAAAGGTAATGCAGGAATATGTATCTGCAGAATGGCTCGATGCAAATCCAAATGTAGAAATAATTGCAGAAAATCGTGTTTCCTATTACCATAGTTATACTTATAAAATAAACGGAAAACTAACCAATGTGAATTATATACCATCGTTTGAAAAAATGAGATATAAAAACCTGTATCCCAATATAGATGTAATTTATGAATTTCATCCACAAGGGGGTATTAAATATTCAATTATAGTCTATCCCGGGGGAGACCTGTCCAGAGTAAAACTAAAATATTCAAAACCCATTTCGCTAAATAAGAATGGGGATATTTATGTAAAAGCGAAATTTGGAACCATCATAGAACATGCTCCGATAAGTTTTTATGATGAGAATCATCAGCCAATAACCTCCTTCTATTCTGTAAAAGACAACACCATATCTTTTAATGTTCCACAAAGTGAAACAAATAATACAATAGTGATAGATCCATGGACACAAACGCCTTTTGCAACGGCATCGAATGGGACATGGGAATGTGAGACCGATGCTGCCGGTAATGCCTATATCATAGGAGATGGCATGCTGGCTTATGAAAAACTTAAAAAATATAATACAACGGGTGCATTACAATGGACTTACACAACGACGTGGGATACGACAGGCTACTGGTTAGGAACATTAGGTACAGACTTAAATGGCAACAGTTATATTACAGCGGGGTCTATTGCTGAAATAGAAAAAGTAAACACAGGTGGTTCGATGCAATTTCATCAAAACGGTGGTTCCATGGATGAATACTGGGCTATTACCTTTAACTGCGACCAGACAAAATTGATTGTAGGCGGTACACGACTTAATGGACTTATGACGATAACTGGTAATGGGGTCATATTTGATATAAGTACTACGAATGGCAATGTACTTGGCATTGCAAATGTTGGGGCGTTTAAACCTGCACCTCCTTTAGGTATGGTTAACTATGCCGAAGAAGTACGTTCTATGAGTGCTGCATACAATGCCAAATATTACTATCTTACATTAGATACTATCGGTGCCATTACTCAGAACTTTTCACAATGCCCGAGCGGTGAACCAATTTTTGCCATTAATCACACTTATCAGTTTAGTTATAAAAGTGAAAATTTTAGACCTGAGAACGGCAATGGTGCCAATATGGCAATAAAAGCCAACAGTAGTTTTGTTTATACTCAAAATGGAACAAACGTACATAAACGTTCTTTAATGACAGGAGCCATTTTAGGCAATGCAACCATTCCTGGTGGCAGTTCTCAATCAACATTAGGCGAATATCAGCCAGACAATAACGGTGTAGCGCTTGATGATTGTGGAAATGTGTATATTGGTTCTACCAATCAGGTTTTAAAATATGATGCTAATCTTACTCAATTAAATACAGCACCCACAACATATAAAGTTTCTGATGTGGCTGTGGGTACAGGTGGAAGTGTTATTGTATGTGGAACAACAGGCAGTGCAGGCAGTAATAATCGTGTTGGTTATGTTCAATCGGTTGATATGAGTGCTTGTACGCAAACTACTATGATTTGCTGCGATGCCAATGTTTGTCCTGCCGACCCGTTATGTACTACCGATGCTCCTATTACTCTTATTGGTGGAACATCAGGTGGCACATGGAGTGGAACAGGTATTACTAATCCTACAGCAGGAACTTTTGACCCTTCTGTAGCAGGTCCCGGACAGCATACGGTTTATTATACCTTACCTTGTGGTACCGATTCTACTGTAATTACCGTATCGGCATGTGCCCCTATTACGGTTTGTTATGATGGAACAGGGTTACAGGCTACCGGTGGAAGTGCAACTATACAATGGCAAACACAATCTCAAACGACTATTATGCCAACGACGCAGGCACAATGTACACAATGTGGAGGCACATGGCTTTTTGGTATATGTACTGTACCTACATGTACTGTTATGGCATGGTCCAGTTATGCCAGCGGGAATACGGCTGCAACACCTTCTTCATGGCCTCTTTTAGTTACCGACGGAACCGATTCGTTAATATATTATGCACTATCCAATATACCTTCATGCGGAACCTGTACTCCACCAACATTATCAAATATTGTTACACACGAAACATGTGCAGGACTCCATAATGGTGCCATTAATCTGACCGTTACAGGAAGCAGTACTTATACATACTCTTGGACAGGTCCAAGTGGTTTTACTGCGACTACCCAAGATATTTCAAATTTGACACCCGGCACGTATAATGTTACGGTAACCGATGCTACGAATGCTACTTGTACAGCAACAGCAAGTATAACTGTCAATGCAGGAACTCCTAACCCCACACCTACTATTTCCGGCTCTACTACTTTCTGTACAGGAAGTTCAACTACTTTAGATGCAGGAAGCGGATATTCATCTTATTTATGGAACACGTCTTCTAATTCACAAACAATTACCGTAAATACTGCGGGACCTTACTCTGTAACTGTTACAAATGCCAGTGGATGTTCGGGTACTGCTTCGGTTACTGTTACGCAATCGAGTAGTTTATCGCCTACTATTACAGGAACATTGGCTATTTGTTCAGGAAACTCAACTATTTTAGATGCAGGTATTGGGTTTGCCAATTATTTATGGAATACGACAGCCAATACTCAAACCATTACAGTTACAACCGCAGGAACTTATTCTGTTACTGTTTCCGATGCCAGTGGATGTACTGGTACAACTCAGGTTACTGTTTCCGTTGCTACTAATCCTACGCCAACCATAACTGGAAATACAAATATTTGTGCCGGTTCATCAACGACATTAGATGCGGGAAGCGGATATTCATCTTATTTATGGAACACGTCTTCTAATTCACAAACAATTACTGTAAATACTGCGGGTTCTTACTCTGTAACTGTTACGAACGCAAGTGGATGTTCGGGTACTGCTTCGGTTACTGTGAATGTTACCAGTACACCCAACGCCAATGCGGGGATAAATGATTCGACCTGTGGATTGACATATCAACTCAATGCTGTTCCATCAGGAGGAAGTACAGGTATATGGACTGCTTTTGGACCAGGCAGTGTTAATCTTTCATTAAATACCGATGCTCATGCAACGGCTACGGTTTCAAACAATGGCACTTATACTTTTATATGGACAGAGACCGTTTCTGGAAACTGTACCGGTTCGGACAGTGTGTTGATTACTTTTTTACCGACACCTACCAGCAATTTTACGGCAACACCAATTTCCTGTTCAGGTGGAAGTTCAACTATTAATTATACCGGTAATGCCAATGCTAACGCTACCTTTAATTGGAACTGGGGAGGTGGAATAGCCACTCCCGGAAATGGCATAGGACCTCATCAGGTTACATGGAATACACCCGGAACTTATACGGTTTCGTTAACTGTTTCTCAATATGGTTGTACTTCAAATGCTACTTCTGTTCAAATTGTAAACCCTGACGGAATGAATACATCTATTAGTCATACCGATATTCCTTGTTATGGACAAAGTTCTGGTAGTTTAAATTTAACTGTTACCGGTGGTACTGTTCCCTATTCTTATCATTGGAGCAATGGGGCTACCATAGAAGACCAGATAAATATTATAGCAGGCAACTATTATGTAACTGTTACCGACTTTAACGGTTGTACACGCGTTGACAGTGCCACTATTACTTCACCTGGACAATTAATCATTTCTGTTACACCAAGCCAGTTTATTTGTTCCGGACAATCGGTTACATTAAATATTACCGCTACTGGCGGTACAGCACCATATATTTATTACTGGAATAATCAAATATCCAGCCCTTCTATAACAGTAACACCACAGACAACTACTATATATTCGGCTTATATTACCGATGCCAATGGTTGTAATAGCAATACGGTTAACACTACTATCACTGTTTCTGCACCCATTCATGTTGAATTACTACAAAATACCGATTATGTTTGTCCGGGTGATATGGTTGAATTATCTCCTACTATTACAGGTGGCGTTCTACCTTATACTGTTTACAATCAAAATGGCAGTCCTGTTACTCCGCCTATTTATGTTTATCCTAATTTTACAACTTATTATTGGGTAATGGCAACAGATGCATGTGGCTCAAGCGATTCTGCCGGTGTAACTATTCACGTTTATTCTTTACCGCCTGCAGGTGCATTGGCTGATTCGATACAAGGCTGCGTTCCATTGACGGTTCATTTTATTGAAGTAAATCCCGATAGTGGACAATCATACCTTTGGAACTTTGGCGACCAGAGCAACCTTTCCTTAGCCAAAAATCCAACTCATACATATACTTCACCGGGTACTTATACTGTAACGTTGACGGTAACTTCCATACATGGTTGTAAAACGGTGGTTACCTATACCAATATGATAAATGTATATCCCATTCCTAATGCACAATTTATCTGGAATCCCGATTATATTACGGAAGTATATCCGTTTGTTCAGTTTGAAAATCAGTCCACACTGGCTAACAGTTATATGTGGTTTTTTGGTGATGGCGATTCGTCAAACACCGTTAATCCAGAACATCAATATCATTCTATTGGAAGTTACAATGTTTTGCTGGTGGCTATAAGTAATCGCGGATGCAGAGATACGGCAAGGGCTTCTCTTAGAGTATCACCACAATATACTTTTTATGCACCTACGGCATTCAGCCCTAATGACGATGGATTTAACGACTTATTTTATGTAATGGCACATTCCATAGAGGACGCAGATTTCAGTTTGAAAATTTTTGACCGCTGGGGTGAGGTTATTTGGTCAACCGATAAATTTTTTAAGGATAATGAACGAAGCGAAGCATGGGATGGGAAAGTAAAAGGCGGGAAACTTGCACCTGTTGGCACTTATACATGGAAAGTTATATTTAAGGATTTGCAGTACATTAAACACGAAGAATCGGGACCTGTTACAATTATTAGATGATTTTTATCTGCTTATACCGACTTGCTAACCAGTTCATTAACAATACGATTCGCTTTTGTTTTAAAACTGTTAGTCTGTCGGCATCTCGTCATTGCTGACGAGACAAAATTCATTTCATTCTTTTGTAAGTGGTTTGGTATAAACAGTAAAGTTATTTTCAATTGTTCTTTTTATTATTTTTACCACCTAATTTTTTAATTTTATTTTTTATGGGAAAATTATTTGAACAAATAAATGAAGACATAAAAAAAACCATGCTGGCAAAGGAACGTGAAAAACTGGAAGCCTTGCGTGCTGTCAAATCTGCCTTTTTACTTGCAAAAGCCGATAATAATCAACAAGACCTGACGGATGATAAGGAAATAAGCATTATTCAAAAGTTGCATAAGCAACGCATCGATTCAGCAGAAATTTATAAAACCCATCACCGTCAAGAATTGGCAGACAAGGAACTGTTTGAGGCATCGGTCATTCAGCAATATTTGCCTGAGGCAATTAGCAGCGAAGAACTCGAAACAGTAATAAAAAATATTATAGCCGAAGTAGGTGCAAAATCTGCTTCCGATTTGGGAAAAGTGATTGGAATTGCTTCAAAAAAACTTGTTGGCAGAGTTAATAATAAAGACATTGCAGACAAAGCAAAACAGTTATTGCATTGAACCCTGTTGCATTACGCTATATCGTGTTGTACAAAAGTAGCATATATATTTATATTTAATACCGATATACATTTAAAAACATTTTATCTGTAAGGCATTCAAATTCGGTTAATACCTCTTTGAATGCAACTTGGTATAAGAGAAAAGACGAGGATGAGAAGAAGGAACGATATATTCAAAATTCATTAATACCGACTTGCTAACAAGTTCATTAAAACAATTCGCTTCGCTCTTGTTTTAAAACTGTTAGTCTGTCGGCATTAACCAAAGCCAACTGACAAAATTCATTTCATTCTTTTGTTAGCGGTTTGGTATAAAATATCCAATAGTAGAAAAAAATTTAATATTTATTTCTACATTTTCCTATTTCCGCATTTATTTCCTACCTTTATGCGAAAATTTTTACCTTATACGGTGATGTTGAAACGAGGATGTTTAACTCTTTTATCAGTTTTGTTATTAATCTCTTTTTCTTTGTATTCGCAAGAAAAATGGTCGTTGGAAAAATGTATTCAATATGCACTTGAACATAATATTCAAATCAAAATACAGGAACTGTCTAAAAATTCGGCACAAACATTATACTTAAAAAATAAAACCAATTTTCTACCATCGCTTAATGGCAATGCAAATCAAGGATATGCTATAGGTCGTTCTATAGACCCGCTAACCAACGAATTTGCAGAATCGAATGTAAATTCCAATAATTTTTCTATCAGTGCCAACTGGACACTGTTTAGTGGACTACAAAACGTCAACACACTTCGACAAAGTTATTATAACTTGCAATCGGGACTGATGGATTTGCAAAAGGCACAAAATGATATTGCCCTGAATGTGGCAGCATCCTTTTTGCAAATTCTTCTTTCGGATGAACTTTTAACGGCTGCTAAAAATCAATACGACCTTTCAAAACTGCAGGTGGAAAGAACAAAATTACTGTATCTTGCAGGGTCTGTATCGCAGAGCAATTATCTTGATATGGAATCGCAGTTTGCCAGTGATGAAATGCAATTGGTGAGTGCTCAAAATACATATAACCTTGCTTATTTAACCCTTACTCAATTGTTGGAATTGGGAATAGCCGATTCTATAACCATTGAAAAGCCGTTAATTGCAACTCCCGACAGTATATTTCCAAACATTAACTTGCAAAGTACTGTTGAGGAAGCATTACGTAATTTGCCTGATATAAAAAGTGCCGAGTATAAAATGCTTGCTGCCGAAAAAGGTTTGCAAGCAGCACGCGGAAGTCGCAGCCCAAGGCTTACTCTTAGCGGTTCATATGCATCAGGATACTCCTCACAACGAAAAGAAATTTCCAATTTCACTTTGGGAGAACCACTTTTAACGGGATATGCCATAGACCTCACCGGAAATCAAAATCCTGTTTATTCATACAATTATTCCTATAATTACAAAACTACCGATTTTCAGCAGCAATTAAAAGATAATGTTAGTAAAAACTTATCTATCAATCTTTCTATTCCTATATTCAACAATTGGCAAGCGAACTATGAAATCAGTTCTGCCAAAATAAACAGCCTGAACGCAAAATATTCCTATGACCAGACGCAAAAACAAATAATAAAGGAAGTTCAACAAGCATACTATGATGCAGTGGCAGCGTTTAACAGTTTCAATGCAGCTAAAAAAGCTGTTAAAGCATCTGCCGAGTCGTTCAAATATGCCGAACAGCGATATAATTTGGGGTTGGCAAACACCTACGATTATAATCTTGCCAAAACAAATTTTATTAAAGCACAATCTGAAGAAATAAAATCAAAATACGATTATATTTTCAAATTGAAAATTCTGGATTTTTATTGTGGAAAACCATTTAAACTTTAATGTGAATGAAAACGAAAAAAATTTGGCGTTGGCTCATTGTTATAGTAGTAGTATTGCTTATTCTGGCTATTATCGGTCCAAAAATTGGGTTGATGAAACGGGGAGAAACATTTGAAGTTACTACCGCCAAAGCAGAAAAACGTACTATTATAGAAACCATAACTGCCAGCGGAAATGTTCAACCCGAGATAGAAGTAAAAATAAGTTCCGACGTTTCCGGCGAAATTGTTGAACTGCCCATTAAAGAGGGTGATGAAGTAAAGCGTGGCGACTTGCTGGTAAAAGTAAAACCCGATGTATATCTTTCTTCGTTTAAACAAATGGAAGCCACCTTGGAAGCATCGAGAGCAAATTTGGGTAATACCAAAGCACGATTAGAACAAATAGAAGCACAGTTTGCACAAACAGAATTGACGTTTCAGAGAAACAAGAAATTGTTTGAGCAGGGTGTTCTTTCGCAAGCCGATTATGACAATTCACTCTCAGCATATAATATGGGTAAAGCCGATGTAGAGGCTGCCAGACAATCGGTCGTTTCTGCAGAATTTTCTGTTAAAAGCACCGAAGCATCGTTGGAAGAAGCAAAAGCGAACTTAACTAAAACAATCATACTTGCACCCAACGATGGAACCATTTCAAAATTAAACGTAAAACTGGGAGAACGCGTGGTGGGAACTATGCAAATGGCAGGCACTGAATTGTTACGCATCGCCGATTTAAAAAGAATGGAGGTGGTTGTTAGTGTAAACGAAAATGATATTGTGCGTGTTCATTTTGGCGATACAGCACTTATTGATATTGATGCTTATCCCGATAATACGTTTCGTGGAGTTGTTACATCTATTGCACATTCTTCCACTTCATCCAGCACTTCCGGAGTTGTAAGTGCCGATCAGGTAGCCAATTATGAAGTTCATATCCACATATTACCCGAATCGTACCAGATATTAATACCTAAAGATAATCCCTATTTTTATCCCTTTAGACCAGGCATGTCGGCCACAGCAGATATCCATACACGAACTGAAAGAAATATAATAGCCGTGCCTGTTCAGGCTGTTACTACACGTTCCGATTCCATTTTTAGTAATAAAGATACATTGAAAAATATAACCACCATTGGAAATAAAAAACTTATAGAATGTGTTTTCAAATATAAACCTAATAAAACAGTTAAATTGGTTCCCGTCAAAACAGGGATTCAAGACGATTCTTGGATTCAAATTATTTCAGGAATTAATGCTGGTGATGAAATTGTAACAGGTCCGTTCAATATATTAACTAAAAAATTAAAAAACAACGACCCTGTTGCCAAAAAAGAAAATGCTTTTGAATTTTATAAAAAATGAATCTGATTTTAAATATAGAGACATCGGGCAATATTTGTTCGGTTTCTTTGTCAGATAACGAACATGTATTAGTTGTTAAAGAAAATTCAGATAAAAACAGCCACTCATCGCAACTTGCCGTACTGGTAAATGAATTATTTGCTACCAGCGGTTTTTCTATTCAACAATTGAGTGCTGTGGCTATAAGCAAGGGACCGGGTTCCTATACGGGTCTTCGAATAAGCACTTCCTTTGCTAAAGGACTTTGCTATTCGCTTTCCATTCCGTTAATAGCCATAGATACTTTGAAAATCCTTGCAAAGCAATTTATACTTCATCATCCGATACCCATTCACAGTTTTATTTGTGCCATGATAGATGCTCGTCGCATGGAAGCATATAATGCCCTATTTACTTCACAGTTGGAATATGTTACCGAAACTCAACCGGTGGTTTTAACACCCGATTCTTTTTCTGAATATCAAAATAAAGCGATTTATTTTATTGGTAATGGCGTTACCAAATGGAAACAACTTGTTACTGGCAAATGGCAACCATCTTATTTTATAGAAAATTGTTATCCTTCTTCGGAAGCAATGGCTTACTTGTCGGCATTGGCATTTCATGACAAACAATTTGAAAATCTTGCTTATTTTGAACCTTCTTACTTAAAAGAATTTATTGCTGGAACTTCACAAAAAAATAAATTGATTTAAAAAATGGTATTATATTTGAAATATTTTTCAATCTAAAAAGGATGTTTACAATGGGATTTTTTTCAAAAATCAATTTATACTGTTTAAGTGTTTTACTTTTATTTAATCATGCTATAGCCCAAAGCGACGAACAAAAATTTTTTGCGTTTAAGGATGGTGAAAGCCTTCAATATTTAGTTCATTTTGGTTTTATTGATGGAGGTTATGCCATGCTTAAATTAACTGCTTTTGACATGAACGGAGGAAAATATTTTCATGCTATAGCCTCTGGATATTCTACGGGCATTACTGACAAATTATTCAAAGTTAGGGATGTATATGAAACGTATGTCGATATGGAAACAATGCTCCCAGTAAAGGCTGTTCGCAACATTCAGGAAGATACGTATAAATATTATGACGAAGTACTTTTTAATAGAAAAGAAAATGCTGTTATTTCCAAGCGAAAAGGAAAAGTAAGTGTTCCCGAAAGAACTATGGATATATTGTCTGCCGTTTACTATGCACGCAACAACCATTTTAAAAATCTGAATCAGGGCGATATTATTACCTTGGAAACTTATTTTGATGATGGCATGTTTACCTTACAAATAAGGTATAAGGGAACTGAAACCATTAAATCAAATTTTGGAAAAATAAACTGTCTTAAATTTTCACCAGTGGTAGAACCCGGACGCATATTCGATACGCAAGATGATGTAACAATATGGATATCTAACGACAATAATTTTTTACCGGTACGTATTCAGTTTGATTTGTTTGTAGGTAGCATTAAAGCCGATTTGGTTAAGTATGATAATTTGAAATATAACTTTGCGGTAAATAAGAAGTAATAATGTACAGATTTTTTGCAATCTTGTTTGAAATTGAAGGTAAAAATAATTTTCAACTTTTTTTATTTGATATAAATAGATTTAATTTATATGTTTATTAATAAAACCAACTAATTCAAAATTATATTTATGGATAATTCAATTCTAATTACTACCAGTATCTCTCTTGAAGGATACAAAATAGTTAAACAATTAGGCATTGTTAGAGGGATAACCGTTCGTTCCAGAAGCGTATTTGGAAATATGGCAGGTAGTTTTATGACCTTGTTTGGTGGTAAAAATGAAATTTATACCAAACTGTGTGAAAAAACAAGAGAAGAGGCTTTGTCTCTAATGATTATGCATGGCAAAGAAATAGGATGCAATGCCATAATCAACATGCGTTATGATGCCAACGACGTAATGAGTGGAGTAACAGAAGTATTGGCTTATGGCACGGCTGTAATCGTTGAAAAAATGGAATAAATTTAATCGCTCCTTAATAAAAATAACCTAATTAGTCGTCCCTTAAAAAGTATCTATCCTATTAAATATGAATTATATAATGTCATATTTATAAGAAATTATTTGCATCTCGTCAGCAATGACGAGATGAGTTTTTAAGGGGTGACTAATTCATCCAAAAAATTTATTAAACACGGAAACCTTTTAGGGGGGAAAATCTGTCTTAAAGAAAAAAGACCATGCTTCCCGATGTTTCAAATATGACTCAAAACATAATGTACTGGATACTGCTTACGGGAGGCTCCATTTTAATCAGTGCTGTTATTATGCCACTCATTATTAAACTAAATACATGGCTCAATTGTTTTGATATACCTGACCAACGAAAAATACATCATTCCAAAGTTGCCACCATGGGGGGCTTGGGAATTTATATTTCGTTACTGATGGTTTATCTGCTATCGGGCATTTATCCGTTACCTGCCTATTTCTGGTTTTCCATTACTGTATTGGTTATTGCTGGTATTTTGGATGATGTATTCGGATTGAGATGGTACATTAAGTTGCTGTTTCAGGGAATTGCCGCATTTATAATGATTTATATGGGATTTAATTATTCCATTTTGTTTGAACAAATCGGTTTTGCTTTTATACCCTCTTTTATTCAACCTGTTTTACTGGTACTCTTAATAGTAATGTACATCAATGCTTTTAACTTAATAGATGGATTGGATGGACTTGCCGGCGGCATAGCCACTATTAATTTTCTTACTTTTGGTATTTTAAATCTGCATTTCGGTAATTATTCACTTTCGTGGCTTTGTTTTGTACTGGTAGGAGGATTAGTAGGTTTTCTTATTTATAATATTCATCCAGCCAAAATATTTATGGGTGATACCGGTTCGTTAACCCTCGGCTTTTTGCTTATTGTCGTTGCATTCAGTACCTATCAGTTTCATTATCATATTCCCGAATTAAGCCTTATCAATAAACAATTATTTATATGGGTAATTGCTGGAATATTGATTTTGCCCTTTGGCGATGCCGTTAGAGTTTTCTTTACAAGACTTATACACAAGAAGGCATGGTACAACCCAGGCAAAGACCATATTCATCATTTACTAATGAAATCCGGGTTTAGCCAACACGATACTGTTTTAATTTTATACAGTATCAATATTCTATTTTTATTGACAGGGTTAGTTATCTATTTGAATAAACCTTTATCTATCATTATTAGTGTTTTACTGTTAAAAATGTAACGTTATGGAAACAATAAAATTTGAATATTTCGACATCTTTGAGCGAAAACACTGCATCGAATTGGAGCAATCCAAAGTACAAAAAGCATTTGAACAGGGTATTACGGTGGATGCTTCGGATATTATGGGATTATTCTTTGTTTGTGATGAAGATTTTATTTTAAAACCTGTTCCCTATTCCTTGCGTGTTCAGAAAAATAAAAAAATTGTTTATTTATGCAGAGTTTTTGATTCCAATGGTGCAGCCCTTTCGGATATTCGAGATAACTGGCTAAATAAAATTGCTGCCAAATACAAACAACTGAGCATATTTTTTAATAATAATTGTTCCTTGGAAAAAAATATATGTTTCACGGTTCCTGTAAATAAATAATATTATGATACAAAATATATTGAACACATTATTAAACATGAACACCATTCTATGGGTATTGTTTTTTATTTTAGGTTTTATCGTTTTTTTGAAAACTATTGAAAAAATAGTTATTTTGTGGTATCATTTTAGACATAAAATAAGTAAAAGAACAGAATAAAATGGACGAAAAAGAAATGATAGAATCCTGTTTACGCAACGACAAAGCGGCTCAAAAACTCTTATACGACCGTTTTGCACCCAAAATGTATGCGGTTTGTCTTCGATATGCCAGCAAGCGTGTAGAAGCAGACGATATTTTACAGGAATCGTTCATCAAAATATTTCATCATTTACCTCATTTCCGTTTTGATGGCTCGTTCGAGGGTTGGATACGCAAGATTGTGGCCAGGGTTGCCATAGACCATATTCAAAAGTATGCGTCACGCTGGGAAGAATTAGACGAATACACTTCCGAAGATTATTCCATTGTACCCGATGAGGCTATCAGCAACCTGTCTGTTCAGGAACTTCAATCGATGATACAAGAACTGCCCGAAGGGAAAAGAATGGTTTTTAATCTTTATGCCTTTGAAGGATACAGTCATAAAGAAATTGCCGAAATGCTTGGTATTTCAGTTATGACATCCAAAGCACAATATTCCAAAGCAAAAAAAATGTTACAAGATAAATTGTTAAACGTAAATAAAATGCGTTATGAATACAAATGATTCTATCGACGTTACCAGTTTTTTTACCGACAAACTCAACCATGCAAGTGTTGAACCGCCGGCATCTATCTGGGAAAATGTTAAGAATGAAATACCCACCTATCCTAAAAAAATAGGTAACTGGTATATTTATTTATCAGCCATTATGGTAATTGCTGTATTTACATGGTTTGGAATAGTAAAAACGAAACCCAATCAACCTATTATAGCAAAGCAAATTCAACAAAAAACAGGCACCGTTGATTTTTCACGAAAAGTAATCAATCATGTGTCGAATGTTTCTACAAATTCAACCGTAATGTATCAGAAAAAAAACAATCCAACTATGTTTCCATCATCTATAAAAAAACAAGAAAAAGTTGAAACTTCGCTTTATCAATTGGAAGCATCCGTTTATCCTTCACTCGCTAAGGTTGAATTTATTGATTCAACGAATACAACTATTAAATCCGTTTCCAATCCTGTAGTGAATGAATTTGGCTATTATGTAATAGACATCAGTTCCTTAAAGCATGGAAAATATACTATTCACATCCTTTGTAAGGATGGAAAAAAATATTCAAAACAGGAAAATTTAAGATAAATACAATCTATTTCTAAGCAAGATTTAATCGGGAAATATTACCTACTGTTAAGTTAAATATATTATGGCGTACTTATAATATTTTTTTATATCTTTGCAAAAAATATTATATTATGATACGTTATAGAATTAATTTAACAAAAACTGAAGTGGCTGAACTAATGAGTATTATCAATAAAGGTTCTCACACTTCACAAACTTTCAGAACAGCCTATATATTGCTAAATTGCGATGAGGGCAAGCATTCACAGAAAGTAACAAATAAAAAAATCGCCGAGGTTCTCAAAGTTGGAATGAGAACAATAGATCGCGTAAAGAAAAAATTTATAGAAGAGGGGTTGGAAGCTTGTTTAGAACGACGTCCTACAACACGGATTTATGAAAGAAAAGCCGATGGAGAAGTAGAAGCAAAACTGATAACTCTCTGTTGTAGTAAACCACCAAAAGGATTTGCAAAATGGTCACTAAGATTGTTGGCTGACAAAATGGTTGAATTAAATTATGTAGAAAGTATTTCTCATGTAACAGTGAGGAGCGTTTTAAAAAAAACGAACTTAAGCCTTGGAAAGTGAAAGGTTGGGTTATTCCTCCTGAAAAAAACAGTGAATTTGTAGCTCATATGGAACAAGTTTTAGATGTTTATAAAAGGCCATATAATCCGAAAAACCCTGTAATTTGTATGGATGAATCTCCAAAACAATTAATAGAAGAAAGACGAGCATTTATTGGTATGAAACCTGGACAAGAAGCAAGAGTTGATTACGAGTATATCAGGCATGGGGTTGTAAATATTTTTATGGCAAATGAGCCTTTACGAGGAAGGCGTTTTACAGAAGTTACAGAATTTAAAACAAAAAAAGATTGGGCACTTTTCATTAAGCACATTGTAGACACAGAATATACAAAAGCAAAAAAAAATAACATTGGTAATGGATAATTTTAAAACACATGTTGCATCAGCATTTTATGAAACATTTAAGCCTGAAGAAGCAAAGCGGCTTTGGGATAGAATTGAATTCATTTACACTCCTAAACATGGAAGTTGGCTTAATATGGCAGAAATTGAATTGCACGTACTAACTGGTCAGTGCTTGAACAGGCACATTACATCTATAGATGAAATTAAAGAAGAAGTTAAAGCATGGGAAACAAACAGAAATAATAAAAACAGTAAAATAAATTGGCAGTTTACAACAAAAGATGCTCGAATAAAATTAAAAATACTTTATCCGTCAATTCATGCTTAACATAACACTAAATCCATATTCAATTGCTTTTTTTGTACTATCCTCCTGACATATTCCCAGTCCCGGAATTAAAGTCAAAACTGTAATAATTAATATATTTCTCATTTTTTTACTTATTGGCTATAACGTTCTCGGGCTTGCTATTGGTTGGGTTGAAATAGCTTACCCAAAATGATTAATGTTTCTATTTACTACGTTTGTCTCCCACGAAGCCGACCCAACTGATAGCAAGCCCGTGTTATGCGTAGTTATTCGTCTTCATCTTTAAAGTAGTCCCACCTTTCTTGGTCGGGAATTGAAAAAGTATAATTGTGTTTGTCATTATAAATAAAGTTGTCTATATCGTCAATTTCTTTAAGCCATTTGCATATTCTATAACAGTCAATTTGGTTGTCGAAAGCGTGTATGATGTCCAAGGGAAAGCAAACTGCTTTGTTTGAGTCATGCGCCTTTAAAAAGAATTCTAATTTTTTGTCAAGTAAGTTTACAATAAAATATGTGCCTCGAAAATAATCTGCACTTGTTCCTTTGTCATCTTTGTACCGAGGAATTTTACCTATGATTAATTCGCAATGAGTGTCTGACTTGCCGTCAAATTGTAGTTCCAAATTTACTAATTTACCAATTGCGTGTCCAAGAACTAAATTGTCACGGAAATACTTATGGTAATATCTATAATAGACAGTCTCAAACTGCTTTTGTCTTAGTTTATTTTCAATGTCTTCCCAAAAAAGAATTTGAAATTTAAAACTTCCTTCCTTTGTTAATTCGTCATTTATTTCCCTTTCAAACCCTTGCGTTATGTTGTCTCTACTTAAGGTTGTGTAAAGATAGTATTCAGATATTTTTGGATTAAAATTTTTGGCTTGATTTACTTCCGAAAGCAACTCTGTCTTTGTAAATGATTTATTTGTCGACCTAACTTTACATTGCACACCAACCCATTTTGAAGTGTCTATAAGTCGAGCATATACGTCAATACCGTTTTGCTTCTGTCCGGGTCTACCATTTACGTTTATATTTTCATAAGAGGTGTCCGCTTCGAGCATGTCTTTTGCTAAGTCTTCAAGAACAATGTCGTTCTCAATTTTTGGTATGTCGATAAATCTTAAATCCATGTCTTTTTATAATTACGCATAACGATCGAGGCTATGAATAGTGGCGGTTTTAACACCGTTTTCCTGTCGCCGAACCGTAAAGTTAATTAATATCTGTGAACTTTCAAATTACTTTCTCACCCGCCATTATTTCATAGCCTTTGTTACCTGCTGGCATTCTTTTCAAGAGTTTGGTGATATTGTCGATATTATTTTGCATTTGTCACATTTAAAATCATAATGATTATGTATTTGTTTTTTCAAGTCCCATTTTTCATTGCAACTAGGACAAGTTCTTGTCTGTTGATCTCCTTTATACTTTTTGTAATTATGTAAATAGTAATAAGTTGGGATTGACGTTAATTCTTCGATTTTTTTGCATATTTCAATTCCTTGTTTGGAAAGTTGCGATGTTATTTCCTGCATCTGATTCAAGGCCCATCGTTCACCAACTTCACAATTCATTTGTAAATTGTCGCAAGAATTGTAATTTGTCTCCCAACTTAATATTGGCATGTAACCGTGGTCGTAATAAACTGGGAGTTTATATAGTGGTACAGATTTGTTACAAGTGCCGCATTTTATGGGGGAATCTATTGAAATATAGTTAGTTGTTAAAATATAAAAGTCAGATTTTTCGCAATTACAAGACGACTCATAACTACTGTATGATTTTCCTAAAGTCTTAAACTGTAACTTTGAATTACAAAGTTTTTCAATCTTTTCTGACCATTTTTTTACATACAAGTTGTTGTATTTTTTATCAAGGGAATCTATTTCTAACGTATAGGGCAAACAAACAATTTTGTTGTCAGAAATGTATAGCGACTCAATTTTTCCTTGAGTCTGTCCGCTACCACGATAACTAGACATAAGCAAATAGAACTCTTCAAGAAGTTCGTCTTTGTTCAATTTTGTTTTTATATCAATTGATATTTCTTGAATATACATTATTCTTCTTTTTTATGCTTGCAGGTAACATCTGTGTAAACTTACAATTACGTTTATATTTTCATTATCCACAGTCGATTTGTTTTGATAAAATGCTGTTCATGTGAGCAATATTGAATATGTGTCTCAAATAGTTCATTTTGTAATTCCGTATATAAATTTACACTTACACAAAGATATAACTTTTTTTTCATTCCACCAAATTTATTTTTTAAAAGTTTTCAAATAAAAACGCCATTATATAATTCATATTTAATAGGATAGGTGCTTTTTAAGGGACGACTACGTAATAGAAAAAAATAACCAACGAGCGAATAAAAATTTAAACTTCGCATTGGTCGCTTGTGGTCGGAGAAAAAGTCCGTAGAATAATTTATTTGAAAACGAAAACTTATTTGTCAGATGATAACGGTTCAGTGCAGAACTAGAAGGGCGATTGAAACTTCCCGTCCTGTCAAGTTGAACTGCATTTTCAAAGTTTAATAAGTATCAAAATGTGCCCGATGCCCTTTTCGTTTTGAACGGTGTTAGGGGTTGTATTTATTAAAAGTCATAATTAATTGTCAAAGCACCAATTCTGTACAATGTATTTATATTTCTTTCGCTTTGCCTATGATAAACAGCAGGTTTGACACCATGATCATAATCTACAATTTTTGATTTAATGTATAAAAATTGATACTTTGTCTCATATGTAACGGATAAATTCTTTGTAATAAATATGTCAATTCCAATTGTTGGAGTTGCTCCATAACCAATACTATGTGTCAAAGCCCTGTCATTGACACCAGCAATGCCGCCAATTTCAGTTATGTCAGAATACGATTTTATTCCGGTAAGGTCTAAAGCTATGAATGGCTTAAAATATTTTTTTATTATAAAACCTTTTTCAATTCCTAATCTAATCTTACCTTCATTTGTGTAACCATCAACATACATAGCATCAGGCATAGGAAGTGCATTTTCTTCTGTTTTATAAAATTCTTTTGAATATTCTATTCCTATACGTAAAGTCAAATGTTTTAAATTTCTTTTTATAACAATACCATTGAAAAAAGTTGGTCTAAAAGATTTGGAGGAAAAATAATTTTGTTCGCTTAATAGAATTGTTCCAAAAGTCCATTTTTTGTTAATAGTTTTTGCCGAATCTTTTTGTCCAAATCCGAATGTGATTATCATAAGCAAAGCAGAAGTCAAAATAATCTTTTTCATGTTTATAATCTTTTGATTTTTATTATTACCCCTAACATCTGTATAAACTTACCATTACGTTTATATCTTCATTATCCATAGTCAATTTAATTTGACAAATGCTGTTCATGTGAGCAATATTGAATATGTGTCTCAAATAGTTCATTTTGTAATTCCGTATATAAATTTGCACGCATAAAGGTATAACTTTTTTTTCATTCCACCAAATTTTTTTTTAAAAGTTTTCAAATAAAAACGCCATTATATAATTCATATTTAATAGAATAGGTACTTTTTAACGGACGACTATTTACTCACAAGGATGCTATCGCTTAACAATTGGAAGTGCAGGGACTATGTATAATTCAAAAATTTTATGTACTTTTGTAGCAAACAATAAATGATGAAAAAAACAGCATTAAAAAAAATCATCATAGATAGATGCCTTCAGCGATTGGAAGATAATTATAAAACCGCCATGTCTGAGGTAAACGAAACACAGCAGGCAGCCAACGAAACGGGACCGCCGAAGGACCGCTACGACCCTTTTCGTTCCCAGATGTTGCGACGTCGCAATTTGTTTGCTGAACAGTGTCAAACAATATTAAATGAAATAGAAATCATAAAAAAAATAAATCCTGAAATAAATCACGAACGTGTATCATTTGGCAGCGTTGTTATTACCACCGGGCAAAAACTTTTTTTTGGTGTATCATTGGGAAAAATTGAAGTAAATCATGAAACCTTTTTTGTTGCCTCTATCCAAACTCCATTGTTTGAAGCCATGAAAAATAAGCAGGTGGGAGATATATTTGAAATCAACAAAAACAAATTCAAAATCCTGGAAATATTTTAAATATCTCTTTATAACTATCTCATTCATTTCGTTGTTATAATAAGCGAAAAGAATTAATGGACTTAAAAAGTATATCGTGTTTGAAATTTGAGTTTCACTTATAAATTGCTATTTTTGCGGGCAGAAAAAAGTAATTATGAACGTTACGGAATCAAAATATAATCCATCAGAAATTGAAGACAAGTGGTATCAGTATTGGCTAAAAAACAAGCATTTTAAATCCGTTCCAGATGAACGGGAACCATATACTATTGTTATTCCACCTCCCAATGTTACGGGTGTGCTTCACATGGGGCACATGCTTAATAATACATTGCAGGATGTACTTATGAGACGTGCCCGCATGAAAGGCAAAAACGCATGCTGGGTGCCCGGAACAGACCACGCTTCCATTGCAACAGAAGCAAAGGTGGTTGCCAAACTTAAAGAAGAAGGCATTAATAAAAAAGATTTATCCAGGGATGAATTTTTAAAATATGCATGGGCATGGAAAGAAAAACATGGAGGTATTATTCTCGAACAATTGAAAAAGTTAGGTGCTTCATGCGATTGGGACAGAACTTGCTTTACGATGGACAAAGCATTAAGCGAAAGTGTTATTAACGTTTTTGTTGATTTATATAGAAAAGGTTTTATATACAGAGGCATACGAATAGTTAATTGGGATGTACAGGCAAAAACAGCCGTTTCGGACGAGGAAGTGATTTATAAGGAAGAAAATTCATATTTATATTATGTGAAGTATTTGGTAGAAGGGACGAATGAATATATTCCTGTTGCAACAACACGTCCCGAAACTATTTTGGGTGATTCGGCGTTATGCGTCAATCCAAAAGACAAGCGTTACCAAAAATATCATGGCAAAAAGGTTGTTGTACCTTTGGTAAACAGAATTGTCCCTGTTATTACCGACGAATATGTTGAGATGGATTTTGGTACGGGTGCCTTAAAAGTTACGCCGGCTCATGACCCCAACGATTATGAATTGGGATTAAAATATCATCTTGATGTTATTGATATATTGAACGAAGATGGTACACTTAACGATAAGGCACAGTATTTCATTGGCAAGGAACGATTTGAAGCAAGAAAATTAGTTGCTGATGAACTTCAAAAACAAGGCTTGCTTATTAAGACAGAATCATACCTTAATAAAGTAGGATACAGTGAACGCACCAATGTAGTAATTGAACCGCACATTTCTACACAATGGTTTTTACGTATGAAAGAACTTGCTCAGCCAGCCCTTGAAAATGTAATAAACGATAACATCAAACTTATTCCACCCAAATTCAAAAATACTTATCGACACTGGATGGAAAATGTGAAAGACTGGTGTATAAGTCGTCAGTTATGGTGGGGACATCGCATTCCCGCATGGTATATAAACAACAATCCCAACGAATTTGTTGTAGCAGAAACAGAGGAACAAGCATGGACACTTGCCCGTCAAAAATACCTCGACATTACTCCTGAACAATTATCGCAGGATGAGGATGTACTTGATACATGGTTTTCTTCATGGCTTTGGCCCATTTCAGTTTTTGATGGCATTCGTCATCCCGACAACCCCGATATTAAATATTATTATCCAACCAACGATTTGATAACGGCACCAGAAATACTTTTCTTCTGGGTGGCTCGCATGATTATGGCAGGATATGAATATCAGCACGAAAAACCTTTTCAGAATGTTTATCTGACCGGTATAGTTCGAGATAAAATGGGACGTAAAATGTCCAAATCACTTGGCAATTCGCCAGACCCTGTTGAATTGATAAAAAAATACGGGGCTGATGGTGTAAGGGTAGGAATGTTGTTCTGTTCTGCTGCCGGCAATGACCTTCTGTTTGATGAGAGTTTGACAGAGCAGGGTAGAAATTTTGCTAATAAAATATGGAACGCTTTCCGCTTAATACAACAATGGAAAGTGGACGAAAATATGGAGCAGCCCGATTATGCAAGCATGGCTGTTCAATGGCATGAAGCCAGTATTCAAAATACCATTGAACGAATGGAAGATGACTTTTCAAAATACCGCATATCAGAAGCCTTGATGATTGTTTATAAAGCCTTTTGGGATGAGTTTTCATCGTGGTATCTGGAAATGGTTAAACCGCCTTATGGACAACCTGTTGATAAAAAAACTTTTGATACAACAGTTCATTTTTTTGAAATATTATTAAAACTGTTGCATCCATTTATGCCCTTTATTACCGAAGAACTATGGCATGGCTTATCTCCCCGCAACAACGGAGAAACGATTATGTACACTTTTTTTCCACAAGCAAAATCCTATAACCAAGAACTCATAAACAATATGGAAGAAGTAAAAGAAATTATTACCCATATACGAAACATTCGCACAGAAAAAAATATAAACAGCAAGGAAAAATTGGAGTTGTATATTAATCAGGCATCTACATATCCTCTTTATGCTTTTATACCTGTCATTGAAAAAATGGCAATCTTGGAAACGGTCAATTTTGGAAAACCTGCCCATACGTTTGTTTCTTTTATGGTAAATACTACTGAATATTTTATACCCCTCAAATCTGATATTTGCATGGATAATGAAATAGAAAAAATTAAAAAAGAGATAGATTATTTGGAAGGATTTTTACAGTCGGTGAATAAAAAATTAGGCAACGAAAAATTTGTAACAAATGCACCAAAACAGGTAGTAGATTTGGAACTGGCAAAAAAACAGGATGCCGAAACCAAATTAATTGCATTAAAAAATCAATTAGAACAATTTATTAATATTAAATGATATGAAATATTTTGCCCTTATTTTATCCGTGTTATGGCTTTATGCCTGTTCTTCAAAACAGCCCTCGAGTCAGCAAACAGTAAACTCAATGGTCGTTGATACTTCTCATTATACAAAATTTGATAAAAAAATTATGTACCGGACACTTCCCAGTGGAGATGTAGAAAAAAAGGATATTCACTGTACTCTTATGTATAATTCACAGGAATTAAAAGTTGACTTTACCGACAGCGTTTGGACTTTTTCAGTACAATCTATCCAAACAAAACCCGAAGGTATCACAATTGTTCTTTTAGATAAAAAATTCACAGAAGTTTTTATTACTTCGGATGAATTGCATATCGCAACCTTTACGGGTAAAAGTGGCGGAGGCAATATTACATTGATGTAAAACACAATAATTTGATAATCAAGAACGTTATAATCATTTATTTAAAAAATTAAAATATGAAAAATACAAAACTGAGGGTAGGCATTACACAAGGCGATATTAATGGCATAAGTTATGAAATAATTTTAAAAACCTTTATAGAACCGAGCATTTACGATTTATGCATTCCTATTGTTTATGGTTCTTCTAAAATTGCAGCCTATTATCGCAAGCCCATTGGCATGGAAAATTTCAACTTCAACCTGATTCGAGTACCGTCAGAGGCAAACCCCAAGCGTGCCAATTTAATCAATGTACTGACAGATGATTTTCGTGCAGAACCTGGAATTCCTACTGCCATGAGTGGTAAGGCTGCCTTAATCTCATTAGAAAAAGCCACCGACGATTTAAAAAAAGGATTGCTTGATGTGCTGGTTACTGCACCTATTCATAAACAGGCGATGCAATTAGCACAATTTCAATTTCCAGGTCATACCGAATATTTACAGCAAAAATTTGGCAATGCCGATGTTTTAATGTTGATGCTCAGCGAAAACACTAGAATAGGCACTCTTACTGGACATATTCCTATACAGGAAGTCGGTTCAAAAATAAAAAAAGAGGTCATTTGTCAAAAAGTAAAACTACTGCACACATCCTTGGAACGCGATTTTGGCTTTAACCGTCCCCGTATAGCTGTTTTGGGCTTAAATCCACATGCCAGCGACAATGGGCTGATGGGCAAAGAAGAACAAACAGAAATAATACCTGCCATTAAACAACTGCGAGACGAAAAAATTTTAGCAATGGGACCATATCCCTCCGATGGATTTTTTGGTTCGCTGATGTACAAAAAGTTTGATGCAGTGCTTTCGATGTATCACGATCAGGGATTAATCCCCTTTAAAATACTGTCGTTTGAAACAGGGGTAAACTATACAGCAGGTTTACCCATTGTACGCACCTCACCTGCTCATGGAACTGCCTACGACATTGTCAACAAAAATTTGGCAGACCCATCCTCGTTTAGACATGCCCTATACGAAGCAGTAGATATATGGAATAAACGGGAAGAATTTAAGGAAATTACCAAAAATCCGATTTCACACGTTCATGTCGAATCAGCAAACGAATAAATTATGTACGAATACATTATTGGAAATATTGTTGAACTGAAACCAACGTATGTTGTGATAGACCATCACGGCTTGGCTTATAGAATTGAAATATCTTTGCAAACATTCAGTCATTTGCAAAAACTTTCAACCGACAATGTTCAAGTTTTTCTTTATCAAATTGTGCGAGAAGATGCTCAATTATTATTTGGTTTTTCTACTAAAAAAGAACGTGAGTTTTTTAAATTATTGATTTCGGTGAGTGGTATAGGTCCTAACACATCAAGAACCATTTTATCGGCTACCTCACCCGAAGAATTGCAAAATTATATTCAGCAGGCAAAAATAGCGGAATTAAAAAATATAAAAGGTATTGGGCAAAAAACAGCCGAGCGTTTAGTAGTAGAACTGCGTGATAAAATTGGAAAATCATCCGATGGCGAAGATTTTTTCATTCACTCACACAATACAATTAAAGATGAAGCGTTATCTGCATTGCTTATGCTTGGTTTTTCGAAAAATACTGCTGACAAAACACTGGATAAAATTATCCAGTCGGGAACGGTTATATCAACTGAAGAACTTATAAAGCAGGCACTTAAATTAATGTAGGCTTCACTTGAAATTTTCTCTGGTACATATCATTTTCCTTTCAGTGTTGGCATCATTTTATCCATTAGTTTGGACCATTGCTCCCGCTCCCGTTCATACTTCACCTATGCCCTTTAATCCTCCTGACAGTGGGAATAAAGATACCAGCAAAACGTTGCCCTTTCCATTCAAAGACCAGGGCGTAAATCCAAGTTTAAACGAAGAAGGTTACGAATCGAAAATGTATCTTGATAAACCCAATAATATTAAATCGGACATTGAATACGATTTTCAAAACAACGAATATGAAATAACCGAAAAGATAGGTGATTTGAATTACCGCAACCCACAAACCTTTTCCTTTGATGAATATCAACATTACGATTTTAATCGAGCCATTAAAAGTTATTGGCGGCAGCGTTTCAAATCTGAAAATTTTGAACATCAATCGAATCTTATTCCACAAATAAAAGTACCCAGTCAAGTATTTGAACAAATATTTGGTACTAATATTATAGATATAAAGCCAATGGGCTCGGCAGAACTTATTTTTGGATTAAATATTCAAAAAACAGATAATCCATCGTTGCCTTTGCGTTCACAACGAACTACTACATTTGATTTTCAGGAAAAAATTCAGATGGATGTTACAGGGCAAATTGGCGATAAACTTAAACTTTCGGCAAAATACAATACCGAAGCCTCTTTTGAATTTGAAAATAAAATGAAACTGGCTTACGAAGGCAAAGAAGATGAAATTATTAAAAAAATCGAAGCCGGTGATGTAAGTTTACCGTTGGAAGGTTCACTTATTAATGGCAGTTACAGTTTATTCGGTATAAAAACGGAATTACAGTTTGGAAAACTTACGGTTTCCAATATTTTTTCACAACAGAAAGGAAAATCGCAGGAAATCAATGTGCAAAATGGGGCACAAGTAAGTGAATTTAATGTTATGGCAGACCAGTATGAAGCCAATCGTCATTTTTTTCTTGGCAAATTTTTCTACGATTATTATGATAAGTTTTTGGAAAATCTTCCCATTGTAGGAGGTGGAATCACTATCACACGTATGGAAGTATGGGTAACCAATAAATCGGGTTATACTACGGATACACGAAACGTAGTTGCTCTTACCGATTTGGGTGAAGGCATGGCACCCGATGGAACATCCAATATATACTCTTCCTATGTTTCTCTTACTCCTGGCAATACCAAACCTTATCCTTGCGATACAATTAATACACTTAGTACCATAGAATATCAAATTCCTGAAATTAGAGATATATCCAAAGCATCCAATTTCCTGCAACAAAACGGATATCGGCTGGGCGTGGACTTTGAAAAAATAGAATCTATGCGTATGCTGAATACATCTGAATATTCGTTTAATCCCAATCTTGGATATATTTCTCTTAATTCAGCGTTAAATGCCGATGAAGTATTGGCAGTGGCATATACTTATATGATAAATGGGAAAGTATATCAAGTAGGTGAATTTTCAAATACGGTCGCAGCCCCAAAAACATTGATATTAAAATTGATTAAACCCACTTCGCTTAGTCCCAACAATCCCACATGGCACTTAATGATGAAAAATATTTATTCGATTGGTGCTTATCAAATAAATAATCAGGATTTTCGTCTGGATGTTTGGTTTCAGGATGATAAAACTGGTGCGGCAACACAGCAATTACCTGCTGGACTTATTTCATCACAAGAGTTATTGGAAGTATTAAATCTGGACCATTTAAACAGTAATCTTGATGCTGTTAAAGACGGTCAATTTGACTTTATAGATAAAATAACCATAAATTCATCTAATGGAAGAGTTATTTTTCCTGTACGAGAACCATTTGGAAAATACTTATATAATAAAATTACGGGTGGGAATCCTGTATATGACAATATTGCCAAACAATATATATATACAGAATTGTACGATTCAACACAAAGCAAAGCTCGTCAGGTTGCAGAAAAAAATAAATTCTTTTTGAAAGGTACGTATAAATCGGCATCAGGAAGCGATATTTCGCTCAATGCTATGAACATTCCACAAGGTTCTGTGAAAGTTACCGCTGGCGGACAATTATTAAAGGAAAACGAAGACTACACGGTAGATTATACTCTTGGACGTGTCAAAATTATTAATCAGGGCGTTTTACAATCGGGCATTCCTATTAAAATTTCACTTGAAAGCCAGTCGCTGTTCAATATTCAAAGCAAGACACTACTCGGAATGCACTTAAATTATCGATTTAATAAGGATTTTAATTTAGGTGGAACTATTTTAAATTTGACAGAACGACCATTAACACAAAAAGTAAACATTGGAGATGAACCCATTTCCAATACCATTTGGGGATTGAATGGAAGTTACAGGGCAGATGCTCCCATCTTAACCAAATTGGTAGATAAGTTACCCTTTATAGAAACCAAAGCACCTTCCAATGTGACTGTTTTTGGAGAAATGGCACAGTTAATTCCTGGACACAGCAGGGCTGTTAGTAAATCAGGATTGGCATATATGGACGATTTTGAAGGAAGTCAATCTTCCTATGATTTGCGTTCTTCGGGAGCATGGTATATGGCTTCTATTCCACAAGGGCAGCCCACTCTGTTCCCCGAAGGTTCATGGATGGATACCGTTGCTATTAATTATCATCGCGGACTTTTGGCATGGTACACCATTGACCCTTCCGTGTTTTATCGAAATACGTCAATAACGCCTGATTATATTAAAAATGGACCAGACCAGAAAAATCATTTAACCCGTGAAGTTTATGAAAAGGAATTATGGCCCAATAAACAGGAACCAAGCGGCGTTCCTACCAATATTCCCATTTTGAATCTGGCGTATTATCCTTCCGAAAAAGGAATGTACAATTACAGTTTTAATGTGGATGCTAATGGAAATCTAACAGACCCCGACAAGTCATGGGGCGGCATTATGAGGAAAATTGAAACCAACGATTTTGAAGCAGCCAATTATGAATTTATTGAATTCTGGCTTATGGATCCCTTTGTATATGAAGACAGCACCAATACCGGCGGTTATCTTTATTTTAATTTGGGCGATATTTCGGAAGATGTAGAAAAGGATGGAAGAAAAAGTTTTGAAAACGGATTCCCTACACCGAATATGGCTCAATTGATTGATACCACCAGTTGGGGACGTGTTCCACTAATTCAATCGGTTATCAATGCTTTTGACAACGACCCTACTACACGTCAATATCAGGATATAGGATTGGATGGTTTAAGCGATGTCGATGAAAATACTTTTTATAAAAGATATCTCGACAGCCTTGCTGCTATATACGGAACGCAAAGTGCAGCATATCAAAAAGCCGCCAGAGACCCTTCCAGTGATGACTATCATTATTTTCGCGGTTCAGACTACGATAATCAGCAAATAGGAATATTGGGCAGATACAAATATTATAACGGTATGGAAGGGAATAGTGCTCCTACAAGTTCTTCGCAAGAATATGGAACTGCGGCTACCACATTGCCCAATACCGAAGATATTAATTCTGATAATACATTAAGTGAATCGGAAAATTATTTTCAATACAGGGTTGCCATTAAACGTGAAAATATGCATATAGGCGAAAACTATATTGTAGATGAAATTACAGGACAAAATTCTGAAGGCAGTCAGGTTAAATGGTATCAATTTAAAGTACCTTTAAGTACTCCTACCAATACAGTTGGAAATATTCAGGATTTTAAATCCATTCGATTTATGCGTATGTTCTTAAAAGGATTTAAAAAGAATGTAGTGTTACGTTTTGCTACACTCGATTTGGTTCGCGACGAATGGAGAAAATACAATAACAGTTTACTGGCAGGGGGTCCTTATGAGTCGGATGAACCCAGCGATTGCACATTTGATATCTCTGCAGTTAATATTGAAGAAAATGGAACTAAGCAACCAGTAAACTATGTGCTTCCGCCAGGCGTTGACCGTGTTATAGACCCTACCAATCCTCAAATGCAGCAATTGAACGAACAGGCAATGGTATTAAAAGTGTGCGCATTAAACGATGGCGATGCACGTGCCGTTTATAAAAACATTAATCTGGATGTCAGACAGTATAAAAAACTGCAAATGTTTGTTCATGCTGAAGCCATGGCAGGACAGTCATTAAACAATAATGACCTATTTGTTTTTGTTCGTATAGGAAGCGATTATCAAGATAATTATTATGAATATGAAATACCCTTGAAACTAACTCCTCCCGGAAGTTACGACAACAATAAAACAAATGACAGAAAAATAGTTTGGTCTCCTAACAATATGTTTGATTTTAGTTTCAACCTGTTTCAAAATGCCAAACAATCTAGAAATGATGCTATGCGTTTAGGACATGAAGGCGTTTCCTATACTTCGGTTTACAGTATTTATGATGGTTATAACCGTATATCGGTCGTTGGAAATCCCAATCTCGGCAATATTAAAACCGTGATGATAGGTATTCGAAACCGTTCCAAAAATTTTATAGCAAAAAACACTATTCCAGACGATGGCTTACCTAAATGTGCCGAAGTATGGGTAAATGAACTCCGACTTTCTAACTTTGAAGAAAATGGTGGTTGGGCAGCCAATGTCAGAACCACCGCTCGTCTTGCCGATTTTGGTAATGTAAATGTAAGCGGAAGTGTAAGCACGGTTGGATTTGGTAGTATAGAACAAAAATTGAACGAACGTCAAAAATCAAACGACCATTCTTTTGATATTTCCACTAATTTTGAATTAGGGAAATTATTGCCCGAAAAAGTAAAATTATCGGTGCCCATGTTTTTCGGCTATGGTCAAACTGTTTCCAACCCACAATATAACCCAATGGACCCCGATATTACTCTTAAAACAGCGTTAGATAATGCCGACAAAGCCGACCGTGATTCTATTAAAAAGATGTCTCAAACATTTGTACGCCGAAAAAGTTTGAATTTTACCAATGTCAAAATAAATTCCATGAGCAAAAGCAACAATCCCCTTAATCCATCCAATTTTGCTCTTAGTTATTCCTATAATGACCAATTATCCAGAAACATTAATACGATTTACGACCATACCAAAAGTTATATGGGTTCGTTGACATATAACTTCAGTACAACACCCAAAAACGTAATGCCTTTTCAAAAAGTAAACCTATTTAGAAAACCAGTATTCAAGTTAATTAAAGATTTTAACTTCTATTACATGCCTTCCCAATTTTCATTTATGACCAATATGGACAGGTCGTATAATGAGAATCAATTACGCAATTTGGAAAACCTAACCTACGTACTTCCAGCATCTTATACCAAATCTTTCAATTGGAATAGAGCCTACGATTTACGCTATGATATTACTAAGTCACTGAAATTTGATTTTCATGCCGATAATATTGCACTTATAGATGAACCTGTACTTTATGGGCAACGCGTCGATAAGGATTATGCTATGGCGTATGATTATTGGAAAGATTCTGTAAAAACAGGCATTCTGCATGGAGGACGTACTACCAATTATCAGCACAATTTTAATTTAACCTATAATGTGCCCATTAATAAAATTCCACTCTTCAATTGGATTAACCTGAATGCAAGGTATGGTGGTACTTATAACTGGACGGCATCACCCAAATTGGCATCCTCTACAACAGTGCTTGGAAATACTATAAAGAACAGCAATACCGAACAGTTAAGCACTACCTTAAACATGACGACCCTGTACAATAAAATTCCCGTGCTGAAACGCATCAACGACAAATATTCCAAACAGAAAAAAAATGTAAAGAAAGAAAAAGAACACGTTCAGTTTCCCAAAACAGGAGACCCTGCCTATATAGTAAATTTTAAAGCCAAAGTACCAAAATCTGTCAACCACAAACTTGGAACTCTTGATGTGATAGCAAAACTCACCGACAGTAATGGAAAAGAAGTTAAGGCAAAAACTCAAATTATTAACGAAAATAGAATTTTACTTACCACTGACAGCGATTACAAGGATATTACAATACTTATTACAGGAGAACGTGAAAAAATAGATAATCCTCTAACTATTATTTTGGAAAACACAGCACTCATTTTAATGGGCATAAAAAATATTAATATTTCGTATTCCGAAAATAATGGAACCATACTTCCCGGCTATTTGCCAACTACACAATTTATTGGGATGCGACAGTATCAAAACAGATGGGCTCCGGGATTGGGATTTGTGGCAGGGTTACAAAACGACTCCTTAGGTGATTATGCTGCCAATAAATGGGATTGGATTACCCGAGATTCCGTTTTAAATTCACCTTACCAAATGAATAATACAAAAACACTCAACATTAGAGTAACCATTGAACCCATTAAAAATATGAGAATAGAACTAAATGCCAACCGAACCGAAATGAGTAATTTTACACAATACTATCATTATAATACCGACAGTTCAAAATTTAATGCTTCCCACAAAATGTTTACCGGAAGTTTTACCATGACTTACAATACATGGCGTACTACCTTTGAAAAATTTGGCAGTGAATACTATTCTCAAAGTTTTGAAAATTTTAAAACTTATCGCTATACCATAGCCCAACGATTGGCAAAACAGCGTGCACAAAATTCTATGTCTGTTCAATTACATTATACAGGTGATACACTTTCTTCTACCCATTATCCCGATGGTTATGGACCTACATCGCAGGAAGTTCTTATTCCTGCATTTTTGGCGGCATATTCTGGAAAATCAGCCGACCATATTGCACTAACCTCTTTTCCCGGTATATTGAGCATGAGTCCTAATTGGAGTTTTAATTATACAGGATTAACTTCTATCCGCTTTTTAAAGCGATATTTCCAATCTATTACACTTTCTCATGCTTATCGTTCTTCGTATAGTGTTAATTCTTATACAACCAATCTTGATTATAATGCAATAGATGGATACAGTTGGGTTCGTTATACACTGGGCGATTTTATTCCAAACCGTGAAATAAGTGCCGTGTCTATTAGCGAACAGTTTAGCCCATTAATTGGTGTTGACATTACCATGAAAAACAGTATATTGGCCAAAGTAGAAGTGAAACGCAGTAGAAATTTATCGTTCAGTTTAGCAAATACACAGATTAATGAAATGCAACAAAAAGATTTTACTTTTGGTGCGGGTTACCGATTTAAAGATTTAACCTTTCAAATCAATCAAAAAACATTTAAAAGTGATTTGAATTTACGGGCAAATTTAGCTATTCGCAATGACATCTCGCTCATTCGCAACTTGCAACAATTAAGTTCCAATCAGCAATTGAATCAATTAACCAGTGGAAACAATACGCTGGATATGGAAATAACAGCCGATTATCAACTTGGTGCCAATTTTACTGCCAGCCTTTTTTACAAGAGAAATGTAAGAAAACCAAAGGTATCCTCTACTTATAATACTAAGAACACTAAAATTGGATTTAGTTTGAAGTTTACCTTATCATCATAAAATAAATGATTGGGGCGTAAAACCTTTTCATGTTACAAAAAAAATTAACTTTGCAAAGATTTAGACCATGAAATTATCATTTAATATATATTCCAAAAAAACGTGGTGGGAAATAGGGTTGTTAATCTTTGCTCTGATTATTTCTGTTTCTTCGTTAATCATTACAGGCAATTTAGTATCACGCTTAGAACGGGAAGAACGAAAAAAAATTGAACTGTGGGCAGAAGGTATGCGTGAACTGGTTTCTACAGACAATCCAAATCAGGACATGTTTTTACCATTGATGGTCGTTAAAAATAATGAAACAGTGCCCGTTATTGTAGTAAATCAAAACGACAGTATTATCTTTTTTAGAAACATCGATTCGGTAAAAGCCAAAGACGAGACCTACCTAAAATCTTTGCTGACAGAAATGAGAAAAGGCTATCCGCCCATTGAAATCAAAATTGCGGACGATAAAAAACAATACGTATATTACGAAGATTCCATTTTGTTGTTTAAACTGCACTACTACCCGTATGTTCAATTGGTGTTTTTCTTTATTTTTATTTTAATTGCATATTTAGCATTCAGTTCTCTTCGTCGGTTTGAACAAAATCAGGTCTGGATGGGGATGGCTAAGGAAACGGCTCATCAGTTGGGAACTCCCATTTCTTCGTTAATGGCATGGCTCGAATTGCTGAAGCAAAACCCGCTCAACGATAATACCGTTGTTCCTGAAATTGAAAATGACATTAAGCGATTGGAATTAATTGCCAAACGATTTTCCAAAATTGGAAGTGTTTCTTTACCTGAATCCGTTAATTTGACAGAGGTAGTGCAAAACGTTACGCAATACATGGAACATCGTTCATCATCCAAAATTAAATTTGCACTTCATATCAATGCTACACAGGAAATTATTACACCACTTATCGTTCCCTTGTTTGAATGGGTGATGGAAAATCTATACAAGAATGCCATGGACGCTATGGATGGCAGTGGAAATATTGATGTGGTTATTTTTGAACAAAACAAGTACGTCTATATTGATGTAAAAGATAACGGTAAGGGAATACCAAAATCAAAATTTAAAACCGTATTCAAACCCGGCTATACGACAAAGCAACGAGGTTGGGGGTTGGGATTAAGCCTTACTAAACGAATTGTAGAAGAATATCATCACGGAAAAATTTTTGTTAAATCATCCGAATTGAATCAGGGTACAACCTTTAGAATGGTGCTGCCAAAATAGTTTGTAATTCCAAACAGAAAACCAAAGAATGAAATCAATTTTTCTTGAAAGGGCAAGCGTATGGTTTTATTTATCCTGCAATCAAGTCGTTATTAATTGCTTGAAGTATTAATCAATTTATACACCAATTCTTTTAATAACTCATGAGAATCGGAAATGGAATCAACGCCTTTGGTTTTCATATCGTATTCACGTATAAGATGAATATTCTGTATAATATGTTGAATGGAATAATGTTTTGATGCAATTTTATATTCAGAAATATAATACGGCGGAATGCCTAATTTAGAAGCAATCTCATTATCAGATAAACGTTGAACATCTTTATAAATAAGCATTTTGGTAAAAAAATCAAACAGCAAGACCACACTTTGCTGCACTGGATGTTGACGCGGGTCTGATTCAAAATACAAGGTTATTCGGTTTGCTTGCGTCATATTCTTGGTAGCAATGGCTTTTATCAATTCAAAATTATTAAAATCCTTGCTAACGCCGATAAGTTTTTCAATATGCTCGACGGTTATTTCTTTATGGTTTTCAATAAAAATATCTACTTTATTAATTTCATTCATAATAGCCGACAAATTATTTCCAATAAAATCGGCCATTAAGCGAGCAGCATCCTGTTCAATACTTTTGCCTTTTCGTTTGAATTGCTGAGTAATCCATGCTGGAACTTTGGAATCGGAAATCTTTTTGGAATCAAAAATAACTCCTTTTTTTTCTATGGCTTTATATACTTTTCTATTTTTTTCAAGTTTTTTACCTTTATAACAGAATACGAGAATGGTCGATTCTAAGGGTTCTTGAAGATAACTGAGCAATGGATTGACTTTTTTACCCATTTCACTGGCATCGATATTTTTTATATTTTGTGCTTCTTTAACCATTACAATTTGGTAGTTTGCCATCATGGGATAACGTCGGGCAAGTGTAATAATCGATGCTAAATCCATGTCTTTGCCATAGAGCATGCTAAAATTAAACGATTTTTCGTTGTTGGTTAATACATTTTCTTCGATATAATCGGCAATTACATCAATAAAAAAAGGTTCTTCACCCATTAAAAAATATATAGGCTTATAAATTTTATTTTTTAGTTCTTGCCATATTTCTTCAAAGGAATTTGCCATAACTAATCGTCAAAACGCAAATGTTTAACCGATTTCCCTTCGTTCAGCAGTTCCTTGAGGGCATCGATAGCAATATGTAAATGGTCTTCCACATATTTTTCGGTTACATATTTATCGGAGGCTTCAGTTTTTATTCCCGTTGAAATCATAGGCTGGTCGGAAACAAGAAGAAGTGCCCCCGAAGGAATTTGATTGGCAAACCCTACAATAAAAATAGTTGCCGATTCCATATCCACTGCCATGGCACGGGTTTTTTCAAGATATTTTTTAAAACGGTCATCATATTCCCAAACGCGTTTGTTGGTAGTAAATACAACTCCTGTCCAATAATCTTTTCCATAGTCGCGAATGGTGGACGATACAGCTTGTTGCAATGAAAATGCCGGTAATGCAGGAATTTCGGGAGGAAGATAATCGTTAGAAGTACCCTCGCTTCGAATGGCGGCAATAGGTAAAATTAAATCACCTAATTTGTTTTTCTTTTTTATTCCTCCACATTTACCAATAAACAAAACGGCTTTGGGACGTATAGCACTTAATAAATCCATGATAGTTGCTGCATTGGGGCTTCCCATACCAAAATTGATTATAGTAATTCCGTCGGCACTTGCATTGGGCATGTTTCTATCCATTCCTACAATGGGAACATTATGCCATTGTGCAAAAAGTTCAACATAATGTTGAAAATTGGTTAATAAAATATACGGAGTAAAATCCTGAAGTGTACGTCCTGTATATCGTGGCAACCAGTTTTCAACGATTTCTTCTTTCGTTTTCATTTGCTTTATTTTCTGCAAAAGTACATTAAAATTTTATTCTCTAAAAAAATAAAATCCATTAAAGATGAATGACTTCGCCATAGGCAGTAGCAGCGGCTTCCATAATGGCTTCGCTCATAGTAGGATGTGGATGTATTGATTTAATTAATTGATGAGCAGTAGCGTTCAGATTTTTGGCAACTACCAGTTCGGCAATCATTTCAGTAACATTTAATCCAATACAGTGTGCACCTAACAATGTATCGTCATTGGCGTTAAAAATAAGTTTTACAAATCCTTCACGGTCACCCGCAGCACTTGCTTTTCCTGAGGCACTGTATGGAAATTTACCTGTTTTAATTTCATATCCTTGTGCTTGTGCTTGCTTTTCTGTCAGCCCTACCGAAGCAATTTCAGGTGATGTGTATATGCAACTTGGAATAGTATCGTAATGAAGGAGTGTGGGATTTTTTCCTGCCATATTTTCCACACAGCATATTCCTTCGGCAGATGCAACGTGTGCCAATGCAGGACCATGAACAATATCGCCAATGGCATATATCCCTTTTGTCGATGTTTCATAATAATCATTGACTTTGATTTTTCCCTTTTCTATTTCAATGTTCAATTCTTCCAATCCTATCCCTTCCAAATTGGGTGTGATGCCTATAGCCGACAGCACTATTTCGGTGTCAATGGTTTTAACGCCCTGTTTGGTCTCTACCTTTACATTACAACCGTTATCACTGCTATCTATGGATGTAACATTGCCTTCGGTGATAATTTCAATGCCGGCTTTTTTTAAAGCACGTGCCAACGTTTTGCTGACTTCTTCATCTTCCAGAGGAACAATGTTGGGTAAAAATTCAACCAGCGTAACTTTGGTTCCCATAGTATTATAAAAATATGCCAATTCGCTACCTATGGCACCCGAACCAACCACTACCATTGTTTTTGGTAGATGATTCAGCGTCAGTGCTTCACGATAGCCGATAATATTTTTGCCATTTTGTGTTAACGAAGGCAATTGTCGTGAACGCGCTCCCGTAGCAAGAATTATATGAGGTGCCATATATGTTTCGACCGTTCCATCGTTTTTGGTAACTTCAACCGTTTGATGAGAAACCAATTTCCCAAATCCAGTAATAACTTCTATTTTATTTTTTTTAAATAAAAACTGTATTCCCTTGCTCATTCCATCAGCAATAGCACGACTGCGACGAATTATTTTTTCAAAATCGGGACAGGTATTGTCCACTTTTATCCCGTATTCTTCGGCATGTTTGGTATAGGTATATACTTGTGCACTTTTTAGCAATGCTTTGGTAGGTATGCATCCCCAGTTTAAACATACGCCGCCTGTTTCGGCTTTTTCTACCACAGCCGTTTTCATTCCCAATTGTGATGCCCTGATAGCAGCAACATATCCGCCCGGACCACTTCCAATTACTATTAAATCGTAAGACATCATATTTTATCTCTCTAGTTTATATTATTTAAAAATACTTCTACAAAGCATTGAACCGCCAAATATACATGTTCCCATTCAATAAAAAAAATTAACATAGAACGTTCACAAAAAAACGAGATGAATATGGCAGGTTAAGATGTCATTTATTATTCTTACTTTTGCTTTTCATACATTCACATTCATGTTGCAGGAATTTGAAGGAATAGTAATAAAGCGATTACCTTATAATGATAATCTTTTTATTGCTTACATCTACACGTTGCAGCATGGCTTGTTGCCTTTTACCATAAAAAAAAGTAACCTTTCCAAAAGTAATGTGTCGGCATACCTTATTCCATTGGGACTTGTGAATGGGAGCATGCATTATAAACCTACGAGTTCCTTTCATGCTTTACGAAACATATCAACCGAACATTATTTATTTTCCATCCGTGAGAATTTTGACAAACGAAGCATTGCACAATTTTTTGCCGATTTTTTATATGTCATCATCAAGTATCCTCATCCCGACAAGCAACTATATGAATTTGTGAAAGAATTTATTTTTTTGCTGGAAACGGCATCACCTGTTCAAATTGCTAATATTCACCTGTTTGCATTGGTAAAATTGACCACCATTTTGGGTTTTGAACCCGACCATAATTATTCTCCTCAACATATATATTTTGACAGCCAACAGGGGCGTTTTGTGTCGTTGAAGCAAAAACCGTATCAGTTTGATTGGGAGATATCGCAATTATGGCATTTTTTTCTCAATTCCACGTTACAGAATTTCCACACGTTACCTGTTTCGCGTGAACTTAAAAATCAATTTATTGAATCCATCTTGCAGTTTTATTCTTATCATCTGGGTATTTCTATAAAATTATCTTCGCTGGATGTGTTGACTGCCGTTTATGAGCAGTAACGAATGAGTTCATACAATTTTTTTGCCTGTGCTTCATTCGAAAAAGTGGATAATTTTTGTTTTCGTTCTTCTAGTTGAGTTTCGTCAAATGAACGGTGCATAAATGTTTCGATGGAAGTGATTATTTCTTCGGAAGTATTTGACAAACAGCATAGCGATTCCAGCCCTGTTTTATAAACAGTGGGTGAGTTGCAAATACAAAAACGACCTTTATATAAGGCATGCAATAATTTTAATTTTAATCCCTGCGGTTCAAACGAATGAATTACATTGATGTGAGCATTGGCTACCAGCGTTTGCATGGTTATTTCATCGGGATTGCTTATAAGTTTAACATTAGAAAGATTATTCAATTGATGTTGAAGGGCTGATGCCGGATTTTTGCCGGCAATTATAAATGGATAGGAACAGTATGGAATAACTTCTTTTGCCAAAAACGAAACACTCTGAACATTTTCACTCACCGACAGGTCGCCATGAATTAGAATATATTTCCCCGTACCGGCATGTATGGAAACATCATTAAAAGGATGAAACGGAGTGATGCAAACAGTATTTGCATGATACTGCTTGAAATAATCGGTGTCTGAAGGTGAAATTGCCGCAATGGCTCTGGCTTTAGATAACACAGGTTCATAATGAACAAGTTTTTTGGCTTCCATGTTAAAGTAGGCTTTTTTGAACACATTGGTTTCTGTGTTTGCCAGCCCGCTGTAGTATTTATGTTCTATATTATGTGTACGAACTATGGCTGGCACATTCATCCTATCAACATATAACGGATAAGTACAGTGTAATCCTTCGAGCAAGACAGGAAATGGATATTTGTTCAATTGTTGTAATAATTTTTTACTGTTTCGGGAATTGACAATATAAGGCAACGCCGATAAGTGCTTATAAAAATTTGTATTTCGTTTATAATAATAAACCTGTGTACAGTATTTAGAAAGTTCATCATTCAAAGGGCGTCCATAAGTATAACAATGTAAGTGGATATTAACCCCTAACTCATGTAAGGCTTTAATTTTATAAAAAACATCCATCACGCCACCGTAGTCGGGTGGATATGGAACATTGAACGATACTATCTGTATCTCCATTATAAAATATTAAAATGCAAAAATACGTGAAAAAAAGTTAACCCCCGTAATTCATCTCACCAAATAAATAAAAGATAAAAAAACGTATGGTTGTTTTTTGTTGTAATAACTTGTAGCGGGGGTAGGGTTCGAACCTACGACCTTCGGGTTATGAGCCCGACGAGCTACCACTGCTCCACCCCGCAATATGGGCACAAAAATACAACACTTCTTTTAAACAAACAAATTTTTTTATCAATTTCTGTTATTTAGTCGCTTCTTAAAAAGTACTCTTATAATGTCGTTTTTATATGAAAACTTTTTAAAAAATAATTTGGTGGAATGAAAAAAAAAGTTATACCTTTGTGTGTGTAAATTTATATACGGAATTACAAAATGAACTATTTAAGACACATATTCAATATCGCTCACATGAACAGCATTTATCAAAACAACTCCACGGTGGATAATGAAAATATAAACGTAATGGTAAGTTTACACAGATGTTACAAGCAATTTTAAAGTAAGAATTTACAAATAGCAAAATAATAATTAACTTTGCTAAAAATTAAAGTTATGTATATCTTAAAAAATTTTATAAAAGCAATTTCTCAATCATACCAAAAATATATTGAATTTGGTGCTCGTAGCACTGAAAAACTAAAGCCTATCCATAATTTTGTTGCAAAAACATTACAAAACATTTGGGGGAATAATTTTTTGATTCATTATATAGGTGAAAATTCAAAAGAAATGACAGTTGAGGGCAAATACTATCCCAAAGATGTTGATATTACTGTAACAAAAAACGATAAACCTATAATGTGTTTAGGAATAAAGTTTGTGACCTCAAATTATAAACAAAATTCAAATAATTACTTTGAAAATATGATGGGTGAAACTGCCAACATTCAAGCCCGAAAAGATTTACCTTATTTTCAATTAATTATTTTACGATACCAAACACCTTATTACGCAAAAACTACTCAAAGGACAAGAACAAAAGAACCTTCTAAAATAGAAATCATTAACGAACACGATTTACAGAAATACATCAATCTTGCCTATGATACCCCGCAAGCCCATAAACCATATTCAATGGGCATTTTATTAATTGATTTAGATGAAACGACATACAAGGTTAAACCATTACAGCCATCTTCATTATTTGAAAAAGATTTTGCAAAACTATTAGAAAACAAATTATCTGTTGAAAATTTGTTTACAGAAATTGAGAATTATATGAAATTTGTAAAAAATAAAAAATAAAATGGCTTCTCTAACAAAAATATATAATGAGCAAAAATTAAAAGGTAAAGTTTATACACCTGAATTTATTGTAAAAAAAATACTTGATGATATTGGTTATAATTCAATTAAAATTATAGGTAAAACGATACTTGACCCTGCTTGTGGTGATGGTCGCTTTTTAATTGCTGCAGCAGAGCGTATTATAAAATTTTCACCAATAAAACATTTAAAAGAAAATCTAGAAAAAATTTTCGGCTGGGATATTGATAAACAAGCCATTGATGAATGTAAAGAAAAATTAAATAAATTAATTGCAGACTTTGATTTTCAAATAAAGTGGAACATTACTCAATGCAATTCGATAGAAAAATTACAAATACAAAATTTGTTTAACCAAACAGAGACTGCAAAATTTGACTTTATAGTAGGCAATCCGCCGTATATTCGCATTCAGCATTTAGACGAAACACAACGAAAATATATTCAACAAAATTATATTTTTTGTAACAATGGTTCTACCGACATATACATTGCTTTTTTTGAATTGTGCTACAATTTGTTAAACAATAACGGTATATGTGGTTTAATTACACCAAACACTTATTTTTATACTGAAACAGCAAAAAAAATGCGTGACAATTTTGCAAAACATAAGTGTATTAAGCAAATTACAAACTTTGCAGAAATACAATTATTTGACAATGCTACTATCTATAGTGCTATAACCATTTTTGACAAGCAAAAGCACGATAACATTTTATATCAACATGCTACCGATAAAACAATATTTAAAGAAAAAATCTTTGCAATAAAAGAACTTGATAATCAAAAATTCTGGCAATTGTCAATAGAACAATTACATAATAAAAACGGTAAAAAATTAAAAGACATTTGTAATATTCATGTTGGAATTACAACGCTTTGTGATAAAGCATATATTTTTACAATAGAACCAATTAATAATAAATATGTTTATGCTATTACAAAATTTAAAGGAAAAGTAAAAATAGAAAAAGACATTTTAAAACCTATTGTAAAAGGCTCAACACTTAAAAACAGTCAAGAACCAATAAAAGAATATATTCTTTTTCCATACCAAAAAATAAACGGGAGACATCAAATTTTAGCAGAAACAATTTTACAAAATAATTATCCTTTATGTTATAATTATTTACTTTCTGTAAAAGAAGAATTAAGTAAACGAGATAATGGAAATCCAATAAGTCCTTGGTATGCTTTCGGTAGAACACAAAGTTTAGATACAAGTTTCGGAAAAAAAATTGTTTTTTCACCAATGAACAAAAAACCAAATTTCATTTTTTATGAAAATGAAGAATGTACTTTATATTCGGGTTATTTTATAAAATATAACGGAGATTACAGTTCACTATTAGATAAGTTAAATTCTGATGAAATGAGACGCTTTGTAGAAATGTCGAGCCGCGACTTTCGTGGAGGATGGAAAGCATATAATAAAAAAGTAATTGAAGAATTTGTAATTATCTGACAAAAATAAATAGCGTGTAACAAGTGTTTGCTGTCAGTGGCGGAGTGTAGCTCGTTTGACAATGAAGTGAAAATTTAAACATTTATGCTTCGTAGAAAATTTAGTGGTGAATATCACCACCTTCGCTAAGCATGCAGCCGTTATCGCCAAGTGTAAAAAGACAGACGACAAGACTAAAATAGAAAGTAATCCATTGTGAAAGGGCAGAAAAAAAGAAATATTGACAAGACCACAAAGACTACCCACATGCCGACCCGATGTTTTTTATTTTTTGCCCACCGCACAAAACTGATATTCCCCATAATTAGTCGTCCCTTAAAAAGTACTCTTATAATGTCGTTTTTATATGAAAACTTTTTAAAAAATAATTTGGTGGAATGAAAAAAAAAGTTATACCTTTGTGTGTGTAAATTTATATACGGAATTACAAAATGAACTATTTGATACACATATTCAATATTGCTCATGTACCAAACCCCTATTATTAGGACAAAATTAGTGAACATTTTTATATAAAGAAAATTTATATTTATTTTTGTTTACCCCCATTTCATAAAAGTCTTCAGGAAGAGAGGCAGGGCTTGCGTTCTGC
>Ga0302253_1000312_pt1 | contig 43662 bp, 38 predicted proteins | sample AAG_RA_Trp_MG_FD_193537 | JGI IMG/M metagenome (GOLD analysis project Ga0302253, IMG submission 193537) | Enriched activated sludge microbial communities from anaerobic digester in WTTP, New Holstein, Wisconsin, United States - AAG_RA_Trp | ecosystem: Engineered > Bioreactor > Anaerobic >...
ATGAGGGACCGACGAATATGGGAGAAAGCGGATGCAATGCGGACATCCATAGAACAATCCGCATAGCCGGCGTTGCTGGCTGATGTATTTCAGCGTCAGCGCCCCGGTTGACTTTTTATAGGAGCGCCTAGATGTCGTTTATCGAATCCCTTTTTGGTCTGCATAACAAAGTGGTTGTAGTGACGGGGGGTGGCGGTGCTCTGCCGTCTTCCATGGCAGTCGCATTCGCAAAAGCAGGGGCAAAGGTTGCGCTCTGGGGGCGGGGCACGCATCACCCTATGAGCGAGGCAGCGGATGAGGTTAAAAAGCATGCGGGCTTGCCTGCCGAGAGCAGGCAGGTTTTCGGCATTACGGTAGATACCGCATCGACGGACGCTTGCGAAAATGCCTTCGATGAAACAGTGCATAGCCTTGGTATGCCGGATATTCTTCTCAATGGCGTAGGCGGCAACATGGGACGAAGCAGCTTTGTCGACTTCGATGAAAAGGTGTTTGAGGAAGTGCTGCGACTCAACCTCATGGCGGGGCTTATGGTTCCTTCGCGGGTATTCGCGAGGCGCTGGATTAATGCCGGTATCAAAGGCTCGATGATCAACATGACATCGATGGCCAGTTACAAGGGGCTTTCTGCCGTGTGGGCATACGACGCCGCAAAAGCGGGCGTGCTCAACCTTACCCAGGCGCTTGCAAAAGAGCTTGCACCATACGGAATTCGGGTGAATGCAGTTGCTCCGGGATTTTTCGTGGGCAACCAGAACAGGGCGCTTCTTTTCGATGAGAAGACCGGCGAGCTTACCCCAAGGGGAAAAGCGATTATTTCGCGCACACCTTTTGGGCGCTTCGGAGAATTCGAAGAACTATGGGGAGCCGTTCTCTATCTGGCGAGCGAGAAATCGGCAGGCTTTGTCACGGGTGTGAGTATCCCGGTGGATGGCGGATATTTGAGCGACAATATTTAGCTCTTAGTGCTCCGAAGCTTGTGCCGACTTTTAGGAAGGAGGAAACATGGCCCATTTTATCGACGAGAATTTTCTTTTAAAGAATGAGACAGCAAAGCGCTTCTTTTTTGGTACTGCGAAAGACTTGCCGATTATTGACTATCATTGTCATCTTTCGCCGAAGGCTATTGCCGAAGACAAGCCCTTCGATGACATTGCCCGCATGTGGCTTGAAGGGGATCATTACAAGTGGCGAATTATGCGTGCGAATGGAACCCCCGAATCGCTCTGCGCTGGAGATGGCCCTTGGGAGGAGAAGTTTGTTGCCTATGCAAGCGCGCTTACGAAAGCTGCAGGCAACCCCTTGCAGCAGTGGTCGCACCTGGAGCTTCGGCGAATTTTTGGCATATCGGAGGTGCTGACTCCGCACAATGCACTGAAAATTAGGGAAGAGGCGAACCGCGTCCTCGCGACTAAGAAAATCAGCCCTCGCTCGCTCCTTGAGCAATTCAATGTAAAAGTGATCTGTACAACCGATGATCCAATCGATGATTTGCATTGGCACAAGGCAATCGCGGATGAACAGCGCGCCGGTTCTGCTTTTCAGACAAAAGTGCTGCCTGCATTCAGACCCGACAAGGCCATGAATACCGCCGACATTGCGGCATGGAATACCTATGTCGATGCGCTTGGAAAATCAGCGGGGATTGAAATTGGCTCATATGCTGCACTTGCCGAAGCGTTTGCACGCAGACATGCATATTTCCATGCAATGGGGTGCCGGCTCTCGGATCATGCGCTTCTCGTGCCGGTTTTTATGCCAGCTTCCGAAAGCGAACTCGATGCAATCGTGCAGCGCGCGCGAAGCGGAACCGTTCTGTCAGCCAGTGAACAGGCAAAACTCATGACAGCAGTGCTTTCACTCCTGGCTCGCTTGAATGCGCAAAAGAACTGGACAATGCAGCTGCACATCGGTGCTCTCAGAAATGTGAATCATCAGCTGTTCAAGGCATTCGGCCCCGATGTTGGAGGTGATTGTACTTCCGATGAGCCGATTATAGCCCCTCTGGCCGCATTTCTCGGAGCGCTCGATAGTGAGAGGAAATTACCGAAAACCATTCTTTATTCGCTCGACCCTGCAAAGAACAACCCGCTTGTGGCGCTTGCTGTCAGCTTTACGGGTGCATCCCCATTTGAAAGCGGCGCAAAGGGCTCCAGCCGGGCTTCGGGAACAATGCAAGTGCAAGTGCCCGGCAATGTGCAAGTTGGCGCTGCCTGGTGGTTCAACGATCAGAAAGACGGCATGGAACGGCACCTCAAAGAATATGCGTCGGTAGGGCTTCTCGGGGCATGGGTTGGCATGCTGACCGATTCGCGCTCGTTCATGTCGTTCCCGCGGCATGAATATTTCCGCAGGCTCCTCTGCAACACAATCGGCGAATGGGTCGAAGCTGGCGAATTGCCCGATGATCCCCTGTACACTGAATCCGTGGTGCGAGCCATCTGCTGGGAGAATGCGGCGAGCTATTTCGGAATGCTCTAGGATTCAGGTAGAGGTAAAAAAGTAGAGGCAAAAAAGCGCCCGTGCAGCCGAACCCGAAAGGGCCAGTCGCATGGGCTCATTTTTGGGTGTCTTTCTGAGCGTACCTTTCTTCGGGACCTTTTCTTTAAAGATCTTTCTTCAGGCGCCGTACCCGCTCACTTCTCGGTTTCCGTCATGCCGGCGATGAACTGCTTCTGCATGATCACGACAACAAGAACAGGCGGCAGCATCGCAAGCAACGTCGTAGCCATGGCTATCTGCCACTCGATCTGCACGTCAGCACCAGACATCATTCGGTTGATACCGATGAGCAGAGTATAGAACTCGGGCTTTGTCGTAATAAGGAGCGGCCACAAATACTGGTTCCATCCATAAATGAACTGAATGACGAACATGGCTGCGACAGGCGTGCGGGTCATGGGAACCAGAATATGGCTAAAAAATTCCATTGGAGTAGCGCCGTCGATTTGCGACGCTTCGGCGATTTCGCGCGGTATCGACATGAAGTACTGCCGGAAAAGGAATACCGCCGTTGCGGACACAATCATCGGCAGGATAAGGCCGGCATATGTGTTGAGCATGCCCAGGTCTGATATAACCTTGTAGGTCGGCATGATACGCACTTCGACCGGCAGCATCAGCGTAATGAAGATAGTCCAGAAGCAGAAGTTGCGCAGCGGAAACTTGAAGTAGACGATCGCGAACGCCGCCATGAGCGAAACTACAATCTTGCCGATGGAAATGCCCAGCGCCATGATGAGCGAGTTTTTCATCATGGTGAGAACAGGCGTGCCCATGTTCTTTGTTCCTTCGAACAAGGCTTGCCGGTAATTCTCAATAAGATGCGGCCCAATATTGAGCGGCATAGGCGCGGCAAGTATTTCCGCGCTTGTGTGCGAGGAAGCCGAAAAGATAAAGTAGATGGGAAATACGATTATTGCGATGCCAATCCATAGCATGATATGCGGGAATGTCCTGCGGATGAGTTTTGCGCGATGAGCGGCTTTGTTGCTGTTGTGTGTCAGTTCTGCCATTTTTTCTTCTCCTCCGCCTCAGTAGGTGACTCGCCGCTCGATGAAGCGGAACTGGAACACCGTGAGCAAGATAACCATGATCATCAGGATGACAGACTGTGCTGCAGAACTGCCGAGATCCAGATTGATGACACCATCACGCCAAACTTTGTAGACGAGAATTCCGGTCGATTTACCGGGCGCTCCCTGAGTAATTTGATGGATGATCGGGAATGTCTCGAAAAATCCATACACAAGGTTCATAACAAGCAGATAGAAAGTTGTCGGCGAAAGCATCGGGAATATGATCTTCCAGAAGCGGGTGGAAGGACTCGCTCCATCGATCTCGGCTGCCTCGATGAGGGTCGCGGGTACGCTCTGCAGCCCGGCCAGGAAAAACACAAAGTTATATGCCAGCTGCTTCCATGTTGCGGCAAGCGTAAGTAATAAAAATGCCTGGTTAAAATTCAGAAGGTACTGCCAGTCAACATGGAATGTGTGTTTTAGCATATATGCGATGACGCCGACATTCGGGTTGAACATGAACAGCCAAATGGCGCCGGCGACAAGTGTTGACACTGCATACGGCCAGATCAGCATGGTTTTATAGAACGATGCGAACCGGATTTTCTTGTTCGCCTGTATGGCGAGGAAAAGCGAAATCGTCATGGCACCGACAGTGATGCAGACCGCAAACGCGGTAGACACAGTAAATGATTGCCAGTAATCAGGGTCGATAAGAAGTCTCGAATAATTCTGAAAGCCGACGAAAATCATCCTGCCGCCGAATGGATCCTGTAGATAGAAGGATTGAAGGATGGCTTGTGCCGCAGGCCAGAAAAAGAAAATGAACACAATGACCATCTGCGGCAGCACGAGAATGTAGGGCAAAATCGGCGCTTTGAACTCATATTGCTTGGACATAGCGATTCCTGGTGTAAAGATTCTGTAACATGATAGTATACGAACTGCTCAGATCAGGTGCAATCCTCTGCATTGCCTTACTTGAAAAAGGCCGCCGGGTGGCGGCCTTCGAGATTCACCTTGACCATTGCTCCAATCCCCGGCGCTTTCTGAAAAACACCGGGGGAAGCTATTGTTTATTTATACAGCTTTTCGAATTCGCGCAGGGTCTTGTTGCCATCGCGGACCATCTTGTTGAGGCCATCCTTCACCGAGATCTTGCCGGCAAGAATGTCTTCCCACACCTGGTCTTCGATTTCGCGGATGATGTTGAAATTGCCAAAGCGGATGCCCATGGAGTTGGCGGTCGGTGCCTTGTTTAGAAGCTGCTTGATTGCGACTTCGAGGCCCGGGTTGGTTTTGTAGTACCCTTCCGATTTTGTCAGCTCATATGCGGCGTTCGTGATGGGCAGATAACCCGTTTCCTTGTGCCAGAGCGATTGGATTTCAGGTTGAGAAATGAAGTTAAAGAACTCGGCAACGCCCTTGTATTCAGCCTGGGGTCTTCCGTTGAATACCCAGAGGGATGCGCCGCCGATAATTGAGTTCTGCGGAGCACCGGGGACATCGGGATAGTAGGGCAAGCGTGCCACACCAAATTCAAACTTGCAGTTCGCTTTCATGTTGCCATAGCCGCCGATCGATTCGAAGTGGAGTCCAACGCGGCCTGACGTAAAGAGCGGGTTTGCCTTGTTCTCGCGGCCGCCATAAATGAACACGCCAGTCTTGGAAAGATCGTACATGTTCTGGAAATGGCGGACGTGGATCGGGCTATTGAATACAAGCTGGGTGTCGAGGCCATCAAAGCCGTTGCTGCGGGTGCCGAAGGGCAGATTGTGCCATGCGGAGAAGTTTTCGAGCTGGATCCAGCTGATCCAGTTGGTGGTGAATCCGCCTTCCATGCCGGACGCTTTCAGCTTCTTGGCTACCTCGAAGAATTCAGGCCATGTGACAGGCGGCTTCTCCGGATCGAGCCCGGCTTTGCGGAATGCATCCTTGTTGTAGTACATGACCGCGGTCGAGCTGTTGAATGGCATGGACAGCATTCTGCCATCCGAAGTCGAATAGTAGGACTTGATGGTCGGAATGTACATGTTCGGATCCCACTTCATGTTGTTTTCCGCCATGAGCTGGTAGACGGGTTTTATCGCATTTTTTGCGGCCATCATAGTGGCGGTGCCGACTTCATAGACCTGGATTATGGCAGGGGGTTGGCCTGCGCGGAACGCGGCAATACCAGCGTTCATCGTGTCGCTGTAGGAGCCCTTGTATACAGGGACTACTTTGTAGTCTTTCTGACTCGCATTGAACTTATCAGCAATGACTTGCACCATTTCACCGTTATGACCGGTCATGGCATGCCAGAACTCAACAGTTGTCTGGGCATATGCCCCGACAGCCATGAGGAGAACGGCCATCAAGAGAATGACTCGTTTCATTACTTTGCCTCCAGGATTCTGTATGATTTGCCGGATGAACTCCCGGCATATATTACATGAGATAGTTTACAGCCGCTTTGCTAAGCGCGCAATAGAAAGCTGCGAAAAATTTATTAAAGGTGGCCAGCAACTTGCTTCAGCCCTTCGTCCGGGAAATCCGTGATAATCCCTGTCACGCCCCATTGGATGAGCCGCTTCATATCTGCGGGGTCGTTTACTGTCCATGGCAGAACGCCAAAGCCAGCTGCACGCACGGTCCTCACCGTCGCTTCATCGAGGTACTTGGCATTGGGATTGAGCGCTACCGCTCCGATCTCTTTGAGCACGGAGACAGGATCTTCAATTGGCTTGTCAATGAGGGCAGCAACAGCGATCTCAGGAGCCGTTTTTTTCATTCGACGCAGATATTCATGGTTGAATGAAGAAACAAGCACCGAAGGAATCATATCGAGCTCTCTGATAAGAGCTGCAGTTTTCTCTACAATCCATGCGTCACACGCAAAGCCGGTGGCGTCTTTTATTTCGATATTTACGCGCCAGCCAAGGCGCTTAGTGAGATCGAGCGCTTCACGCAGCGCGGGAATCTGCAAGCCGGCAAATGCCTGGAGCTCTTTGGCAGCGACTCTGCCCGATTTAATTTGCTTGAACGGATCGGTCAACGCATACCATGAACCCGCATCGAGCGACTTCAGCTCCGCAAGAGAAAAATCGTATACGGTCCAGGGCGACCGCTTCGGAAAGATCGATGCTGCATTTGTGGTTCGAACAAGCGTGTTGTCGTGAATGACGACAAGTTCTCCGTCGCTCGAGGCAGCGACATCGAGCTCCCACATATCAGCCCCGGCATCGAAGCCTTTCTGGGCTGAAACAAGCGTATTTTCCGGGGCTATCCCGCGGAATCCGCGATGAGCGATCACAAGAGGTCGAGATGTCTGCATGATGATCTTCTCCATGGAAAGATTTGCTTGCATCGGCTGGTCAGGTTGCGCAAACGAAACGCTTGCGAACGAGAGCAGGAAAGCCAGAATACAGGCGATGCAATGCTTCATGAGCTTGATTGTAGAGCTTCTGGCTTTTTCGGGCAAGCCGATGTACGTCAGGCTTGTACACCAAAGCCATTGAATATTAGGATGCTGAACGGAGAATGAAATGATAGCAGGCGATGGCAATGGAGCGCGCAAGTGGGCAATGCTCTCTTCTCGAAAAGTGTATGAATGCAATGTCTTCAGCGTTTTTGAAAGAGAAAGCCGCGGGCCGGATGGTCGCGTTGGCCGTTTTGCGGTGATGGAGGCGAAGGACTGGGCTGTGGTTGTTCCCTATGTGCGCACCGAGAATGGCACGTCTTTTTTGATGGTGCGGCAGTATCGGCATGGCGCGGATGAGGTGAGCCTTGAGTTCCCGGGCGGTGTCGTGGAGCCTGGAGAAGAACCGGCACATGCAGCAGCCCGCGAGCTTGCGGAAGAAACAGGCTGGGTTTCTGCACGAATTTTGCATGCGGGAACGGTGTTTCCCAATCCAGCGATTCAGGATAATCACTTTCATGTTTTTGTCGCTCTTGATCCGGAGCCGAAAGTGACACGAAATCTGGATTCAAACGAAATCATCGATGCGCATCTCATGCCTGCGGATGAAATACGGCAGAAAATGGGAACGGGCGAGCTGCGGCATGCTTTGATGGTGACTGCGCTGTTCCTTGCTGATAAATGCGTTGCAGCGCTCGGCGAAAAGCCTGCACGGCAAGCCGAGAGCTGAAAGCCTGATTATTTTTTGCTGTATATATCATTTCCTCGCGCGTCGATGGCTATGATCACCGGCAATGTCTCCAAAGTCGCGGCGCGTACCGCTTCCATTCCCAAATCTTCGAACTGAATAATGCTGAGCGATCGAATATGGTGCGCGGCGTTGAGCGCGGCAGCACCACCTATAGCTGCGCAGTACACGCCCTGGTGCGCTATGATTGCCTTTTTTGCTTCTGCGCCGCGGCTTCCTTTTGCGATGGTCACCACGGAGCCGCCCGCGTTCATGAATGGTTCAAGATAACTGTCCATTCTCGATGCAGTAGTGGGCCCGAATGCTCCTGTTGCATGCCCCGGCTTGGCCTCAGTCGGTCCAGCATAAAAAACGGGCAAGCCCACAAACCAGTCAGGCAAATGCTTTTCTTTCTCCAGAATTTTGAGAAGCCTGGCATGGGCGGCATCGCGCGCGACGATTACCGACCCGGACAAAGTTACAATAGTACCAGCATCGAAGGACCGAAGCTGAGCAAGCCAGTCCTGGCTGTTTTTCGATAGTTCGATATGCGGCGCTGCATCGAAGACATTCTTTCTTAGTGTTTCGAAGCTTGGGTACGAGTCTTTTGCATAATGAGCCAGCTTCTGTATTGCCCATCCTTTGGGGCCTGCGATGACAGCTATATGCCGGTTCGCGGCACAGGAGACTGCCACAGCGAGCGGCAGATTGGCTGCGTGGCGTGAAAGCCTGATTGCTCGAGTCGCAGCAGCGAGATGAACACCGCCCCACTGTGCTCCTATACCGCTTTCCTTCGCAATCTCGAGCATTTTTTCTTCCCAGAATCTGTCCCTCAGCGGCGTGCTATCGCCGCCAGCCGACTGTGGCAGGTTGTCGAGCAATCCGAGCGCGGCGAGCTCAGCAGCATACAGAGTCTCGCTTGGGCTTGTTCCTCCGAGGACCATCGCAATGGTGTATGGTGGGCATCCCGAAGGGCCAAGCGATTGAATTCGCTTGCGCAGCGTTTCCTCAAGCCGGTCCTGCCTCAATATCGCAGGGCTTTCCATAGTGAGCGACGTACGCGAGGTCGATCCGCCCCCTTTTGCGACGAATACAAGCGCGAGCGAATCACCGCGGACAGAGCGTATCTGAATGCCAGCCGGCAAATTATCCCTTGTGTTGCGCTCCTCGATCATCGATACCGGCCCCAACTGCGAATTACGAAGGCTTTCCTGGGCATATGCTTCAGCAGCGCCCCCGGCGAGCAAATCTTCGATCTCTTCATTATGTACAATATCGACCTGGTCGCCTCGCCAGCCATACACAAGAGCTGTGCCTGTATCCTGACAAATCGGATACGTACCTTTTGCAGCGATACGCGCATTTTCCAGAAGGCTTGCTGCGACAAATTTTTCATTCACAGAAGATTCAGGGCTCTCCAAAACAGCAGAGAAAGCTGCCAGCTGGGACCTGGGCATCCTGTAGGCGATGCGCGAAAATGCAAGCTTTGCACATTTACGGATGGATTCAGGCTCGAGCATGAGGCGGCCATTTACCTGCAATGGTCGTGGCAATGCAAGAGGCTCGAACTCGCTTTCTGGACCGAACGAAATAAATTGCTCTATGGAAACATGCGGCATGGCTTTTGGCTCCATTTATGAGCGCGTGGCTCTATGCCAGAGGCGCATTGGCACTCTGCCAATCGAAATAGCCTTGGCAGGGCACACTTCATGGCAGCAAAAGCAGGTAATGCAAAGCTTGTCGTCGATTCGCACGATATGGGCTTTGTTTTTCGAATCGAGGGCGAGCGCGTTTGCAGGGCATATCTGCACACAGGCTCCACAGCCAATGCATTTGTCTGTATGAAAAACAGGGCGGAGGCGGATGAGCGAGCCGGCGAAGGCGCGCATCGCATTCGGAATTGCGCCGAGCTTTCGACCGAGCTCGCTGTGATACGGCAAAAGCTCGAAACCCTCGTGCGATACGTCCTGCACCGAGAGCGGCGATATGGCAGGCTCAATTATCGCTTCGCTCTGGAGTGTTCTCCGCAATCCATCGGCGAGGTAAGGAATGAGCGCCGGGTCATATCCGACGCAGCGCGCCGCGATCCAGTCGAGCTTTGCAATGCTCTGCGATGCCAGTACAATTCCGAGGGAATACGGCGTGCCTGAACCCGGCCCTTCACCCTGCATCGCTACAATGCCATCCATGAACGTGAAACATCGCGGAATCGAGAGGGCGAGATCTACGAGCATTTCGCCAAATTCCATTACTCCGGGATATTGCATGTGCATTGCGCTTTTTGCAGTGCCGGGGATGAGGCCGAAAAGGTTTTTCATCGCGCCGGTGTAGGTCATGAGCCTGTGGTTCTTCAGTTTTGGTAAGTTGATGACAATATCGGCATGCTCGAGCCATGTGGTCAGCGGTATGTTGCGCAGCCTTTTGCCATGATTGACTGCATGAGGAGACGCTTCGCGAAAATCGACCCATTTGCCGCCATTTTGCTTCACAGCGTCATAAATACCGGATGTTTTCGCCGCAAGCGCGCCAGGTTGCCAGCCGGGGGAATCTCCCACGAGCACTTCCTTTGCTCCCTGCGACAGAGCGAAACGAATGACGGCACCGACAAATTCAGGGTGTGTGGTTACTGCTTTTGCTGCAGGCGAGGCATTCAAGACATTCGGCTTTACAAGAACCGTTGCTCCGCGTACATCAGGGAAACCGGCAATCTCAGCGGCTTGCGCAATTATCGCGTCCAGTTTTGTTCTGTCATAGTCCTCACAGCGAAGCAGGGCTACATCAGCATGCGTTGCATCCATCAGGTATTTTCCTTAATTCCGTTTATTTAGCCCAGTATATGAGATACGCGCAAGGTCATCAAGGCGACGCAGGAAAAAGTAATGCTTGCAAAGTTGAAGCAAATGCTCATATAATGCGATATATTCTTGTGGAGAGGGTACCGCGCAGAATGGCTATACGACTTGATCGCAACAACTGGGTGTATTACATCGGAAGGGGATCGAATCTCCGCATACTATTGTTTTCGATTGGGTGCATGCTGTTTTTGCTTGGGTCGAGTTTCAGGCCTGCTCCAGGGCCTCTTTCAGCCCGCGGAGGCTCCGATGCAACTCCTTTCGCTGCGAGCGAAGATATTGTCATGCCCGAGCCGGAAGACAAGCTCGTCAAATATACAGTGTATGAAGTAAAAAGGGGCGACACCCTTTCGGGAATCGCAGCACAGTTTGATGTATCGCTCGATACGCTTATAAGCATTAACGCCTTTACTTCTGCCAAAGCGCTTAAGCCCGGCCAGCTGCTCAAAGTGCCCAATCAGTCGGGTATCGTGCACATTCCGACCAAGGATGCGACCGTGCAGGAAATTGCAGCTGCTTACAATATAAGCGCTGACAGAATTATCGATGCGAATGGACTGCTGACAGAGAATATTCATGCCGGAAGGCCTCTTTTTCTTCCTGACGTGCGGCTTCCAGCAGCCCAATTGCGGGAAATTGCAGGCACCCTTTTCAGATGGCCGGTAAGTGGCCGTATAACATCCTGGTTCGGGTGGCGCAAAGATCCGTTTACGGGCCGCCGCTCATTCCATAATGCGATTGATATTGCCGCTCCCTATGGCTCACCGATCAAGGCTCCCATGGATGGCAGGGTAATCGAAACCGGATATTCGCCGATTTTGGGGAAATATGTGATGATGTCCCATTCAGGCGGGTGGAAAACGCTCTATGGTCACATGTCTGAAATTGTGGTGCAGGAAGGCCAGTATGTGTCGCAGGGCAGGACGCTGGGGCGCATCGGAACGACAGGTTACAGTACCGGTCCTCATGTGCATTTTGAAGTCATAAAGAACGGGAGCCTCGTGAATCCGCTCAACTATCTGCCCTGAGCGGATCTTTCGATGCAGTTTCTGTCCATGTTTTGGCCTATCCCCTTATATTTGACGCATAAGGAAATATCTGCTAGAGTGTCTCCATCATGAGAATCACGAAAGGCATCGCCGCATCTCCAGGCGTTTCGATTGCGCCGGCTTTTCTTTTTATGGACGATTCCACCGATATCCCTCAGTATCACATCACTACGGCAGATATTCCGGCTGAGCTCAATCGCTTTCATGAAGCCTCCTTGCTCGCAAAACGCGAAATTGAGGCATTGCGCGACCGCGCTAAACTGGAAGCGGGAGAAGAGCAGGCTGGTATTTTCGATGCGCATCTCATGATGCTTGAAGACCCGGAAGTACTGGACCAGATTGAGCGTTCGTTGAACGAAAACCTTTTCAATGTCGAATCAGCCATTCTCTCGTTTGAAACGGAAATGGTGGACAAGCTTTCCTCTTCGCCAGATCCTCTCATCCAGGAGCGCGTGTCGGATGTCCACGATGTAATCAGGCGTATTCTTGGCCACCTTCTCAAAAAAGAAAGGATTTCGCTTGCAGATTTAGAAACCGAAGTAATTCTCGTGGCAAAGGACCTTCTTCCGTCGGACATGGTCGGCATGTCCCGCAGCATGATCAAAGGTATTGTCACCGAGTCTGGCGGCCGTACGAGCCATGCGGCTATTCTTGCGCGGGCATTCGAGATCCCAGCAGTGCTTGGCGTCGGTCCCAATTTTGTCGAGCAGGTCAAGCCTGGCCAATCCATCTATGTCGACGGCGACAAGGGCGTTGTTGCTATCGACCCGGATGAAATATTCATCCAACGCGAAAAGGCTGCCCGTGTTGCACGTATACAGCGGGAGAAAGAAAACCGGGAGCTTCGCTCGATTCCTGCCCAGACAAAGGATGGAACGCGGATTTCGCTCGTTGCGAATATCGAAATGCCGGATGAAGTCGCAAATGTCATCGAGTATGGGGCGGAAGGCATTGGGCTTTTCCGTTCGGAATTCTTGTTCCTTGGTGGGCATGTTCCTGGCGAGGAAGAGCAGTACAAGGCATACAGCAAGGTTGTGCAGGCGATGGAAGGCAAGCCGGTCATCATTCGCACGTTGGATATCGGCGGCGACAAGGTGCTTCCCGAGCTTGGCGCGATGGGAGAGAAGAATCCGCTTCTCGGATGGCGGGCAATCCGCTTCTGCCTTGAAAAAACTGAACTCTTCAAGACGCAGCTCAGGGCAATTCTGCGCGCTTCAATCCATGGCAAAATAAAAATAATGTTCCCCATGATCAGCACCATCGATGAACTGATACGCGCGCAGGGGCTGCTTGCCGAAGCAAAGTGGGAATGCAAGGCGCATGGCTACGAGATCGATCCGAATATAGAGACGGGCATCATGATCGAAGTGCCTTCAGCGGCGATATGTGCCGATGTGCTTGCCCGCTCCTGCGATTTCTTCTCGATCGGAACGAACGACCTGAGTCAGTACACCCTGGCGGTGGACCGCGGTAACCAGAAAGTGGCCTACCTCAACGAGCCGTATAGTCTTGCGGTACTAAGGCTTATCAGAATGACGATAGGGTATGGCGAACATGCCCATATCGGGGTGAGTCTCTGCGGCGAAATGGCTGCGGACCCCGCAAGTGCGGTGCTGCTGGTCGGCATGGGGCTCCGAAGTCTTTCGATGTCCGCCTCGGCAATTCCCGCGGTAAAACGCGCAATCATGTCGGTCACTATCGAACAGGCTACAGCGCTTGCGCATCAGGCGCTTTCCATGAACAATTCAGCGCAGGTCAGCGCACTGCTGGCATCCAAGCTTTCTCTATAGGATTTGTATGAACAAAACGTCGCAGGAAGACAGGCAACTCCAGAAACCAAAGAGCATCAAAAGAAAGACAAGTGCAGACTCAAACGCGCCAAAACGCAAACAGACCAGTGCCCCGGCCGCCTCACAGACAAATGAGGAAGCCGCGCTGCCTGCCTTCCGTTACGAAAACTTGCCCCTTGTGGTGCTGGCCGGAAGACCGAATGTCGGCAAATCCACGCTCTTCAATCGCCTTTTAGGAAAACGAAGAGCGATTACCGACCCTACGCCAGGCGTCACTCGGGACCCCATCGAGGAGGAATGCGAACTCAGAGGAACCGACAAAAAGGTCATTGTGGTGGACACTGGGGGGTTCAAGATTGAGCGCGAGGGGCTGGATGAGCTGGTGGTTGCACGTACGCTGGCATATATCGAGCGGGCGAATCTCGTGCTTTTTATGGTGGATGCGATGGAGATCACGCCCGAAGATGAAGAGTTTGCGGATTTTTTGCGACCGTACGCGAAAAAGCTGATCCTTGTGGTGAACAAGGCAGACAGCCCCGAGCGCGATGCGCTTGTGTGGACGCATGCAAAGTGGGGGTTCGATCCGGTTCTTTTCATTTCCGCCGAACACAACCGCAATATCGATGAGCTTTCGGAAGCTATTGCCGCGCGCCTCGATTTTACTTCGGTTCGGGCGGTCGAGATCGAGAAAGCCGACATCCGCATCGCAATCATGGGCAAGCCGAACACAGGCAAGTCGACGCTGCTCAATGCGCTGTTGGGGCAGGAGAGGAGCATTGTTTCTTCCGAACCAGGCACGACTCGGGATATTGTGGAAGGTCGCTTTACATGGAAGGGCAGAGGAATCACGGTCCTCGACACCGCAGGCATCCGCCGCAAGAAAAAGGTAACCGACAATGTCGAATATTATTCGGTGACGCGCTCCATCGCGGTAGTGAACCGCGCGGATATTGTCATTCTGCTGATCGACGCGGAAGAAGGGCTTTCGGACCAGGACAAGAAGATTGCAGCCTTTGCAGTGGAAGCAGGCCGGCCGGTCGTGTTCGCGCTCAGCAAATGGGACAAAATGCCGAAGATGAAAAATGCCTTCGAAGCGGCGCGCGACCGTCTGCGCTTCTTTTTCGGGCAGATGGCGTTTGCGCCGGTCGTCGCAATTTCCGCCAAAGAAGGGGAGGGCATCGACAAGCTCATGTCAACGATTATTTCGCTGTACAGCAAGTCGAACAGGGCGATCGAGACAGCCAAGCTCAATCAGGCGGTCGCGCGCTGGATCGAGGAAACCCCTCCGCCGGCCGGCCCCCGCACCCGTTTCAAACTGCGCTACGCGGTACAGGCTTCCATGAACCCCCAGCGTTTTATCTTTTTTGTGACACGCCCCGAAGCGGTTGCCGAATCCTATCGCAGTTTTCTCAAGAACAAACTTCGACTTGAGTTCGGCCTCGATGGCATTCCGATACAGCTGGAGCTGAGGGCCTCGCACAAAGACCGCATGCGGAGCTGATGTATGCCATATTTGAGCATCGGGCAACTGGAACGGCTTATCTCAGTCCCCGCTTCGACATTGCGTTTTTGGGAGAAGACTGTTCCGTTCCTGACGCCTATGCGGAGCAAATCGGGACGCCGTACGTATTCGCTTTCCGAGGCAGCGCTTATTGCGCGGCTCAAGCACCTTGCGCTCGACAGGAAATTCGGCCTTCGCCAGGCGCAGCAACTTCTTGAATTCGAGCTTCTATATGGCGATCAGGACATGCGGGCACAGATCAATGCGCTGCGCGACGAAATTTTGCTGCTCGTTCTGGATTGCGAGAAATGGCGGGAAGAGTTTGAGGAAATTAGAGCCGCCATTACCTCTGAAAAGGAGTTTTTCAATGGACCAGAAAATCAAGCGCTTGATGGAATTCATTGATGCGTCGCCGACGCCGTACCATGCCGTCGACAATCTCATCGGGATGCTAGACGCAATAGGCGCCCAGCGACTCGATGAACGGCAGGTTTGGCAGCTCGAACCAGGAGCTATGTATTATGTCAGTCGCTCCGGCAACTCGCTCATTGCTTTCAGAATGGGATTGCGTTTCTCGGGCGATACCGGATTTTTATTGGCAGGAGCCCATACCGACAGCCCTTCGCTCAAGTTGCGACCGGAAAAACAACTGAAATCCAAAGGCTATCTAAGGCTTGCGCTTGAATCCTATGGTTCGCCGATTCTTTCAGGTTGGCTCGACAGGCCGCTTGGAGTCGCTGGCAACGTGGCGGTTCGTGAAGGCAGCGATATTCATTCGCGTCTCTTTGTAAGCGATAAGCCGTTTGCGGTGATTCCCAATCTTGCGATTCATCTGAATCGCGAGATCAATAAAGGGTTTGAATATAATCTTCATCAGCAGATGCCGGCTGTGTTCGGGCTCGCTCGTGCTGAGAATCAAGAGGAAAGCCAAGCCGGGGGTTCTCATGCGGAGCGCGAAATTTCCGAAATTCTGGAGCGAATCGGCGAGCAAATGGCAGTAGACCCTGCAAATATAGTATCGGCGGATCTCCGATTGTTCGATTACGGTCCATCCCAGATCATCGGAGAAGAGCTCATCAATGCTCCGCGCCTCGACGATCTTGCCGGCTGCCTTGCAGTGATGGAAGCCTTCAGCGCTTCCGAAGCGCAAGAAGCAACCCAGCTTGCCTGCTTTTTCGATGCGGAGGAGATTGGCTCAATGACGCCCGGCGGCGCGCAATCGGCATATCTGCGCGATATTCTTGCAAGGATTGTTCTTGCCTCGCGCAATTCTGGCCAGGATTTCTACCGGGCGCTCGCAAATTCAGCATGCATTTCAGTAGACGCCTCGCAGGCATGGCATCCAGGCTACCCGGAAAAATTCGATGAATTCTATACGCCAGTTCTTGGGAAGGGCATCGCTGTAAAGTCAAATGCCAACATGAACTATGCTACCGATTTCACTTCTCTGCAAATTGCGGAAACCGCCGCCGCCAAAGCGCACCTTCAGATTCAGCGCTATATGGCGCGCGCCGACATCCAGCCCGGCAAAACAATCGGCCCCATAACCGCAAGCCGCACCGGCATTTCGACGGTCGACGTCGGGCATCCGATGCTCGCTATGCATGCAATTCGCGAGACAATCGCCGCTTCCGATCATCTCGACATGATTGCGTTCCTGCGCGCCTTCTATTCCTGAGCTTCCTGTTAGGGGTCGCCTTAGCTAGTGCTCCCAACCTTGTGCCAAGGGCAGGGGGCATATGGCGCGGGTGCGTGAATGCGCTCAGCCATCATTCTTCCCTTGGCAACAAAAAAGGCCGCCCACGCGGGCGGCCTTTTTCTTTGTAGCATCAAACCTTATTTTGCCAAGGGTTGATAGGTCTTCTTTGCATCCCATTCGCCTTGACGCACTTCGCCCTTGATGCTAGGGATCTTGAGGATCTGTCCGGGGAAGATCAAGTTCGGGTTGCTCGGATCTTTGAAGGTTTTCTTGTTCGCCTCATAGAGTACCGGCCACTTGTACGGGTTATTGTAAACGAACGGATACTCGGCAATTCTCCAGAGGCAATCTCTGCGCTCGGGGATGAGCCGCACCTTGTAGGTCGCTGGCAGCGGCGCGAATTCATCGATCTGCATCAATGTCCAGTATGCCTGATTTGCAAGGTTCTTGGCGCGGACATAGTCAGCAGCATTGTAGGCGGTATTCGCATCGGCAAGCGCTTCGCCGCCCTGTTTGTAGAGATCAGGATAGTTGTTCTTCGCGTTCTTGGAAGTGGCCCAGTCATAGCGGTCTTTTGCCTGACCGAGCGCTACTTCGGCGTCTTTCTGGTTTTGAGCAATTTTCGCCTGATTCTCTTTTGCGGCACGTTCGGCTGCGACTCTTGCCTCGAAATCTGCGGACAGCGTCGAGAGCACTTCTTTTGCAAGAGTGGTCGCCGGAGCGTACCTTTCGACCTCATAGGCCTTTTCAGACGCTGTCATCGCCGCAAATGCGCTGTTGTATTCTGTCGGGTAGTCGGCCTTGATGTTCGCTTGGTCAGCCCATGCCATGCGCGCTTGAGCCTGTGCCATAACTGCTTCGGCTTCGGCCTTGTCGCGGGCAAGCTGCGCTTTCGCGGCTTGCTCTGCATTCACTTGCGCTATGAAATCATCCGAAAGAATGCGGATAACATCGTTCGCCAGGCTTGTGGTGGCATCGTACTTGTTCTCGCTGTACGCGGTATCGGCTGCTTGCATCGAGGTGCTCGCATCGCGGTACTCATCGGGGTAATCCGCAACCAGATTGACCTGGTTTGCCCATGCCATGCGGCTGTGTGCTTTGCCAAGCGCGTCGGCTGCTTTGCCAGCTTTTGCGATTTCGTCTTGCATCTGCTTTGCAGCTCGTTCGCTCGTCACCTTTGCTTCGAAATCGGGCGAAAGCGTCGAGAGCACTTCTTTTGCAAGTGTGGTTGCCGGAGCGTACTTCTCGGCTTGGTAGGCCTTTTCGGCAGCTGTCATCGCCGCGGACGCGCTGCTGTATTCTGTCGGGTAGTCGGCCTTGATGTTCGCCTGATTCGCCCATGCCATGCGCGCTCGCGCCTGCGGCAGCACCTGGTCTGCCTCGGCCTTGTCGCGGGCAAGCTGCTCTTTCGCGGCGCGGTCTGCTGCTACCTGGGCCTGGAAGTCATTCGAAAGGATGCTCGAAACTTCTTCGGCTTTCTGTTTGGAAACGACATAGTCTTCATTGCCGTAGGCCACATAGGCGCCTACCATTGCGACGCTCGCGCTCTTGTACTCATCCGGATAATCAGTGCGAACGCTGTTTTCGTTAGCCCACGCCATACGGGCTTCGGCATCGCTGATCGCGACATCGGCAGCCTGCTTGTTGGCTGCTTTCAGACGAGCTTCCTCTTCTGCCTGGGCGGCCTTGGCCTTTGCTACTTCTCTGGAAGCAAGCACTTGCTGCTGGAATTCATCGGAAAGGGTGGAGGATACTTGTTCAGCAAGTGTCTTGGCTGGCACGTATTTCTCTATTTCATATGCTTTTTCAGCAGCAGCCATGGAGGAAGAAGCGCTTGCGTATTCTTTCGGATAATCATCTTTGAGCTTTACCTGATCCGCCCACGCGATGCGAGTTTTTGCATCGGCTATGGCCTGATCGGCGGCTGCCCTGTCTTTTTCGAGCTGTTCAATGCGGGCTTTCTCTCTTATCTGGGCTTCCTGTTGTACGAGATTGTCCGAGAGGCCGATATAATTGGCTACTTCATTTGTCTCGAATATCGCATCAGGATATTGCATGTCTTCCTTGAGCGCTTTGGCCTTTCCCAGATGCTCGGCAGCAGCGGTCAGGTAGATGTTTTCTTCGAGACCAAGTTCGGATGCGCGGTCTTTTGCATCGGCAAGATTGGACTCGGCTTTGGCAATTGCCTCAGCAACTTCAGGTCCTCTGGCTGTGGCGGCATCGCGGGCTGTGCCGAAAGCGCTTGCTGCATCCAGATACCATGAGTAGGCGCTCACATAGCTGCTATCTGCCATATTCTTTTCGGCTTCTGCCAGAATATCCAATGCCTGCTGATATTCATCGGGCGCATTGATATCGGCCTTGACGGACAGCGCCTCTTGCTGTGCGCTTGCAGCCTTGTCCTTGCCTTCGAATGCGCGTAGCTCTGCACCTTTGGAGTCAACGAAGGAATAATATGTCTGCGCTTCTTTCAGGGCTGCTGTTGAGGCGGCAATGTCATCGAGCGTGCCTTTTGCCCAGAGATCCTGCGCTTCTTTGTACTTTTCCTCACCCATTGTGAAGTACATCTGGATGCTTTCGTACTTGGCGTAATCGTTCTTTTCGATGTCGGAGCGGAGGCTGTTCACTTGGGCTGCAGCGGCGGAATTTCCAAATGCTGCTGCGGCGAACTGATACGTGGAGATCGCTTGCGCGTAATTTGATGCATCTGCAAACATCGCTGCCTGCGAATAATATTGCAGACCAGCATCATACTGCGTCGGCGCCTGGATCGGTGCATCGACATTCATCGCAGCAAAACGCATTTCGTCGGCAGAATCCTTTTCTACACCTGCGCGGAGCGGCATTCCTTCCTGGATGAGCGAATCCCATGTCGAAACGAGGTGTTCAAGCTTCTCCTTCAGCGGATATGCTTTTACGCCATCATAGGTTGCCGGGGTTTCGACGAGGTCTTTGTATTCGGCGGAGACCGCATCGTGTTCCCTGTTCGCTTCGAGGAATTTGTCGGGCAGAACTGAACCGAGCGCGAAGTCTGTCGCTTCGGTTTTCAGGGTATTGGCTTGTGCAAACAGGTTCTGCAGTTCATATTTTTCTGCAGAAGGTTCTTGCGGAACTGGAGTCTGAGGTTGCGGCTGGCCACCCTGGGTAACCGTCGGGGGTGTTTCTGTTCCCGTCGGCACCTGCCCAGTGTTAGTGGCACATGAAGCAAAAATCAACGCCACTACCACCAGCAAGGGAAGAAACCGTCTTAGAAATTTCATTGCTACCCTCCTGGGATATTTCGGTCTTTTATTCAATGATATATCCATATTTCGTTCAAGTAAACAAGCAAAACAAAATTTCTTTGCTGCGCGAGCCTCCTTTTTCTCTATATCTGACTCTTTGAGCCAATGCTATAACAATACACATTAATTATAACACTTTGAACCATTGATATCACACAGAGCAAGCAAAAAATCGCAAAAATGACTTCTTTATCAGTTATACTATCGGCAGGAGTCGAATATCATATGAGAGCGAACGCAATTTGCAGACCCCACATTTCGGGAAGGAAGCATATTCGAGCTGCCTTTATCGGGGCAGCAGCGCTTGCATGGTTGATGCTGTGGGACGGGTGCAGCTATTCACGCTCTTTTCCTGCTGGTTTTGTCCGGTTTGCATCGCAGCTGGATGCGTGGGAGAACCGGAGCGAAGGATTCTGTCTTGTCCTCGTGTCGAGCAGCGACAGGGCGCAGGGTTTTCTTGAGTGGAATTCACAGGGCATCTATGGGCGGATTGTTCAGGCTCGGAAAAATGGCAACACCGTCGCTATTACATTGGGCGATGGCGGCATGAACGGCCTGCAATTGTCGATCTCTCTAAAAAGAAAGAGTATCATCGCTGAATACCTTCCCAAAGATAAAAGCGCCTTGCAGCCTTTCAGAATAGAAGCATGGCACGTCTCTTCTGAAGAAGGCATGCGCGTGCTTGGCGCCACATTTGCTGAAAAGCTGCCAAACGAGCGCGCTCTGTCGCTTCGCCTTCAGTATGTGAGCGCACAGGATGCTGCGCGAGGTCGTATTCTCGATGAAATCTTGCGCCGGGGCATGTCTCCTTATAATATGGCTGAGCTCAGACTTGCGCAGCAGAAAGAAGCAGCACTAGCAGTCCAGAATCGGGCTCCGCCGCCGCAGGAATACGAGGAAATAGAATATCCTGTTTTTATTTCGGACCAATATTTGAGCATTGCCACTCAGCATTATCTTTTCGACGGAGGAGCGCATGGGGCTGCATCGACGACATTCGATATAATCGATCGCGCGAAAGGAAAGCGCTTGAGCGCGCAGGATATTTTTGCAGGCGACTGGAAGGCTGGGCTGAAGCCGCTTCTTGCAGCAGAACTCATGCGGCAGAGCGCATTCTGGGGAAATAGCGGGCAAGAGGCCGATCTGAAGGCCCTCGGCCTATTCGAGTCCGAACTCTACCATTCAGATGACATATTTGTCTGTGCGGGCGGGGTCGGGTTTCAGTATGATCGATATCAGATTGCCCCATGGTATATGGGTGAATTTATCATTGTATTGCCTTGGAATGAATTGACGCCTTATCTAAGCCCGGCTTTCAAGATCCCGCAATAAAAAACCGGGCGGTGTATGGTCCGCCCGACTCTCGGCAAAATCTGATCAGTACAGCTCAACGCTGCTGAATATTGCGCGACTCAGTGCTCGCCCGGTCCTCGGGATATCCCCTGTCAGGCCTTCTGCAAGCTGACAGTCCAGGATTTTTCGCCTGCTTCGACAGTTATGCCATCTTTGGGCTTGGTCCATTCGATTCCGACAGCAAGCGTTTCTTCCGCGACAAGCTGGCTGAAGCGCTCGAGGGCAGTATGCAGCTCATCGTCGCCAAAGAGCGCAAGCTTGATGCGATCGGTCACCTCCAGCCCGGCTTCCTTGCGCGCATTCTGGATGCCGCGGATCAGGTCGCGCACATAACCCTCATACAAAAGCTCCGGAGTGATGGTCGTGTCGAGGGCGACAGTGAGCATGCCTTCGTTCAGCACTTTGAGCCCGGGTTTTTCTTCGCGCACAATCTCGACCTTGCTTGCATCGAGGCTGACTGTGCGGCCTGAAGCGAGAGTGAGGGGCACCTGCTCTCCGGCAAGAATGCGCTTAATTGCCGAAGTGTCCAGGGCTGCGATTTTGGCCGCGGCCTCCTTCATCTCGGACCCGAGTTCCTTGCCGAGCACGCGGAAATTCGCTTTGGCGTGGTATTCGACAAGGTCTTCTTCTTTTTCGTGCACGAAGACCGATTTGACGTTGAGCTCTTCGCGCAGAATATCTTCCATTCGTGCAAGCACTTCCTGCTCTTCGAGTTGGCGGGTGATAAGCTGGACCGATGCAAGTGGCTGGCGGATCTTGAGGTCATTGGCAACGCGGAGGGCGCGTCCCATGGAGACAGCCTGCCGGATGATGCGCATATCGCGCTCAAGCCCGAGGTTGCGATATTGCGGTTCTTCAGTGGGCCAGCTGGCGAGATGGATGGATTCAGGCTCATTTTCGAGCTTGAGATTCTGGTAGATTGTCTCGGTCACAAAGGGAATGACTGGCGCCATGACAAGAGTGAGCCTGCGCAGGACGCGGTACAGGGACCGGTAGGCGCTTTTTTTGTCCGCGTCATTTTCCGATTTCCAGAAGCGACGGCGAGAGCGGCGGATGTACCAGTTGTTGAGGCTGTCCACAAATTCAACCATAGGTCCGATCGCAGCCTGCATATCATAGGCTTCCATGCCCGCAGTGACATCAGCGACAAGCTTTTCGCACACCGAAAGGATCCATTTGTCGAGTGGATTCTCGACATCAGTGCAGTCAAAGCCGTCGGCGGTGAAGCCGTCGATATTCGCGTAGGTCACAAAGAAGCTGTACGCGTTCCAGAGCGGGATGATGACGCTCTTGAGGACTTCCTTGACGCCATCGTCCGAATAGCAGAGGTCCTCGGCTTTGGTAACTGCTGAATTCATAAGGAAAAGCCGGAGCGCGTCGGCTCCGAATTTGTCCATGACTTCCGACGGGTCTGTGTAGTTTCGCATGCTCTTGGACATTTTCTTGCCGTCTTCTGCGAGAACAAGGCCATTGACGACGCATGCCTTGAAGGCAGGCTTGTTGAAGAGCGCAGCTGCAAGAATTGTGAGCGTGTAGAACCAGCCTCGCGTCTGGTCGAGGCCTTCGCAGATAAAATCGGCTGGAAAGTGCTCGTCGAACTTTTCTTTGTTTTCAAAGGGATAATGGTTCTGGGCATAGGGCATGGCGCCGGATTCGAACCAGCAGTCCAGTACTTCAGGAATGCGGTGCATGGTGCCGCCGCACGAGCAAGGGAGCGTCACTTTGTCGATATGGTGCTTGTGCAGGTCTTCGGGCACGTCACCGCCAAGTTCGGCAAGTTCCTTGCGCGAGCCAACGCAGATGGTTTTCCCGCAGGTGTCGCATTTCCAGATGGGAAGCGGATTACCCCAGTAGCGGTTGCGGCTGATCGCCCAGTCGCGGGCGTTTTCGAGCCATTTACCGAAGCGGCCGTCGCGGATGTGCGCGGGCAGCCAGTAGATGCTCTTGTTTGCCCTGAGCATGGCCTCTTTGATGGGCTCGATTTTAACAAACCAGCTCGAAACAGCGCGGTAGATGAGCGGGCTGCCGCAGCGCCAGCAATGGGGATACGCGTGCAGGATCTGATCGCGCTTGATGAGCTTGCCTTCCTGCTTGAGGCGTTCCATGATGGCCTTGTCGCTGTCTTTGACAAATATGCCTTTATAATCGGGCACTTCGTCGGTGAACTTGCATTCTGCATCGACAGGGCAGACCGTGGGGATGCCTGTGCCTTTGAGCACTTCGTAGTCGTCTTCGCCAAAGCCGGGAGCGGTGTGGACGATGCCTGAGCCATCTTCTGTGGTGACATGCTCGCCCAGAACAGTGACAAAGGCTCCCTTTACAGACAGATCCGCAAAATAAGGAAAGAGCGGCTCATACTGGATGCCGGCAAGCTCGCGGCCTTTTTTCTTCCAGGCGATCTGGAGCGACTCGGGGTGCTTGTAGTAGGCACTCAGCCTTGATTCTGCAAGAATGTAGCGCTCCTTTCCGTCGATAACGCAGACATAGTCGATATCCGGACCGAGCGCGAGGGCGAGGTTGGAGGGCAATGTCCATGGCGTAGTGGTCCATGCGACGAAGTATGTCGAGCCATTAGCGAGATCGGCAAGGGCAGGATCTTTGTTCGATGCGGGTACACCCACAATTTTGAAGCGCACACTGATGGCGGGATCGTGGACATCCTTGTAGCCACCCAATGAAAGCTCGTGGTTGGAAAGCACGGTCGAACAGCGCGGACAGTAGGGAAGGATGTAATAGCCCTCATAGATGAGCCCTTTATCCCACAGCGACTTGATGACCCACCAGATCGATTCCATATAATCGGGATCCATGGTCTTGTAGTCGTTGTCGAAATCGACCCAGCGACCAAGGCGAGTAACGATCTGGCGCCATTCTTTTACATAGCGGAGCACTGAGGAATGGCAGGCTTCGTTGAATTCTGCCACTCCGTAGCGCTCGATATCGGTTTTGGAATTGAGGCCGAGCTCTTTTTCGATGAGATTTTCCACAGGGAGTCCATGGCAGTCCCAGCCAAAGCGCCGTTCGACGCGGTAGCCTCGCATGGTTTTATATCGGGGAACAATATCTTTAATCGTACCCGGGACAAAATGGCCAAAATGCGGCAGGCCAGTAGCAAAGGGAGGTCCGTCGTAAAATACGAATTCCGGCGCACCTTCCCGCTGCGAAATTGATTTTTTGAATACATTCCGCTCTTCCCAGAATTGGACGAGTGATTCTTCCTGCTGAGGGAAGTTGACCTTGGGGTCAACGGGTTTATACACGATATCCTCCTCGATAGTTTGAGGAATAATGCTGTATGTTGCAAATCGTTTCAATAGGTGGAGAGACTGATTGTCCAGTATGCGCCGATTTTCCAGAGAAAACTTGCAGGGGAGCCGGCAAAAATCCAGCTTGCTGTTGCGGAAAGATCCAGCCGCCCGCCGAGAATGCCCTGGAATTGAGCGATGGAACTGGCGGCAAGGATGTGGGCGTCTGCGAGCCAGAACACAGGGAAAGAAATGCTTGTCAGGTCGGAGGCTTTCCAGGTTCCCAGAAAAAACAGCTGCGTGCCGGCTGATGATTGGCCGAGAGCAGTTTGCGCTTCCATAGTCAAGGAAAGGTCGCTGATAGCGAGGCTGGTGCCAAGCATGGCGAGCGCGTAAGCAGTTGAATCCGTTGTGCGTGCTGAAAATTCGGTATAGGGGGCAAATGGGCCTGCATCGACTTGCAGCTCGAATGAGCCTGCGAATTCATCTGCGCTTCCTTGCTTGCGGCGCCAGCCGGCGCTCAGCGCGAGGGACCCGACCTCAGACATAAAGGATGGGCTGGAAGCGCCTCCGGATAAACCTCCAGTTAGCCCGCCATTCGCGCTGCCTCCCATGCTAATCGATGTAAAATAGCGCGCTCCTGCTGTAATTGTTGAATCCCCATCGATCGACGCAAGTGCTTCGATCCGGCTCATTGACGAAGGGAAGATCGAAAAGCATACCATTCCCGCAGTTTCACTTTGTCAGCGCCTCCATGCTGAACATGCTGTCGGGCATCGCCACATCGATCTTGACCGATTGCATGGAAAAGACTGTCTTCGAATTTTTTTTGAGCGCGTCGACAATTTCGACTCTGGTGGGGAGCTGGCGTCCGGCTATGGCTTCTATTTCTTTTACATACATGGTTTTCATAAGAATGCCACTTCGCGCGTAAAGTTCGATCTTCAGGGGGACTTTCCGGCTCGCGTCGACCCACAGGATGCGCACAGGATAGGAAATATCAGTTCTGGAGGACACGAGCTTGAGTAGTTTGCATAGGCGTCCATCCAGCGTTTCTTCCTTTATAATTTGCGCGGAATAGGCTTCCCGCAGGCTTTCGCCTTCGGCCACCTCCTCATAGCTGAGGTTGGAGCCCATGAGCCCTTGCCGCAAAAGGCTTCCGGAGATCCGCACGGTCTCCCCTTCGGAAGGGAAGTACATCCATATTGTGGAACCTAGGCAAAGCATACGCGTGCCTTTGTCTTCCGGGTTTGTAAATTCCAGAATGACCTTGTCCGAGCCCTGCGCATTTGCGATGAATTGCTTTTTGAGCACCCGGGAGCCCTGGGTTATCTCCATTAGCCCGATATAGGAAATACTTGAATACCGCTGGGCAGAATCGATGGCTTCGAGAAGCGCGTCTGCTTCGCCCGATGATCCAGCAGTGCTTCCTGCGCCTGCCGCGCCGCTGCCCTGGCCTGGCGTTTCCTGCGCCATGACTGCTTGCGCCATTAGCAGCAGTGCGCCCGTCGCGAAAAGAAACACCTTCACAAATCTCGATATAATAACGAAATAATTAGAAGCCTTTTTCATCGCGACCTCCTTATTGCACAGCCTTGAGCGCATCCACGACTTCCATTCTCGAGGCTCGCCAGGATGGCAAAAGCGACATGATGGCGGCCGCAACAGTGCAGAACAGAATTCCTGCCAGCACGCCGGATACTGATATCGTCGGCTTGATGATGTTATCGATTGGCCAGGAAAAGCCTGCAAGGGCGCTCGACAGATCAAATCCTTTGCGTGAAAAAGCAGCATTGAACGCAATGCCTGCCGCGGTCCCCAATACCGAACCTCCAAATCCCATCATCGTGCCTTCGAGCAGGAAGGAGAGAATGATCCGGCGGGGCGGCATGCCCATGGCCATAAGAATACCTGTTTCCCTGCGCCGCTCCAATACGACCATCGTCATGATATTCGCTATGATGAAGGCTCCCAGGAGCGCGATGAAAAACCACATTGCCATATAGATTGAGCTCGCCATCAAAATCAGCTTCGGATAATCGCCAATTGCCGACCATGGGAGAACAGAAAGCTGCCCCTGGCCATGAGCCGCCAACACTGCGCCGATTTTTTTCTGCCACGTATCTGCAAGCCGGTAATCCTGAAGCATGACGAGGATTTGCTGCGCGCCGCCTGGTATGCCAAGCATGTTCTGGGCATCATCGAGCCGCATCTGAAAGATTGAGCCATCGAGGGCATTGGTACCGGTCTGGAAGATGCCCGAGACTTTGAGGGATTTGAAGCCGATGCCGCCGTCGGCGCGGGTGGCGATGATCTTCAGCTTGTCTCCGGGTTTGAGACCAAGGTCTTTGGCAAGTCCGCTCCCGATGATCGCGGTGCCTGGCTCATCGCAATAGCTGCCCCCAGGCAGAATGTTTCTGTTCAGCATCAGAAGCGATTTTTCCTTTTCAGGATCGCCCGTGATTGCTACGGCAGGCTTGGTGAAGAGGCCTGATGAAAGGAGTATGCCGAAACGGATCCGGGGCGCTGCGGTGATCCCGCTTCCTGCATAGGCCGGCCCCGCGCCTGCGCCTGTACCCGCGCCCGCCCCGTCCATCTGTTCTATTTCCGATACGAGCTGGTCTGCATCTGCAATATAGTCATCTATTGGAAGAAAACGGGCGCGCTCGCGATAGGAACTTGTCGTGATATTGACATGCCCGGTTTCATTTTTTGCATAATTGCGCACCATCGAATCGAGGAATCCTTCGGTAAGTCCATTTCCAGCCACCACCAGCAATGTGGCTAAAAAAGTTGACAGTACCGCCAGAAGGCTCCTGCGCGTATTCCGCAAGAGGTTTCGCCATGCATATGATATCAGATTCATGATTGCCCCCTTACACGAAGCGCAGTGCTTCGGTTACCTCGATATGGCTTGCTTTTCGTGCCGGCATGAGGCTTGCGAGCCACGAAACTAGCACTCCGAAGGAAAAGCCCTGGATAAAAGCTAGCGGGTTCCATTCTCCCTTAATAAGAAGGTTCTTGGGCAAATTTCCGAGGTCCAGGTTTCCGAACATGCCGCCAAAAGCGATTCCGCGGCTCGTGAGCCACCATACAAAGACAGCCCCCAGCAGAACGCCTCCCGCGCTCCCGATAACTCCGATCAGCATCCCTTCAAGCGAGAACAGCCGCTTGATCTGTCCTGGTTCGAGCCCATATGCTGCGAGTACGCCGATCTCTCGGATCCGGGAGTACATGCTCATGAGAACAGTGTTGAAGATACCCACCGCGCTGATGAGCAAAACGATGACCACGACTATGTAGGCAAACTTCGATTTCATATTCCGCATTGCGAGGTAGTCGCGCATCGCCTCTCCGATGCTCATCGCTTCGATTCCGCTAAATGCTTTTTCGAGAGCGCTGGCTGCTGCATCAGACTGAGCGACGAGCGTATCGAGTCGCGAGGCCGGCGGAATGCGGATATCGATTTCAGTGACGGGAAGCGGCGCGCCGACGAGCGCTTCGGCATCCTGCGCCGAAAGATAGATCGCCTGCTGCGAAAGCGAGAATAGCGGAAGATCGGCGATCCCGCCCACCTCGAGTTCGATGGCATTGAGGCTTCCATCAGGCAAAATTGCTGTTACAGCTATCAAATCACCGATCCGGACTCCGAGATCCTTTGCAAGATCAAGCCCGATGACTGCTTTTGCCGGGCTGACCCACGCGCCGCTCTGCACAGTGCTGGAGGTTTTGAACACCTCTTTATCCTTTTCCGGCTCTACCGCAAAGGCCAGCGCAGGCGTTTCGTCTATCCAGTTGGAAACCTGCACATAGAATCGGGTTCGCTGCGTCCACGTACTGCCTTTTGGCAAAAGCGCGGGCAGCCTGTCCTTAATCGCCTTCGGCTCTTTAATGGCTATATTTTTAAATAGGGGGTCAGACCCCGGATTAAATTCTTGATATTCCCTGGATCGCAGGCTGATTGAGCCGCTGTCATAATCTATTGCTGTATCGATAGTTACTCTATCCATCCCAGCGAGGAGAGACTGGAACATGATGAAAACAGCAATGCCGACCGTGAGCACGATTGCGGTGATGAGGGTTCTCCGTCTGTGCCGCAGTACATTTCTTGCGGCGATCCGGAAGAGTACGCTGCTCGAGGCTTTCATGGCGCCCCCCTTTCGTCGCGCTCGATTTGTCCGTCGCGCAAGGTTATGACGCGTTGTGCCAGTTCCATAATGCGCGGATCGTGCGTCGAGAACAGAAAGGTCGTTTGTGTTTTTTCGTTGATCTCCCGCATCAGTTTGATGATTTCGCCTGCTGTGTGCGAGTCAAGGTTCGCGGTCGGTTCGTCGGCGAGCACAATGCTGGGCTTTTTCACAAGGGCGCGGGCAATGGCTACTCTCTGTTCCTGGCCGCCTGACAGCTCTGTCGGATACCGGTTTGCTTTGTCGGAAAGGCCCACCATCTCAACGATCGAAAGCGCTCGCTCTCGAATGGCCGCGCGGTCATGCATGCCTTCGATGAGCAGGGGCATCTCCACATTTTCGGCAACTGTCAGCACCGGGATGAGGTTATATGATTGAAAGACAAAAGAGACATGCGTGCGCCGGTATGCTGCGAGCTGGGTTCTGTTCATTGATTTCATCGGAGCGCCCCTCCATGAGAGCTCGCCGCGCGTCGGAGAATCGAGGCATCCGATAATGTTGAGCAGGGTAGTCTTCCCCGAGCCCGAAGGCCCGACGACAGCCGCAAATTCTCCTTGTTCGAATACAAGGTCGATATCCTTCAGCGCGATGACTTCAGTTTCGCCTTTGCCATAAATCTTTGTTACATCGGACAATGAAAGAATGATTTCCGCCATGGAAGCCTCCTTCTCTGCTATGTGTGCGGTTTGAGAGCCGCGATCATTGAATCGAGCGTTTCCAGATAATTTCTAAATGCTTCATTTCCCAATTCAGTCAGTTTTATTTCGGTGAGCGGCTTTTTGCCCTTAAATTTTTTTTCGATCAGGATATAACCCGAGGATTCGAGCACCGACAGCTGCGACGACAAGTTGCCGGCTGTCATATCCAGATTGTCGCGTAGTTCCGTGAATGTACATGTGCGCGCGGGTTGTGAAGACAGACTTGCGAGAATGCGCAGCCTGGCCCGTTCATGAATGATTTTATCGAGGTCGGGCAGGTTCATGATGCTCTCGAAGCCACAATGCCAGCAATTCCGAGCGAAACGAATGATCCGCCCCAGACTATGCCGCCCCATAACCATGGTGACCCCTGGATAAAGAATAGCGAGACAAGTCCGAGCGCGAGCAATGTCCAGCCAAGCGCGCTGAATTCCGGAAGCTGGATTCGAATGTCAAGCGCGAACACCGCGAACGCTGCGAATATTGCCGACATGGAGACTGCAAGCGGCCCAAGCCCTTCTGTCACTAGGAAAACGCAAATCACAACCACAGCAAGCAGCGCGGCAATGATGACCGAAGCTGGCCCTTTGCCGTAGATTACCCTCAAAAGACTCGCGATCGACTTGTTCTTGCGGCTCATTATCCTTGAAAACAAGGTGATTTTGATTGAAGCGCCAACCGCGAGCGTAATTGCGAATGTCCAGAAGATGATGCCGGCAGACGATGTCCCCGATGTACTTGACTCGCTTATCAGAAAATGGCCTGCAATGCAAAAAGCGACAATAACTATACTGAATCCGAGCGACAGCCATATGAACGTTTTCCGGAGGTCCTTGTCATGGAATATTCCCGCTTCATGGTTTGCAGCCTCGCGGATCTCTCTGAGGGTGGCTTCGAATTCCTTCAATTTCTGATCTGATATGTTCATATGTGCCTCTTTACGAAATAAACAAGTTTGCAATACAAACCATAGTGCAATTATAAATCCATTTTCTCCAGCAGTCAAGTCTTTGTCTTTGGGTTATCGTCAAAATTTCCAAGTCGTGTTATAATTGAAACAAATATAAATTTTCTGCCAACATCGCAAACGGCAGGTACGGGTCTGATTCTGTAAGTGGAGGCACTATTGCATGCGCACCGAAGGTGTTGATATAGATTTTCGCTTTCTGGAGGATGTCCAGAGTACAGAGAATATTCGGCGGATCGTGATTCGGGTCTCCGAAGGTGATGTGAGCGTAGCTGTTTCGAATGATAATGATCTTCGCTATTCTATCGAGCTCGAAGGAATACCTGGCGAAATAGATGCGTGGTCTTGCTCTGTTCGCCGAGCCGAGAGCATCGCGATCCTTGATGCAATGGCGAATGATTTTGTGCGCATTGCAAAATGCAATATACATGTTCCTTCGCACATCTCCGATATCGAAGTACATTCCTCAAGAGGTTCAATCGAGGTCAGAGACATTTCCGCAAACATTCTTGTGATATCAGAGCGAGGCAGTATCACAGTAAGCGGAGCGAAATTCGTCGAAGCTTCAAGCGTGAACGGCTCTATTCATATAGAAAACAGCGAAGGATGTTCTGCGCGCAGCATAGATGGCAATCTCGTCTGTCACAGGATATCAGGTTCTGTTCAGGCCGAGATGCAGAACGGTTCCGTCACAATCGATCAGGTCGCAAAGAATGTCGCGGTTGTATCGGATCAGGGGAAAATATCCGTGCGCCGGGTGGGCGGAAGGGTCAGACTCATCTCCAATAAAGGCGATGTCGAGCTTGAAGTGAGTGGGCCTTTTGGGGGCGGAGAAATCCAGACCTATTCCGGAGACATTTCTATTCAGCTTGAGCATAGCAGCGTGGAATTCAGGGCTGAAACGCTCTCGGGGCGAATCGATGCGAGTCATCCGGTGAATTCTGCCGGCATGGGGCCGCAGCGCTGTGCATTCCGGACAGGCGATGGCGCCCGTCGGCTCTATGTAAAGAGCGTTCTGGGCGACATCGAAGTGAACTAGGGCTGTCGAAACGAACTTGAGCCCACGCGCGGATGAGATGCCTATTCGGCAAACAGCTCGCGGATTTGCTTTTTATACAATTCGTTGATCGTAAATCGCTTCATCTCCTGCTTCGCAGAAAGCTCCCGTCCGGGTTCGAAGGGATCCGGAAGCAGCGCAAAACGGAAAATCCGCTCGAATGGTTTGAAACCATTTTTCATGCTCACGAGCGAATTGATCTCGCTGTCGATGAGTTCTTTCACCTCGGGCTGATCCAGAAGTGACGGATAATCGTTGAAGGGTATTTCGTTCTCTTCCGCCCATGCAATAAGCGCTTCCTGGCGAGGTACGATTAGTGCTGCCAGGTACTTTTGATCCTGGCCAAGGACAACCGCCTGCTGGATAAACGCACTCTCGCCAAGCCTCTGTTCGATCGGGACAGGCTCGATGTTTTCGCCGCCGCGCAGCACAATGGTATCTTTTGCGCGCCCGACGATTTTTATCTCACCATGGACAGTGAGCATGCCAAGATCGCCGGTATCGAGCCAGCCATCTGTGGAAAGAATCTTTGCAGTAAGATCGGGGCGCTTGTAGTATCCCAGCATCACCTGCGGTCCCCGAACCTGGATGACGCCTTTGTGCCCCGGGGGAAGCGCATTTCCATGCTCGTCTACAATGCGGATTTCGGTGCCCCTGTGGATCGGGCCGACTGTGCCGCTTACCGGATGATTTTTCAGCCGGACACCGAGGACAGGTGCGGTTTCGGTAAGGCCATATCCTTCAAGAATGAGAATGCCGAGGGCGTCGAAAAACTTGTCCACAGACGGAGGCAAGGCTCCTCCGCCCGAAACGCCTGCAATAAACCGCTTACCCAGCTTTTCCTTGATTTTTTTGAACACAAGGACATCGCCCAGGGCGCGCAACGGCGACAGGAGCACAAAAGGAATGACAGCAGCTCCGATATCCACAGCGCGAGAGCGGGGAGAAAATTTGGGCAGCCTGTCGAGCAGCATGTTTCTGAAATACGCATGCGCTTCGCCAATGGCTATGAAAACCGAGAACATCGCCCGCTTTACGGCGCTGCTCTGGCGCACCGATTTATAGACGCTGTCTTTTATTGATTCCCATATGCGGGGGACAGAGGTGAACCAGTGCGGCTGCACCGCCTGCATATCCGCAAGGAGAATCGAACCGACAGGCTTTGAATATGCAATTGTCGCACCTGCTTGCAAGATAATGTACTGAACCACCCGTTCGAAAGAATGCCAGACTGGCAGCACAGAAAGGAAGATTTCGCCACTTTTGACCCCGATAATACTCGGCAGGTACTCAGTTTGATGCAAAAAGTTGCCATGGCTGAGCATGACACCCTTGGGGTCGCCCGTTGTGCCGGATGTATAAATAATGGTAGCCAGATCACCGCGAGCGCCTGCTTTGGCTTCTTTGGTATAAAAATCGGGATCTGTCGCATAGAGTGAGCGGCCTGTATCCATGATGTCGGAAAAAAGAAGCACTTGCAGCCCGTTGTGAGCTGCCTCTTCGGATATTGCTGAGGACGGCGGATCGAACAAAATGATCGTTTTCAGATGGGCGTAGGGAGCTTCGGTGAGCGATTGAGAACCGAATGGAAGGCGGCCGGCCTTTATATCAAGAATTTTCTGGAGCTGCCGGTCATTCTCGAGGATGGCAAACGCGCATTCGCTCCAGCTCAGAATATAGGCAATTTCCTGAGCTGTGGCATCACATCCGCGGGGGACATCTGCCGCTCCAAGGCCAAGAATGGCCAGGTCAGCAATGAGCCATTCTTTTCTGTTGTCAGAGATGAAACCGATTCTGTCGCCTCGCTGTATCCCGAGATTGCGCAGGCCGAGTGCGCAGATACTCGCTTCGCGAAGCAGTGTCTGATATGTTGTCGGCTGAAATTTGCCCTGGGAATCCTTCGAGAGCTGCACATTCACATCGGGCTGTTTTGAAGTGACCTCGATGAACATCTGGGGGATCGTGTCTGCCATTCGGACGCACCTCCTGCAATTTGCTTTGACATAATTACTATAAATGTAAAAATGTGCACCGTCAAGCTAATATTTGATCCTGGGCAAATATTCGATCCTGGGGGACCTGGCTGAAATAATCACGAAGTATCTGGCGCATTGCGCCGAGCGAAGGTGCATTTACGAGTGAAAAGCGCAGGTAGTGGGCAAAACTCACATTAGCTGCATAATATGAAAAGACGCGCCGGCATGTTTCTCTCTGCCATTCCGGAGGAAGAAGGGTCTCGGCAAGATCGATAAATCGCAGCGCAATCGCGAGAAGGTCGATTTCTGGCATGTGGCGCGTGCCATACTGAGGCTCAGCTCCGGGCTCGCTGCTTCCTGGGGTACCGCGCTCGCCTTCGCCAGAGCCAGCCCCGCTTTTAAGCGAAGCAAACAGCCAGGGTTTCTGCACCGCGGCCCGTCCGATCATAAGGCTATGGATGTGAGTCGAATCGAGGAGAGCAGCGCATTCTTCCCTGCCGGTAATGTCCCCATTTGCAATCACAGGAATCGGAAGTGCCTCAGCCAGAAGCACAGCAAAGCGGTGATCGGCCTTGCGTCTGAATTTCTGCGTATCGAGCCTTGCATGCACAGTAATACAATCGAGGCCTGCGCTGGCAAGCGATTGAGCGAGCGCAATCGTCCCGTCTTCGCCCATGCTTGTGCTGATGCGTATTTTTGCGGAAAGCATGCCGACCCACTGTTCGCGAGCTGCTGCGACCATCTCGCGGGCAAGGGATGGGTTGTCGAGCAGAGCTGCTCCTCGCCCGTAGCCTTTGATATGAGGCGCTGAACAGCCCATATTGATATCGATGCCCGCTGGGCGATATTCTGCAGGTAGCTGCGATACAGCATTGCACGCTTTAGCCAGCGTTTCAGGGCTGCGCGCAGCGAATTGCACCGATGTTTGCAAAGGACGGGGCGATGGATCGAGATAGATCGATTCGTTTCTTCCGCCCGAAAGAAAAGCTTCGGCACTTGCCATCTCGGTCACGAACCAATCAGGAGCGCCAAGTTCGTATACAAGCGTGCGGAATGCCCTGTTCGTAATCCCTACCATTGGGGCAAGGAAGAGCGAACCGCGCGAAAACGGAACCATAGCAAGCAAGGTACCGCATGGACGCGCAAGTTACAAGCCAATCTTTCTCATGAGTCGGCACAAGGTTGGAAGCACTACCCTCAAACCGCCTGAGTTGACTATGTGCCGCGTAATGGTATATAAATTATCCGCGCATGTTCCCTCATTCGGGCTTCGCATGGGAACGGACGTGCGGATAGAACGAAGCCCACATAGTAGTATTTGAAATCAGGAGGATTTTCGTGAGCGTACGCATTAGACTGAAACGATTCGGCGCAAAGGCCAGACCATTCTATCGCATTGTGGTGATGGATTCCCGTTCAGCACGCGATTCCAAGACAATCGATGAGCTTGGTTACTATCATCCGATCGAAACTGAAGACAAGCAGCTGCTTATCAATGAGACAAAGGTCAGAGATTGGCTTTCGAAGGGCGCTCTGCCATCCGATACCGTAAAATCCCTTCTCAACAAGAAAGGGATTCAGCTCGGCTGAGCCGGGAACGGCTGTATACCGACCTGCCGGGAGCATAATTATGGAACGCGATCTAGTTGAATATATTGTCAAATCTATTGTCGATAATCCCGATGCAGTCAACATCAAGGTGATTGAAGGCGAAAAATCCACGATTCTCGAGCTGAGAGTTGCGGAGAGCGATATCGGCAAAGTAATTGGCAAAAATGGCCGCATTGCCCGCGCGATTCGAACTATTTTGTCAGCCGCCGCATCATCGCAGTCAAAACGCGTCATCCTGGAGATTCTGGACTGACAATGGCGCACAGCCATGGATAAAAAGCAGAAAGCAGAGTATCTCGCCGTCGCTCGATTGGGCGCTGTTCGGGGCCTCGAAGGGGAGATAAAGCTGCACAGCTATTCGGGCGAATTTTCGCACATCGAAAAAGCTGGCGAAATTATGTTGGGCGGCGAAGCTGGCCTAGAGGATGCGCGCCCAATACGCATTGTGCAGTTCTTGCAAGGCGGATGGGGCGCGAGTGTCATTTTCGAAGGCTTCGATACGCCGGAAAAAGCGCGCACTCTTGTCGGACGCGAGCTTTTTTTGCCGAGGGAAAAGGCCTGCCCACTGCGCCCGCACGAGTACTATGTAGCTGACCTTGTCGGGATGACTGCAACGGTGAACGGGCTGGCCATCGGGGTTATTGCGGCGGTGCTCGATGGAGGGGCGGATGCCCTTCTCGAAGTGAAACGCGATAGCGGCGGTTCGGCGCTTGTGCCCTTCCGCAAAGAATTTGTGGGCGAAATCGACGAGGAGAAAGGCGAGCTCGAGATTCTGAGCTCTTGGATTCTGGAATGAATATCAAGGTTCTTTCGCTATTTCCCGAAATTCTTGAAGCGTACTTTTCCGCTTCGATCATGAAACGGGCGGTTGGGAAAGGCCTTGTTTCCTTCGAGCTTGTGAATATACGCGATTATGCGTACGACAAGCACCGCAAGTGCGACGATGAAGTGTTCGGGGGCGGAGCGGGCATGCTCCTCAAACCCGAACCGCTGGACAGGGCGCTCGCCGCTGCAGGCTCTCCTGAAGTGCGGACAGTCTATGTGACACCTTCAGGCCGCCTTTTCAACCAGGCGATGGCAGCCGATTTTGCAAAAGAAGAGAATCTGGTAATCCTTTGCGGGCGCTACGAAGGAATCGACCAGCGCATAATCGATACGCGCGTGACCGATGTCGTTTCGATCGGTGACTACGTTCTTTCGAGCGGCGAAGTTGCTGCAATGGTCGTGATCGATGCGGTGTACCGGTTGGTGCCTGGTGTCATCTCGGGCGAATCGCTCTCGGAAGAGAGTTTTTCAGCAGGCCTTCTGGAGTATCCCCAGTATACAAGGCCTGAGGAATATGGTAATATGCATGTCCCGGAAGTGCTGGTGAGCGGGAACCATGCCGCAATCGCGCGATGGCGGCTCAGGGCGAGCCTAATCAAAACGCTTGCGTACAGACCGGAACTTTTGCAGACAATCGATCTGACCGGAGAGATTGGCAGATTGCTCAAAGAAGTGATAGACGGAGGGGGAGAGAATGAACCTCGTGCAGCAAATTCAGGCGGAACAGGCAAGAACTGACCTGCCCGCATTCAGGGTTGGAGATACGGTTCGTGTCAGTTTCAAGATTGTAGAAGGAAGAATTGAGCGCATTCAGGCATATGAAGGGCTCGTTATCGCCATCAAGAATTCGGGAGCGAGCAAGACTTTTACAGTAAGAAAAAATTCTTACGGCGTGGGCGTAGAGCGTGTATTTCCGCTCAATTCCCCCCGAGTCGACAAAGTCGAAATTGTAAAGACCGGCAAGGTCCGCCGTGCCAAGCTTTACTACATCCGGACAAAGGTCGGAAAGAAATCGAAGGTCAAAACGCTTGTTGGCGGCCGCAAGAGCGATAAGCCTGAGGCATAAGCTGGTTTTTGAATATGTCGCCTGACTGAAGGCGATACGTGAAGGCAATACGGGCTGTTCAAGCATAATGCTTGGGCAGCCTTTAATTTTTTCTGGCAAAACATGAAGCGAAAAGGCATATTTTTGCGTTGTATATAGTGGAGATGTTTGCTTTGCAAAAATGTGCTGTTCAGAAGGGCAGAGATGGCGAGGATGAAGCGGTGCGTTTTCTCCTGAAATCGGGCTGGGAAGTAATATATCGGAATTTTCGCTCAAGGCGGGGAGAGATCGATATCATTGCGCTTCGAGACGGAATTCTGGCATTCATGGAAGTGAAAATAGCAAACAGATTTACGCAAGAAGACCTTCAGCATGTCATACGTGCGAAAAAACGGCGTTCGATCATCGAAACTTCTAAACTATTCCTCGCGATGAATCGAAAATATAGTCAGTACCACATCAGATATGATGTGATACTGATTGCGGAGAATGCCTGCGCAAGGCATATGGAAGGCGCATTTGCGGAAAACGATGAAGCAGAATAAGGTATCACGAGATTTGCCGGGCTGGGCGGGCTCGACTCCCGACGATTTTCTTCTGGCCGATTACGATATCGCCGAAGAGATGAAAGCCTCCAGCTGGAAGCGCCTGTATGAACTCAAGCATAAGCTCATAGACGATCACTACCTTGATGGGGCGATTGCATCGATTGCGGAAATGCTGTCAAATAGAGTGAAAGGCAAATCGCGATGAATAATGAACCGAATGCACCACTATCGAAACGTCCCAGCGGCAGATTTCGCAGTCATAGTTTCCGCAAAAAACGGCCAGCCAAACCATCTTCGCCGTCGCTGGAACCGACTGAATCCCAGCTGGATCCGCAAGCGGAGCGCGTGAAAAAGCAGGAACTGAAAATCTGCAAAGTATGCGGCAAGCCTATATTCGATCTTGCTGGGGCCATAGCCTCGCGGGACGACGGCGAACCGATTCATTTTGATTGCGCAATCGAAATCTTGTCCAAGGAAGAGACGCTGGCTTCGGGCGAAAAAATCTTCTATATCGGAAGCGGCTCATTTGCCGTCTGCTATCAGGCTCCAGGCGGCAAGCTCGAAATCAGACGCAAGATTCGATGGGAAACAGCGGGCTCAACGCAGCCCTGGCGAAAACCGATGGTTTCTTCTCCAAGATTGCCGTGAGCGTCTGCTACTTCTTTCGCGGTCGAATTACATCGAACCCGCAGTAGGGAACAAGCGCATCCGGAATCCGCACTGAACCATCAGCCTGCTGGAAATTTTCCAGAATCGAAATAATGGCGCGCGAGCACGCGATCGCAGTGCCGTTCAGCATATGCACAAAGCGATTCTTCCCGTCGTCGTCACGGTAGCGCACATTGAGCCTTCGTGCTTGATAATCAGTGCAATTCGAAGTCGAAGTAATTTCTCCCCATTCGCCATTGTTGCGCCCCGGCATCCAGGCTTCGAGGTCCCATTTGCGGTATGCGGGAGCACCGAGGTCGCCAGTGCACGTATCGACAACGCGGAATGGCACGCCGAGGCTCGAGAATATTTCTTCCTCGATGGCGCGAAGCTCTTCGTGGATGCGGCCCGAGTCTTCCGGCAAGCAGTAGACGAACATTTCGACTTTGGTGAACTGGTGCACGCGGTATAAGCCCTTGGAGAATTGACCAGCTGCACCCGCTTCGCGGCGGAAACAATGGGAAATGCCGGCATACCGAATCGGGAGCTGGCTCTTGTCGAGAATGGTGCCGCTGTGGTACCCGCCCAGCGTGATTTCTGCGGTGCCGATAAGGCAGGTATCTTCGCCTTCGAGGGTATACACATTCGATTCGGCGCCCCGCGGGTTGAATCCAATGCCTTCAAGTATTTCGGTTTTGGCAATATCCGGCGTAGCCATCAGCGTAAATCCGTGCCGGGACAGGATATCGAGGGCATACCGCACCAGCGCGAGTTCGAGAATGACCGCTTCATTTTTGAGATAGTAGAATTTGGTGCCTGACACCCTTGTCGCTGTATCAAAATCGATGATATCGAGACTTTGACCGAGCTCCACATGGTCTTTGGGCGGGAAGTCGAACTGGGTAGGCGAGCCCACGCGTTTGACTTCGAGGTTGTCTTTGTCCTCTTTTCCGCGCGGGGCATCGGGGTGGGCCATGTTTGGAATTTTCGCCATTTCGACTGCAAAGGAAGCTTCCGCCTCCTGGAGCTCCGTTTCGAGGCGTGCAATGGTTTCCTTGAGGCGCTTGCCCTCTTCGATTCTGGCTGCGCGATCTTCCGCAGACATGGGCGATTTCATGGCCTGGGCATTCTCGTTTCTGAGCCTGCGGGCATCCTCGAGCTCGCGAAGGAGCGCATTGCGTCTGTCATAGAGAGAAACAACAAGATCAGCATCCGCATGCATGTAGCGGTCGCGGATATTCTGGCGGACAGCCTCGAGGTTTTCTTTAATAAATCGTATATCGAGCATGCCAGAATACTAGCGGGACAGGGGTTCTCGCGCAAGCGGGAGTTGCAGCATTGCCGTCAAACAGGCTACCATTTGCGCGTGACAGAACGAATAGACCAGATGCGTGCGCGCATCGCCGAAATCGACGAACTCATTTCCAGGGCCGACATGATGCGTGACCAGCAAAAATACCGTGAGCTCATGAAAGAGCGAGCTCGACTTGCCGAAGTAGTCGCTACATTTGACGAAACGCAGTCTCTTGCTGTATCGCTGCATGATACAAAAGCGCTTCTGGAAGGCGAAACAGATCCCGAACTGCGCCAGCTCATCGAAGAAGAGCTTGGGCAGCTTAGGGAACGCTTTATCCGAATCGAAGAAAAGCTCAAAACCCTTGTTATGCCGCGCGATCCCTTTGCGGACAAAGCGGTAATCATGGAAATACGGGCTGGAACGGGCGGCGAAGAGGCAGCCCTGTTTGCCGCGGATCTCTACCGCATGTACAGCCGCTATGCCGATAGCCGCAGATGGACCCTTGAAGTAATGAGCATGAGCGAGACCGAACTCGGCGGCATTAAAGAGATTATTTTTTCAATCTCGGGAGAAGCAGCCTACGAACGACTTCGCTATGAATCCGGCGTGCACAGAGTTCAGCGCGTGCCGGCCACCGAGAGCTCGGGAAGAATCCATACGAGCGCAGTCACCGTAGCCGTTCTTCCCGAAATGGAAGAAACCGAAATCGAGATAAAGCCTGATGATCTGCGCATCGATGTCATGCGCGCTTCGGGGCCTGGCGGCCAGAGCGTCAATACGACGGACTCGGCAGTGCGCATTACGCACTTGCCCACCGGCATCGTTGTGCATTGCCAAGACGAAAAGAGCCAGATAAAGAACAAAGCCAAGGCACTGCGGATTCTCCGCGCGCGGCTCTACGAGCTGGAAGACCAGAAACGACAGGCAGCTCGTTCTGCAGAACGGCGAAGCCAGGTGGGGACCGGCGATCGCTCGGAGCGCATCCGCACTTACAATTTTCCTCAAAATCGGCTGACCGACCATCGAATCGATCTTACCCTGTACAAGCTCGATCTTGTCATGGAAGGCGATATCGATGAACTGCTCGATGCGCTCGTTGCGTGGGGCAAGCAGCAAGCCTTCGAATCGGAAGGGTATGCGTTGGCATGACCGTCAGGGAGTTGCTGCTCGAAGCAGCGCGCACTTTTTCGGGGAGTGACACTCCATTTCTCGATGCGGTGATTCTGCTTGCCCACAGTCTTGATGTACCGAAAGAAAAGATACTGGCGATGCTGCCTGAGGAAGCCTGCGATGTGCCAGCCTCGTTTTTCGAAATGGCCGACCGCCGGCGCCGCGGCGAAAGCATTGCGCATATCCGCGGCTTTCGCGAGTTCTACGGGCGCACCTTTTTAGTCAACGACGACGTGCTTTCGCCGCGGCAGGATACAGAAATTCTCGTGGAAGCAGTGCTCGAGGCAGGGGATATGTGCGCTTCGATGCCAAATGCCTCCAGGCCGCTGAAAGTGCTGGATCTTTGCACGGGTACAGGTGCGGTTGCAATCAGTATTGCCGCGGAAAGACCAGCCTGGCATATTACTGCTTCGGACATTTCCCTCAAGGCGCTCGAAGCAGCCCAACAAAATGCCCATCGCCTTCTCGCCTTGCCAAGCGCTGTCGAATTTGTAGCATCGGATCTTTTTTCCGGCATTTTGGGGCAATTTGATATCATAGTTTCGAATCCTCCCTATGTGCCGCGTGCGCAGGCGGAGCAGTTGATCTCTGACGGATGGAAAGATCCGCTCGTCGCGCTGGACGGGGGGATAGATGGCATGGATTTTGTACGAGCCATTATTGCTCAGGCTAGTGAATTTTTATACAAAAATGGTGTAGTATTGTTGGAGATGGACCCCTCGCAGGTGAGCGAAGCGGTGGCTCTTTTCAAACAAGCTGGATTTTGCGAAATTAGAATTTGGAAAGACCTTGCAGGCAGAGAACGGGTCGCAGGTGGGCGATATGGATGAGCTGGCACAGAATTTTCTCTCGAAAGCTGAAATTCGATTCACCGCTGAAAAGAGAGATATTCTGTCGAGTGCGGTTATGTATTGCCAGCATTCACATGGTGATAAAAAACGGGCCTCAGGCGAACCCGCGTTCTATCACGACTTGAGGGTTGCGGAGATTCTTCTAGACCTTGGAATGGATCTCGAATCGATTATTGCAGGGCTTTTGCATGATACCGTCGCTGAGCGTGTTTCGGGGTACGCCCCGGGGCAGGCTGCTCAAGCAGCAAGCAGGCGCAAAGTACCAGGTGCGTCGGAGCCAGCCAGGACAGAGCGAAGCAAAAGCGAGAAAGAGACAGGCACCCTTAATTCGCTGCTCGCGGCTCCCAACCCTCAGATCGAAGAAATGTATGGCACAGATACAGCGCTGATTGTGGCGGGCGTCAACAGGCTTTCTTCGGTGCGGGCCAAGAACAAATCGGTACATGCCGCAGAGACCATGCGAAAAATGCTGTTCGCACTTACAAGCGATATCAGGGTCATTCTGGTCAAACTTGCGGACAAGCTCGACAGCATGCGCACTCTGAAATATCTGCCGGAAGATCGCCAGAAAGAGATCGCCACGGAATGCATCGATATCTATGCGCCGCTTGCGGACAGACTCGGTATCTCATGGCTGAAGGATGAACTCGAAGACCTTTCGCTCAAATCGCTCAACCGCGAAATATTCGATCAGATAAAAGACATTGTGAATGCGCGAAAAGAGGAGCGCCAGGAATTCCTCAAGAAAGTAACAGAAAAAATCCTTTCATCTGCAGCAAAGGAGAACATCGAAGTCGAGGTCAGTGCGCGCGCGAAGCATTTTTATTCGATTTACCAGAAAATGCGCAAGCGCGGAAAAAGCGCCGAAGAATTGTATGACCTGCTCGGTATTCGCCTTATCTGTCGCAGCGTCAACGATTGTTATTCCCTCCTTGGCCTCGTGCATCGCCTCTGGAAGCCCATCGACGGCCGATTCAAGGATTATATCGCCATGCCGAAATCGAATGGCTATCAGAGTCTGCATACTACGGTTATCGCATACGGCGGCCAACTGCTCGAAATCCAAATTCGCACACGCGAAATGCATCTTGTTGCAGAATATGGAGTTGCATCGCACTGGCTCTACAAGAAAGGCTCGACCGCCGAGCTGCCCCGCCTCGAAGACTTGCCGATTGTCAACAAGCTCAAGCAATGGAATCAATTCATCATCGAGGGCGAAAGCTATCTCGAAGAGATAAAGCGCGAACTTCTGCGGGATTCGATTTTTGTATTCACGCCCAAAGGCGATGTCATCGAATTGCCGGCAGGAGCCACGCCCATCGATTTTGCCTTTGCAATTCATACCGATGTAGGCGCGCACTGCCTCGGCGCAAAAGTAAATGGCTCCATCGCCTCTCTCGATTCCGAGCTTAAGAATACTCAGATTGTGGAAGTTATCACTTCTCCCAACGCAAAACCGAATATCAACTGGCTCAAAATCGCGCACACCAGCAAGGCGCGTTCGAAAATCCGCCAGCTTCTTGTGCAGACAGGACAAGCTGTTGCCATCGACAAACATATTGTCGCTGCAAGAAAAGGCGAAAAAACGCTTCCGGAAACAGGCCAAGCGCGCCCGCATGCACACGAGCGCCCGTCCGAAGCGCCGCACGCGAAAAGCGAGGAGTTTCCTTCGGTTGTGGAGTTCCACAGCATGCAGCCTGGCTTGGTTCTCCGCAGCGAAAAAGCCGGTGTTTCGGTTGGCGGCATCCGCAATATGATGATCCGCATTGCCGGCTGCTGCAGGCCAGTCACCGGCGACCGCATTGTCGGCTATGTGTCGAGAGGGCGGGGAATCATTGTGCATCGCGAAGATTGCCGCTCGCTCGCATCGATTGCGGATTTCGAAGAACGCCGCATCGATGTCAAATGGGAAGATGAAGCCATGAATGCCACTGCCCGCTACCGAGTGACGACCAAAAAAACCTTCGATATCTTTTCAGAAATCGAGTCTACCGTACGCAAGTGCTCAGGCCGCCTCAAGGAAGGCAAGCTTGGCGAGCGCGGCGACGGCACGTTATCCGGCTTTTTCATCCTCGAAGTCGATGCGCGCGATGATTTGAAGCGCGTTGCCAAGGCGCTGCGCACGCTTCCGAGCATTCTTTCGATCGAAGAAGAGACGCTTTGAGTACTGCTCTGAACCTTGTGTAAAGAATTGAAGCAAAGAGGGTAGATTTGCGCGAATACCTTTATGACCGCCCCTGCGGTCAAGGAGGGTATTCGTGCACTGGTTTGCCTTTTGTCCCAATCCGAACTGTCCCTACCATCACGAGGCACCCGCCTCGCCCTGGGCCTATGCGATTGGCTGGTATGCTACCAAGGCCTTCG
>Ga0302253_1000314_pt1 | contig 43285 bp, 38 predicted proteins | sample AAG_RA_Trp_MG_FD_193537 | JGI IMG/M metagenome (GOLD analysis project Ga0302253, IMG submission 193537) | Enriched activated sludge microbial communities from anaerobic digester in WTTP, New Holstein, Wisconsin, United States - AAG_RA_Trp | ecosystem: Engineered > Bioreactor > Anaerobic >...
CTGAATCAATTTGATTTTTTGCGTTATTCTCAAAATGCTTAATTACAGAACTATTGGAATGGTCTGTTAAAGGAACCCATTCTCCTTTTTTGCTATACCCTTTTTCTTTATGAACTTTTTGTATCCAGTCAATTTCGGTTTTTACTTTCTTTTGAATATCCTTGGGAATTAAAGGCTCGATATAGTACCAAACACTTGAGTCTGAATAGAATTCATTACCTATATCTTTAAATAGGGAAAGCGATTCTGATTGAGTAATCTTTTCTGTTGGAATTTCAGCATTTAAAGCAAGTCTAATCTTTTCAATCTTCTTATCTCCAATACCTTTAATTTTTTTAATATCAGAAAAAAACTTTTCATTAATTGAATAATGATTCTTTTTATATACTTCACAAATACTTTCAAGTTGTTCTGGTTTCAATTTACAATCCGATAGTTTTTGTTTTATGTCTTGATTGTCTGAATTTAATGATGTTGGCTTGGCTCCTTCTTTATTCGTCCTATTCATTGGAACTTCAGGTTTAGTTTCGATTGGTTGTTTCCTGACTTCAGTTTTTTCAAATTTGCCATCTAATTCAATACCGTGGAGTTGTTTAAAAATATGTTTGTATACAGGGGTAATATAATTAATGTCTTCTTTAAGGAACAATTCATTTGTTAATGTTTTTGGCATATTGGCAAAACCAAATATAATACCCCAAAGACTGAATGCAATCCGAAAATCGCCTATTTCATTTGTAATAAGATAATCTTCTAATTTATCAATGTCTGATTCACCCTTTTGGCAAAATGCAGCAAAAGATTCGAGTGTAGGGTTATTAATTGATTTTAAGTCAAAAGCCGAATATTCATTTAAGTTTTTTAATAATCCATTAATATATTGTTGCGATGGACTGCCATTCCATTTCTCTCCTAATTCATCTTTGAAAACCTTTCCCCCTGATTTAGCAAATTCATAACGTGATTGAATAAACTCTTCATTATTGTAGGCTTCTTCTAAATACTCATTAAATAATTTAATTAGAAATTCTTTCTGATCAGGTACATCTATAATTCTATTGTTTTGGATAACTGGTAAAGAAGTCGTACTAACTGATTGTCTTTTTTGATTATATTCAATTTCTAATAATTTATTTTCAAAATTTTGAATGTAATTATTGAATATTACATCCTTTTCTTTTGAAAGGGCATAAAAAGGTGCAATTTGGAACTTTGAAAATTTATTCTGTTGCAACCAGCTTTCCCAAAGGTTCTCTTGTTTTAAAAGTGAATAAAAATCGCATTGGTATTTTTCTGATTTTTCTTTTATGATTGGTGAGATAAATATCTTTGTTAACCTATCATTGATTGATTCATAAAGTGTTTTTAATTGTTCTTCTTGATCATCAGTTCCTTTTCCGTCGGGACTTGTTATAATAGCTGATAATGTGTTTTTTAAACTTTTTGCCAGCTTTTTTAAAGCAACAATTTCAGGTGAAATTGATTTGTTTGACGCAATTAAGTAAGCATAAAGCAGTCCTTTTAGCTTGTTTGTTTTCCTGTCTTTTGAAATGTGCAGTGAAGTATCGTTTTTTGAATCTTCTAACTCTGTTTTTTCCCAATTAAAACTTTTTGGAAATTTGGACTTGTTATATATTACAAAGCAATTATTCTTATTATAAAGCGGAACCATTTTTGTTTCAATACTAGGCTCTGCTTTTGAGATTGTACTAATTTGTTCTGGGTAATTCCTAAAAATAAATTTTGTTGTGAAAGGATTAAAGTAAATAGTTTCTTCAGCAAAATAAATTTCATTATTTTTTTTAATCACATCTTTATTTACATTTTTCGAATCAATCTCAATAACCATCGGATAATTTTCTAATTCATTATCATGTATTTCAAAGATTGGAAATTCCTTGTATAAAATTATTCGGTTATCAAGAGGGTTTGGACCAACTTTTTCAAAACGTTTATAACCAAATCCCCGCCTTAAATAAAAACTCGCAGGCGAGATTGATTCGCTCGATATTAAATTGTTAAAATTAAGTGAGGATGTTGGTATATATAATTTCTCTGGCATCATAATAAGTCAGTTTTAGATGTTATGCTTGTATCATATAGATTTCTGGGTACTGAATCAAAGAAACTGGAAAGATTTTCTGAGTGTAATATATATAATGATTGATAGGTACGAGTAAGCGCTACATATAATGGAATTCTGTCATCATTATTTGAACAAGAGCATTCAGGCAAAAATACAGCTTCAAACTGCAAGCCTTTCGAACTGTGATAAGTCATTAGTTTTGGATTGTCTGAAGTAAAATTTAGACCTTTATCTTCACCGTCAAATCTTGCTTCAACATTTAATCCTTTTTGTTTTAGGTACTCATAAGCTGACTTTACATCTTTATTGTGCCTAAACATAATTCCAACATCTTCAAAATTTCTGTTCTTTATTATATTCACTACTGAATCAAGTTGCTCATTGAATGTTCTGTATGATAAAATCTTCGGTTTCTCAACACCTTCATTTCTGCATCTATTAACTAAGTCATCATTCTCAATGTTAATGTATTCAGCAAATCTGGCAACTTTTTTTGGCAATCTATGATTAAATACTAATTGCTCAGTAGGAATACCTGTAATATAAGCCATTTCATCCATTGAAATGGTGGTTTTGTTTTGAATGAATTTATAAAGTTGTTGAGCAGAATCTCCATATAGTAATAGTGCCTTTCTGGCTTTACTCTTAAAAAGCAATATATCTTCTCTTGAAAAATCTTGGGCTTCATCTACTATAATATAATCTATGACACCTTTCCTCCAATTTCCCCGTTTCCATTCTCCATTAACTTTAAACCAAAAAAAACATTGGTTAAATGATTCTACGTTATTGGATTGTAATTCTATTTGGGTAATCCCATCAGACATATATTGCTTTAATGCTTTTGTGAAAACTATAAACAACCAACTACCCATGTTTTCATTTTGAATTTGTTTTGCTTTCCAAAGTGCAAGTATTGACTTACCACTACCAGCGCAACCTTTTACTATAAAAGAGTTATCAGTTCTTTTGTTGATTATTTTTACTTGATAATCATCAAGTTCAGAATCTTTTACGTAAAAGCTTCTTTTCGGCATATTACTTCATTATTATTTAAATACTCCGTTTTGGCAATTAGAATTTAAAAGATAGCCATCCAAAGTAAACTCACCTTTTTCTGTATAAGGACAAATTTTTTCGTTATTGATTAATCGCTTTGAGTTTTTTACTTTATGATTTATTTTTTCTTTTAATTGTTGTGAAACTAACACCCTATAGGCAACCCTACTTTTATCATTGGAATGTTTAGAATGTGTTACTGAAAAAGTCTTCTGTTGAAAACATTCAAAAGAGCAAATGTGACCATATTCACTACAAGGCGTTGGTATAAGTGTAATATATTTTCGAAATTCTTTAATAGCTTGATTTACCTGATTATTCATAAGAATTGGATAATAAGTGGTGTGCTTAGGTTTTGTGGTTACGTCTAAAAGAAGACATATCCCATTTTCTGAAAGCAGGGGTAAAAACTTCATTACGAAATCGTAATACGAGTTATCTAATTTTCCTTTCCCCATCGAAATAATTTCGCAAACAAACTTGAAGGAAAGAATATAATCAAAGGTTTGATTATTGCCATTTTCAATCAAAAATTCTGAAATACTACTAAATACAGTTTGTTTTGTTTTAAGATTGATTTTTTTTGATGATTGATTTTGAACTCTATCTATGATTTGTTCAAGAATGGTTAATGCTTCATTATTGCCATCAATTGCAAAAATATTGATTTCCGAAACAATCGGAAAATGCTTTTCTATTGCTGTAATTAGACCGATTATTTCGCCACCAGTACCACAACCAACAGATAAAATGCTTAGGGATTTAACATCAGCAATAATTCTTTGATAAACATTATTTTGAAATATATTGTCAAAGATGCAAAACGATTCGGCATAACTTCTAGGAAAATAAGTTCCTAAATATTTTCTTATTTCTTCTTCAGTCAAATCAAGGTTATATTCAAATCTTTGAAAATCTGGAGCATATACAGCGTTTAACCGATTGAAAATTAAGTCATCGATGTAAGCAGGAAGTCGTGTATCTGTTTTTAAATACTCGATTTTCTCATCTCCAACTATGTACTGTTCGTTAAGAAGCACACTGTTAGGTTCAATGATTTGTTCTCCTTCAAACCAGTATAAATATTTTCCGTTTTCAAAAATGCTTTTCCCAATAAATACTTGCAGTCTTTGTTTCAATGAATTGTCTTGGCAACACACTATAAACTCATGTGTAAGTTGAATGTCTTTTGTCCATTTCGGCAATGAATCATGACAACAGTCAAACACTTCAAAAGAATCACTATGTCCTAATGAATTAAAAATTTCTTTAATATGTTTAGTCAAGTCACTTTTCATTGTTCGGATGTCTTTTTACGCCTGACACACAACATTTTATTTACGCAACAAATATACAACATTCGTAAATACAAAATTTAAAACATGCGTAAATTATTTTTAATTATGTTAAATATTTGAACATAAATTACAAAATATCAAAGAGTTGTGTAAATATTATGTTTTTAAACATAATTTCATTGCCTACATAATTTTTAAATCATATACCTCCTATTTCAGTCCAGTACTGGCGTTTAGACTTATCTATTTTGATATTTTTCAGGAATATCCGTTATAAAAACGACATTATATAATTCATAATTAACTATGATAGGCACTTTTTAAGGGACAACTCGGTAGAGTTCGTTTTAATAGTAAACCACCACCGTCAAAAACGTGGTGGTTTACTATGTTATATTTGTCCAGTTCATTTCCAAATAAAACTCGTTGGTCAAGGCATAAAATTCGGGGGTATAGATATGTCGTTTGGTAGTTTCTATGGTTATTTGATTATATTTTGTTTCTTCCTCTTTCTTGCCACAGGTTATTAATATGCGATGTGCCTCTTTTCCAGGTTTGGGAAAAACTTTAGTAATGCGATAGGCAAACCATTTTTTTGATGAAATCATTTCCATAAATTCATCAAAAAGCATCACAGGTATAATCAATGACAACTGCCCTGCTTTGGTTAAATGCGTATCAGAAAATGCAACAATATCGTTGAGCGTTAAGGTGCAGGCATGCCTTGCCATTGTTCTTTGGCAATTAGGGCTTGTAAGCGAATGTTGAAAATAAGGTGGATTGGAAATGATGACATCAAATTCTTCGCGGCATGTTTCAAATTGTTTTAACGATTGGTTGAAAACATGTATTCTGTATGCCCATGGCGAAGAATTTATGTTTTGAACAGATTGTGCAAAAGCGTCCTTATCTATTTCGATGGCGGTAATGGTTGCATTGGAACGTTGTGCACACATAAGACTCAAAATACCCGTACCTGTTCCAATATCCAGTACTTTTACAGCGTTATTTAGATTGACCCAAGCACCCAGTAAAAAACTGTCGGTACCAACTTTTTGAGCACAATGGTCTTGCTTAATTTCAAATTGCTTGCACTTAAACCATGGATTGGACATGCCATTAATGCATCAAATACATTTTTCCAAAGCCGTGCTTGAAAAAGCGGTCGGCATCGGTTTCACGATGTTCAACATCCTTCCCATTATAACGGGCTACGACATGATAAAAATACACTCCGTTGGCAAGTTTATCGCCGTACATATCGGTACCATCCCAAGTAAAATCGGTAATATTTCTGCCTATATGCAACGTTCCCAATTCATACTGCCTTATTTCACGTACCAATTTTCCCGATACGGTAAAAATTTGAATACGAATATCGTCAGGAACTTCTGAACCGGTTAAGGTAAAAACAAAATGCGTTGCCGTACTGAACGGGTTTGGATAGTTCAATACCGAAGAAATAGTTTGCTTGGTAATAACTTCAAATCTTATAGTATAATCGCTGGCACCACTACTGTTATTGGAAATATCGCGTGCCTGCACTCGCAGCATATAATGCCCATCGGACAAGGACGGTTTAAACTCTATACGACATCGATTTTGAGGCAGGTTTGCCGGATAAAAAAGCATGGGTGATACGGGGTTATTAAAGTAAATACGCTTTTCCTGCTGGATTTTTAAATCGGTTAAATAAACAGCAAACAGGGATGTATCGCTCATATTGTTCATCACCAGAAATTGATTTTCATCTTTCAGCGTAATAAGAATATCGGGCTTGGCAGAAACAATATCGTCATTTAATATTCTCACTCCATCAAAGGTTACATCGAGCAATGGATTGATTTTATCTGACCAGACAAAAAATGCTTTTTCGGCAATATTGTTAAAGTGATATTGTTCCAATTGGTCATAAGTCCCATACTGTGGGTTAACGGTATTTACTTCATACCAAATATGATTCAGTCCCGGATAGTTTTGCGTATTAAATGAAATAGTATCTGTAAGAATATCACCTGCGGGATGTTTTCTAAGTCGTTTTGTAGCAATGGTCGTCAATTGATTATTTTGATTCTGAATCCAGTATTTTACCAATAAACTGTCCATATTATAAGGGCTGATATTTTGAGTAGCCACAGCAAACTTTATAACATCTCCTTCCTGAACAGTATCCTTATAAAAATAATATCCTTTTTCAGGGTTAATGGCTGTTTCGGGAACACCATCAAACATAATTTGCCATCGTTTTAATTGACCTGCTGTTTTAAGTGAATCATCTTTGGAATAATATATCAGTCGTAAATAAGGATATTGTGATGCATTGATATACGTATTCAAATTGTAAATATCGAGGGTGCTTGTGGTAAGATTCGAAATAATCAGCGTGCTGTCAAAATTGGGTCTATATGCTTCAACACTTAAATTCAAATTATCGCGTGAAGGATTTTCTAATGAATATGGGAGCCAGTGAAGTGTATTCCATCCCACCGACGGACCAATAAGTGTTGAATAAACATATCCATCGGTAAAGTTTACGGGTATTTGAACATTCAATATCAGTGTATCATAAATATTACCTGTCAGTTCTTCTATAGCAGGGAAAGTACCTTTTTTGCTGAATAAAATATAGGCTCCATTATCGGGCATGGTTCTAATATGTGTGGCTCCTAACGTTTCCAATGCCTGATAAGCATTTTCGGGCCATTGTGAAAAACTTCCGACACGGAAATTATACAACATCACATAATATCCATCAGGAACAGTATCTTTGATAAAAGTTGCCATTTTTTCCAATGTTGTATTATCAATGATAAAGTCAAAATAATTATCCGCTCTGTTTTTGCCAGGACAGATAGGATAATTGTCCTGTCCGTAATTGTTGCGATTGCTTTGCCATGGAACCATGGTGTAAGGGTCAATAACAACCACCAACATGGCACTGGGCGGTCCGCAGGCACTTTTTTCTACTATGGCATCAAGATTGAACCAATAATCAAAATAACTGGAAGCGGCACCGGCACCCATTGTTTGACATCGCAATTGTCGGGGTGTAGTGATATATTTGAATAAGCGGTCGTTTCTATCATAATTCAGAAACTGAAACCGGTCTTTTTTGTACTGAAAAAAATGTGCCTGCGACCAGCCTGTTTTTCCATTGATATATATAAATGAACTTTCTTTCCATTTGGGATTAGAATTGCTTACCGCCACATGCCAGTAATAAACCGTACTATCGGTCATAATGAAAGGTGGCTTCCAACAAACAACACCTCCCTGATGGGATACAGTACCTGTTTTTTTAAAGGGGCTGTTGAATAAATCGGTAGTGTCTATTTCAAAAATAAAAGTTTGTGAAGACAAAAACGGATAACCGGTGCTGGCTTTCAATGTTACCGTATCGTTGGGATAAATAGCAAATTCATAAGGATAAATGGGAACAATATCGCTGATACCAATAGTAAAATCGGTACACGATTCATTATTCATTTCGTTGGCTTCGGTAATCCAGCAGGCAGCATCGGCTTTGGCACAAAAATGATTGACCCCCGGTCCACGTATCAAGTCAACCGGTATTCTGAAATTAACCGTATCTTTATAATAGCAATGAGCAAGTACTTTGGTATAAACTTGCTGAGAACCATCGCTGAATGTTCGTGTCAAATCAACGGAAAAAGGAGTGTTTACCGTTCGTCCCATATTGGTTACGATTACTTGAACATTAAATGTATCCATATCGCTGGTAACAGTGGAAGGTATAAACTGAATATCGGACAGAGTAATGGTTAAATCGGGCAATTTATTTACAGGAAGAATGATGGCGGGGTCGCCATGCAAAATAAAATTAAAGCACACATTACTGATTTGCGGATTGGTAGAGTTTTGCTGAATTAGTAACTGTGATGTTTCTTGAATGCAAGTACCTATGGGCATTGCAAAATTTTTATAGGCAAGTTGCTTATACAATTCATTAGAATAAATAAATAAATAGGCAGCATTGCCCAAATCGCTGGATGCAAGAAAAGCAATGGCTCCCTTTTGTGGAATAATTATCCACTTTTCGGCAATCGTTTTGGGAGGTGGCAGGTGAATATCACCCGACAGGCATGTATTAGCCAATAGCAATGGGTATTTACCGTTATTTTGATAGGTAGAGGGTTCATCTATATTTTGGTCAAAACCACCACTTGTGGCATGTCCAAAGAAATTCATGATACTGCAACCATCATTAATTAAGTTCCTGATAGAATCGGAAACCGTTATTTGAATGGGCAAACTGGTGGTTTTCAAAAATGTCTGTACAAATCCTCCGTATAAAGTATCCTGAATAATACTGCCCAGTGCTGCCAGATAGCCTTCAAAAGTAAGTTGCTCGGAAGTTGTCATACCGCCGCCAAAGTGTAACACGCGTTTGTGCCATTGAGCAGGAGAAGTATATTGTTGTTCGTGCTGCATCACCTTATTCAAATAGGTTTGAACATCGGTATTGTTTTCTGCGGCTAACCTTCCAATGGAAAACTGCGGATAATTTCCTAACAAGCCTGCAGCAAGATAAGCATCGGACGGCGGAGTACCAAACGTCGGAACAAGACATTGACTATAGCAAGTGGTATAGCGTCGAAGCATTTCGGTATGTATCGCTTTGCCTATAATAAAAACATGTTTTATGGGTCTGCTACTATTATCTTTTATATTTCTAAGAAAATTTTGAATGGCTAAAGGATGTTTTTCAATACCATACGCATACTGGTCGTATAATTGTTCTATATCGCAAACAATGGAATGATATCCTGTTTGATTTCTGTAAGATGCATACTGATTTGCTGATGAAAACAATGACGGATGCGTAATTATAAGATAATCGAACAGCGAGGATGAAGTTAAATAATTGGAATAGATTACACCCGGTAAAACGGTTGCCGGATAGATGGAATCGGTCAGTGAGAAAAAGCACGTTTTGGAAGCACCACTATTAGGAGCAAGTGCCTTGTATTTACCGTTATCATAAACCACCGGTATTCGGCGATGATTAGTCAAATCCCACATCAACGCTGAAGAAGAGAAAGGAACAGTCATTTCCATATATACTTTGGAACCCTGGCTGTCGTCAATATCAAATTTTTGGCGTGCCGTTGAAAAAGCAAAATTATGGGGATAATATAGCGTAAAGTAAGTTAACGCTATTTTATCTGTTGCTACCGACAAGTCATTCACCGATTCAATGGTTAAGTTGCTGATTGCAGGTATAGAAGATGAAACAGTTACTGACTTTTTTACTTTGGAGTATCCTGAAAAAACTGTATCAAGTAAGACAGAACTATTAAGTGAAAATTTTAAATGATGATTGCCCGAATAATTATACAACGCATCGGAAACACCTATACAAGCAAAAGAAACATAAGAAGGTAAGGATAAATTCACAAAGCCGGGTGTCGAAACATTATTGGAATAAGCATTTCCAATATCTGCATATCGGTCTGCCCAGCCTTCTGCCTGATTGTACCACGCACCTGTCCCACCTTCATAATAAGCGTATGGATTTGTATAAACATACTGCACATAGCAATGTGAAGACAGCGAACTGGTATAGGCTGAAAAATTTATATCTGTTTCTGCGGTAACCCTTTTATTAGTGGTAGAATTGTTCCATGTTAAAAAGTAATAGATGGTATCGTTGACAAGTGAATAATACGGATTGGCAATATCGGACGGATTAGTATATATGAGTGAATCAAGCCATCCATCATTTTTTTCAGCATAAAACTCAATATAATCGTAATGTCCAAAAATTCCCGTTTCTTCATTGGATATATAAATGGGTTGCTCCTTTCCACGAGCAAAGAGTTGAATGTTCTTTGGTTGAATGCTGTTTATGGGAAACTGAGCATTGACCAATGCCTGCCATGAAATTCGATAAAGCCCTGTTTTAACAATGGGAATTTTGAAGTATTTTTTTGAATAGTCTATCCATTCATTTCCATACGGTTGTGCTGACGAAATATTCGTTATAAATATGAACATTAGAACAATGAAAACATGTCGTTGACAGGTTGCCATAATAATGAAATTATGGTGTAAAGGTAATATTTTTTTTTAAAATGTGGAAATCTTGTCAAACACCTCTCGTCATTGCTGACGAGACAAGTTATGAAATGAGTACTTAGTCGTCCCTTAAAAAATCGTTTTTATATTATTCACTTTTATGTACTTTTTCCCCCGCAAAAAAGAAAAGTTCATTAAAACAATTCGCTTCACTTTTGTTTTATACCAAGTTGCATTCAAAGAGGTTAAACCGAATAATGAATGCTTTTACCAATTAAATATTTTTGAATGTATATCGGTATAAATCATTCTTTGGTTAGCGGTTTGGTATAAGGAGCAACTAAAGAAGGTACAACAAAAAATACAGAAAAAGCAAACTATTACTATTTGCAAAAACCAATACTAACACCTAACGTAGGAATTATGCCTGAATAGTCAAAATCACCAAAATCTCTATATTTAGTAATACATTGATGGTCGTATTTGGACAATCGCAAGCAGCCGCCTGCATATATATCAAAGCAAAAGTTTGAACCTACACACTTTTTATAGCCAAAAGTAATACCACCTAAAAAAACATTAAGGTTATGAACCACTTCCTCATTTTCATAATAATACGAATAAATACCATTTTGCATATAAGAATATTGAACACTTCTGGTAGCATAAATACTGGTTCTTCTAAACATGACATTAAAAGAGGTATAAGTTCCAGAAATGCTGTTCTTTCGTTGTGAAAAATAATATTTATACGATGCCATGATGCCTCCACCCATAATGGTTGAATTATTATAACTTACGTTATAACTCATGTCTGGTTTAGAATCATACAAATTATTTACAAAGCCAGAACCTCTAGTTCCATAAGTAGCAAAAGGGACTAATTCTATTGAAGTTTTTTCCCCTATTTGCCTTTCCACATGAACAGCAAATGAACTTTCAAATAATCGTATAATATCCAGTCGAACAGAAAATGAATATTTTTTTGTACTGTTCGAGTCATTCTTTTCTTGAGAATAAGCCATATTCACAGAAAATAAGCATAATAAAAAAATTAATCGTTTCATAAAAAAAGGTTTAAAGTTAATATTGATATAACGTTATTTTTTTCAAATTATTTTCTTAGAATTACCATAGTAGCACCAAAACCGTATTCCTGAAACGAAGCATCCTGATAATCGTAATGACCATATTCATTGGACAGTATTTTTCTCAATTCAAATTTCAGCGTTCCATTCCCTACCCCATGAATAAATACAACTTTTTTTACATGATTCATAAAAATACATTCTTCCAGTTTTTTACGAAAATGATTTACTTGAATGTGCAACATTTCCGAAGGTGAAAGGTTTTTATAATCATCTACCAATTCCTGAATATGCAAATCAATCTCTATAATGTCAGATTTATCGGGTTTAATTTCCTGATGCGGTGAAGGTATTTCGGATATGTCTGAATCTATTTTTTGTTTTTTCAAAAGTTGTTGATTTTTTTCACTTTTCAATACCGAAAGGATAAAGGCAGGTTCATCAAAAAAATCATTCTCTTTGAAATAGTTGTTATCAAGTAAATACAGTGAATTTATCTTGACTTCCCTATCCAGCCATTCGCCTTTACTTTGGTTGGATGGGTTAAATAAAACACCTTGTATGGCAATAGTACTCAGTTGTACTGTTTCTTCTTTGGTATATTCACCTGTAATAATTTTTGTCTCTGGCTCAAGAATACCCGTTTCTATAAAATGATAATCTTTTACTTTTTTATCAAAAATACAATACGTAAGATACTGTTTGGAATCATTGATAATATAGAGTGATAAACTGTCTGGTTTTTGTTTATTTTCGTGAATAAATGCCAGATAAATATCATTGGTTAATGCTTCATCAAAGGGCGCATTTATTTTATCAGAAATATCATCATAACTTAGTTCTTCTCGCTCTATAAAATTATAATTCATAGTATCGGCATCGGTTGGTTTAAGTTTTATTTCCGGCTGATTTACTTTTTTTTCTATCAATACCAACCGATTAACAGGGCTTGGAATTTCAAAACCTTCTTCTATCAATATGTATGCTAATTGGTTTTGAATACGGGTTACAATACCTTCGCCTTCTTCATTAAGAAATCTTACTTTATCGCCTACTTCTATATTCATATAATTTTTTGCATAAAATTACTGCTTTTTCAAATCAAAATTATAATGATTTTTACAAGTAATACCAAACCGCTCACAAAAGAATGAAAATATGTATCCTCGTTGCAAACGAGGACGAGAAAGCATTCTCCTGACTCTATCATGTTTGCTAGAAATGGGTTAACATGAGCCGTTTTTTTTAACTCAGAAATGACGGTGTTTTTATTAATGTGTAATGTCCCGACTTCTGTTGGGCAAATAGTTTATAAAACACAATTGAATACATCAGAAACCATCAGGCAAATAGATATTTCGGGCTTTGCAAAAGGCATTTACTTTTTAAAAGTGCAAAATGAAGAAAATATTTCAATTCAAAAATTTATTAAACAATAGATTTTTTGTAATTTTGTAAAATTAACGAACAAAAATTATTATTATGAACAAAATTTTATTTAATTTATTAGTGTGCTTTATTTTCTTATTTTCATTTGAAGATAAAATTCAAAGCCAGACAGTTACCATTGGTAATGGAATTGATGCAAACAATTCTAATACATGGCCTGCTCCTTATGGTAACTATGAATATGGAGCTAGATACCAGATAATTATTAAGGGTTCTGAACTCACTGCTGCGGGTGGTATAGCAGGAAATATTTCTGCCATTGCATTTGATGTAAGTAGTGTTAATGGTTGTGATGATTTAACTAACTTCACAATTAAAATTGGAAACAGCCCAAAATCAGACTTTGAATCGGGTGCTTCATGGGTTAATGAAAATATATTAACTACTGCTTTTATTAGTAATTCATATCAACCAGTGGTAGGCTGGAATACACATAATTTTAGTAATGTCTTTTGCTGGGACGGAATATCTGATATTTGCATACAAACTTGTTTTTATAATGGCACATATAGTTATAATGCTTCTACCAGATATACGACAACAAGTACAAGAATGGTAGTGGGTTCAGAAGGCTCCTTTGACCCATGCAGTAATTCAACTACACCATATAGATATTACGAAAGACCTAATATCAGACTCACTATGCAAACTTCAGGAATTAACGATATTTTTTCAAAATCAAATATATCTATCTATCCAAATCCTGCTAATGATCTTATTTTTATTGAAAACCATAATAATGAATTACGTATTGAAATATCAAATTCTGTTGGTCAAATAGTTTATAAAACACAATTGAATACATCAGAAACTATCAGGCAAATAGATATTTCGGGCTTTGCAAAAGGTATATACTTTTTAAAAGTGCAAAATGAAGAAAATATTTCAGTTCAAAAATTCATAAAACAATAGATTTTTTTTGTAATTCTGTAAAATTAACGTACAAAAATTATTATTATGAAAAAGTTTATTCTAATTTCAATTTTGTTTTTTGCATTATGCAATACGATTAATGCAACATTAACAACACCAGGTATAGTTTCTCCAACTAATGGTGCAACAAATCAGGCTCCAAACGTTCAATTAGACTGGAGTTCAGTTACAGGTGCCACAAGTTATGAATTCAAATTAAGCACTGACCCTACACTATCTGGTGCAATACCACAATCATCTGGTAGCAATAGTTATTATAACATATCTGAATTGTTCTTTGGAACTACTTATTATTGGCAGGTGAGAGCAAAAAGTGCAACAGATTCATCAAACTGGTCTGCTATATGGCATTTCACCATTCTTGATAATGTTTCTCTTTATTTGCCAACAAACGGTGCAACGGGACAAATGCCAGATGTTATATTAGATTGGTATCCACTTGATGGTATAACCTATTACGATTATGAATATGACACTACTATTACTTTTAATTCTCCACTGCATCAATATGGTTCAGTAGCCAGTGGCACTTCTCAAGTGATTACATCAAATTTACGATTTGGAACAAAATATTACTGGAGAGCCAGAGCAAGGTATGCAGAAGATACCACACAATGGTCTGCAATATGGAATTTTACTACTCTTGATAATGTTTCTCTTTATTTGCCAACAAACGGTGCAACGGGACAAATGCCAGATGTTATATTAGATTGGTATCCACTTGATGGTATAACCTATTATGATTATGAATATGACACTACTACTACTTTTAATTCTCCACTGCATCAGTATGGTTCAATAGTCAGTAGCACTTCTCAAGTAACTACATCAAATTTATTATTTGGAACAAAATATTACTGGAGAGCCAGAGCGAGACACACAACCGATACTTCGCAATGGTCAGCAACATGGAATTTTACTACTCTTGATTATTTTACACTAGTATCTCCAACCAATGGTGCAACGGGACAAATGCCAGATGTTACATTAGACTGGGATTATGTTTCAGGAATTACCTATTATGATTATGAATATGACACTACTGGTACTTTTAATTCTCCACTGCATCATGATGGTTCGGTATCCAGTAGCACTTCACAAGTAACTACATCAAATTTATTATTTGGAACAAAATATTACTGGAGAGCCAGAGCGAGACACACAACCGATACTTCGCAATGGTCAGCAACATGGAATTTCACTACTCTTGATTATTTAACCCACGTTTCTCCTACAAATGGAGCGACTAATGTTAGTATTAATCCCACTATTGATTGGAATGGAATAACAGGGATAACTGAATATCGCTATCGTTTTTCAAGATATGCAAATTTTGATACATTTACCGAATTATCAAGTGGTACAACGTCACAGGCTACATTATCCAATCTTTTTTATGGTGAAACATATTATTGGCAGGTTAGAGCATGTCATAGTGCTGATACATCTGAGTGGAGCCAGCCATGGCATTTCACTACAGCATTTCAATTGACCGTTGCTCCTAATTTAATAAACCCGAATGATAATTCTACCGATATTCCATTATCGGGTGTAACATTAGAATGGTCATCCGTTTCAGGTGCAACTTTTTATGAAATCAAGTATGATGTTAATTCTTCTTTTATTAATCCTATTACAGGTCAATCACCAACTTTAACATATAACACAGATATTTTACAAAATGCAACAACTTATTATTGGAAAGTAAGAGCAGGCAATGGTTCAGGATATTCGCCATGGTCTGCTGTATGGAATTTTACAACTATACAAACAGCACCAAATTTAATCAGTCCTCCTGATAATTCAGTTAATAATCCTATAACTGGTACCACGCTTGTATGGTCGTCAGTGTCAGATGCAATTTTCTATGAATATGAGTATGATATCAATTCATCATTTACAAATCCTGTCATCAATACGACAACATCTTTATCAGCAACAACAGGTACTCTGCAATTTAATACCACATATTATTGGAAAGTAAGAGCCGCATTTGCTGATTTTACTTATTCGCCGTGGTCTGAAGTTTGGTCATTTACTACTGAAACAGAAAATATGGTAAACGAAATCTATAAAGAAGGTATTAATATTTTCCCTAATCCTGCAAATGATAATTTATCAATTTTAATTCTTGACAATTCAATTTCTTTGCTGAATATTTCATTAATTGACGTAAATGGGAAAGTTATCTGGATGCAAAATGATGTTTCTCAAAAGATTATATACCTTGATGTTAGAACATTCAGTAATGGACAATACTTTCTAAAAATTGAGAAATTAGATAAAACAAAAGTATTTCCAGTAATAATTGAACATTAATTTCGCTGTAAATATTTTTAGTTGTTAATTGTTTAAAAAATATTTTATCATAAGGGAACTTCTAATACCAAATCGCTAACAAAAGAATGAAAATATCCATCCTTATTGCAAACGAGGACGAGGTAGCGAAGCGTATTGTATTAATGAACTGGTTAGCAAGTTGGTATAAAAAAATCAATAACTAATATCAAATACAAATATGAACGCTTAAAGACATTATTTTTTAAATCATCTTTAATGTATTTTTGCATAAAAAATGATTATACCTCATATCAAAACTGAAACGTTTAATTACAACTTGCCTCAAGATAGAATTGCTAAATATCCTCTACCTCAACGTAATCATTCAAAATTACTTGTTTATCATAATAGAATCATTGAAGAATCTACCTTTCATGAAATCTATCGTTTTATACCTTCCAACTATCTTCTTGTGTTTAACGACACCAAAGTTCTTCCGGCCCGTATTTTATTTCAAAAAGAAACGGGAGCAAATATAGAAGTATTTCTTTTAGAACCATTTATGCCTAATGATTATGCTCAAATTTTTAATACTCACAACACATGTCAATGGCTGTGCATGGTAGGAAATGCAAAAAAATGGAGAAAAAATATAATATTACACAAGTCATTGAATATCAATGGCGAAGTTCTTCTTATAAAAGCAAATAAAATCTCTTCGCAAGATAATGCAAGTGTAATAGAATTTACTTGGAACAATCACATTCCTTTTTCAGAAATTTTAAATGCTGTTGGAAAAATTCCTATTCCACCCTATTTAAAAAGAGAATCAGAACCTATAGATTTGGAACGGTATCAAACCGTATTTTCCAAATACCTTGGTAGCGTCGCTGCTCCTACGGCTTCGCTTCATTTTACCGATGAAGAATTTAATCATTTCATTGAAAAAAATATTCAAACAACCTATTTAACCCTGCATGTGGGAGCAGGTACATTTAAACCCATGACATCCCAATATATTCATGAGCATTCGTTGCATACGGAACTGTTTCAAATTTCTCAACAAACCTTGAAGCAAATTATTCACCATTATCCAAATATAGTTGCTGTAGGAACTACGGTGTTGCGTAGCCTTGAAAGTATATATCATGTTGGTAATTATTTACTTAATAATAATGGAACTCTTATCAATGAAGTATCTCAATGGTGCGAATACGATATTTCAATAAAAAATAATCCACTCTACGCTATGCAGTCTATGTTGACATATCTTGAACATCATTCCTTGGAGAAAATAAACATTCGCACGCAATTGATGATTTCACCAGGATATCAAATAAAAATGGCTAACGGACTCATTACAAATTTTCATCAACCTCAAAGCAGTTTACTGGCTTTGGTGGCAGCGTTTACTGGTAACGACTGGAAAATGCTTTACGATTATGCTCTATCGCATCAGTTTCGATTCTTAAGTTATGGAGATTCATCACTTTTGTGGAAATAGATGCTTCCGAGCAATTTATACAAGGGCAATCGGTTTTAACCTTTTTTTCACGCGTATCGGCAGGTTCCCAACCTATGGTTAAATATAAAGTAAAAAAACCAATGATATATGCAACTACAACATACCAACCATCTTTAACCCAGTTAACAACCGATTTGGCTTCCTTATAGAAATTAGAAATAGCAACCCCTGCAGACGAGCCAAACCATATCATAGAACCACCAAAACCAACCGAATATGCCAACATTCCCCAATCATAACATCCTTGAGTAAGAGCAAGTTTTGTTAAGGGGATATTATCAAATACAGCCGACACAAAACCTAAGACAAATGCAGAAACCCATGATGCTGGAGGCAGTTCGTTTACAGGCATCATCGAAGCACAAGTAACGAGCGATAATAAAAATATGGCACCTAAAAGAGCGTCCTTGGCTACATGCCAATTTGTTTTTTTAAAGAATGCACCGATTGAAATAGCAATCCAAACACCAAGTGCAGGAAAATCAAAAAGTATATTGGTTAAAATTGTACCCACCAGAATAAAAATTACAATAATAACTCTACCCCAGTCAATTTTTATATTTTCACTTGGTTCTTTTTGAATGGGTTGATACTTAAACTGCTGCTTGGAAGCAATAAAGCCAAAAATCAAAAAAGCAGCAAACGAAGCAATATAAGCATGCAATACATTCAATGCTGAAACACCATCAATCCACATCATAGTGGTAGTAGTATCGCCAACAACAGAACCGGCACCACCCGCATTGCTTGCTGCTACTATGGCTGCCAAATATCCAATTCTAACTTTATGTTCAAAAACTACCCATGCTATAGTACCACCAACCATGGCTGCTGCAATATTGTCGAGAAATGAAGATAATACAAATACCAACAGAAGTAAAATTAATCCACCTTTCCAATCATTGGGAAGTATTTTGGGAATCCATGCAGGTAATTTTGATTCCTCAAAATGATTGGCAAGTATAGCAAAACCTATTAATAACCCAAACAAATTCAATAATATAGGCCATTCACCCTGACGTTGATGTTTATCTATTATTTGAGTCCATATACTGGTCTCACCAAAAAAATGCTGATACGTATTAAAGGTTGGGTCTATTAAAATTTTATATGAAAAAATTACGGTCAACCCTATTAGAGCTACTTTTAACGTATGATGATGAAAAATGGCAACACCTGCCAGCGTTAATGCAAAAAAGATAAACTCAAGCCTAATACCACCAATAGTTGGGCAGTTATGACAAACTGAACCCGATGAAGCAAATGCTGCTACTGGCATCAACAGTAGTAACAACCATATCCATTTATTTTTCACCTGTTTAAATTTTATTAAATTATTGAACATAAGAATTCTATTTTAAATTTTTAGTTTTTTTTCGGTTGGTTTGCTATTTTTTCTTCGTTAATAGATATTTCATTAAGCATTCAATCCTCCAATAATATCATTCACCGATGCAAAATGATTGGTTTCCAAATATGTTTCAATTCCCTGTATAATTTTAATGGTAGCCTGAGGGTCAATAAAATTGGCAGTGCCAACCTGAATGGCGGTAGCGCCAGCCAACATAAATTCTATGGCATCGGTTGCTGTCATTATTCCACCAATGCCTATCACAGGAATTTTCACCACGTTGCTTACTTGCCAAACCATACGCAGGGCAATGGGTTTTATGGCCGGTCCCGACAAGCCTCCTGTTATTGTTGACAATACAGGCCTGCGAGTTTTTGAATCTATGGCCATTCCCAACAAGGTATTGATGAGCGAAATGCAATCTGCCCCAGCATCTTCTGCTGCTTTGGCTATTTCTACGATATCAGTTACGTTGGGAGAAAGTTTTACAATGAGTGTTTTGGAATAGACCTTTCTGACTTCAGTAATCACAGAGTTTACGCCGCTACATGTAGTACCAAACGCCATACCTCCATGCTTTACATTAGGACAACTGATGTTGACTTCAATGGCATCAACTTTATCGAGATAACTCAATTTCTCGGCAATAGCAACATATTCATCTACCGTAGAACCTGATATATTTACAATAATATGCGTATTATAATGCTGAATACGTGGATAAATATGCTCTATAAAAAAATCAATTCCCTTATTTTGCAATCCCACTGCATTAAGCATACCCGAAGGCGTTTCTGCCATACGGGGATAGGGGTTGCCTTCACGCGGTTCGAGTGTTGTTCCCTTAACAATAAAACCACCCAATGCATTCAAATCTATAAAATCGCAAAACTCTTCGCCATAGCCAAATGTCCCCGATGCTGTCAGTACGGGATTTTTTAAATGCAACGTATGCAGGTTGACCGATAAATCTACCATAACAATTCATTTGAATTAAACACCGGTCCTTCGGTACAAACACATTGATGACCTTGTACCGTTTTGGTTACACAACAAAGACATGCTCCTATACCACATGCCATTGTGTTTTCGAGTGATACTTCGCATGAGACACCCGCTTGATGTGCCTTATGACTCACAACTTTCATCATTATTTCCGGTCCGCAGGTATAAATCATATCATAACGACTCAATTTGTTCATAATGGAATGATGAGTTACCAATCCTTTTTCGCCTTCGCTGCCATCTTCTGTAGTAACATATACATTGCCATATTGAATATATTTTTCACGTTCAATCAAATCTTTTTTTTGTTTAACACCGATTAAAATATCAGATGATACTTGTTGTTCATATAACTTTTTAGCCAGATAAAGCAACGGTGCCATGCCACAACCACCACCAACCAATAAGGCTTTTTTACCTGCAGGCAATAATGAAAATCCTTTGCCTAATGGATAAACTATATTAATCAGGTCATTGGGTTTTAATATTGACAACGCTTCGGTACCTTTACCCACTTTTTGAATTAATAAATGAATAGTTTGATATTGCTCATCTACATCATGAACGGAAATGGGACGTCGTAAAAAAACTGTTGTACTGTTGGGAATAGCAACCTGTATAAATTGCCCCGCTGAAATATTATCCCATTTCAGTATTGGTTGTATTGCCAATGAAAAATATTTTTCATTTAATTGCTTAACGGAACAAATGACAGCATCACATACCTGCTTCGACATACAAGATTTATAAGCATGCAAAGGTACACGTTACATTTCAATAAAAAAAATTTATGGAATATAAAAAACGATTTGCTTCCATATCGTCAGTACTGACGAGACAGAGAGTTTTGTTTTGCCCACTAAGTATATCTGATACCAAACCGCTAACAAAAAAATGAGTTAGATGGCTTTGGTTAATGCCGACAGACTAACAGTTTTAAAACAAAAGTGAAGCGAATGGTTTTAATGAACTTGTTAGCAAGTCGGTATTACATTCTCATATTGCAACATTAACTTTAAGTACTTTAGGCACTCTAAGTGCTTCTATTACTTTTTTTCACTCGGTAAAAATTGCTTAACTTCGCCGTCAAAAAAATGTTAAGAACTCATACATGTGGAGAGTTAAGAATCTCCGATATAAACAAGGAAGTTATTTTAGCAGGCTGGATACAACGTATTCGCGACCAGGGAGCCATGATTTGGATTGATGTACGCGACCGTTATGGTATTACACAACTTGTTTTTCAACGTGAACGCTGTTCCAAAGATTTGCTTGATATCGTTTATAAACTGGGACGCGAGTTTGTAATTCAAGCCAGAGGTATTGTTATAGAGCGTGAATCTAAAAATCCAAAACTTCCTACTGGTGATATAGAAATTAGTGTTGCTGAATTGAAGGTGTTGAATTCATCGCTCACTCCCCCATTTACGGTGGAAGAGAATACCGATGGTGGCGACGAATTACGCATGAAATATCGTTATATCGATTTACGCAGGAATGTAATTAAGGAAAAGATTGAACTGCGACATCGATTGGCAAATGAAACCCGCCGCTATTTGGACGAACATCAATTTTTGGAAATAGAAACACCTTTTTTAATCAAATCTACACCCGAAGGGGCACGCGATTTTATTGTTCCTTCTCGGTTGCATGTAGGTGAATTTTATGCACTTCCACAATCACCACAAACATTCAAGCAATTGCTGATGATTTCTGGCTTTGACCGTTACTTCCAACTGGCACGCTGTTTTCGTGATGAAGATTTGCGTGCAGACCGACAGCCCGAGTTTACGCAAATAGATTGTGAACTGTCGTTTGTAGAGCAGGAAGATATTTTAACTATTTTTGAAGGACTTATCAAACATTTATTCAAAAAAGAAAAGAATTTAGAATTTTCTGCTTTTCCACGAATGACTTATGCCGAAGCCATGGAAACTTATGGAACAGACAAACCCGATATTCGCTTTGGAATGAAGTTGAATAATATTACCGATATAGTCAAGGGCAAGGGTTTTAAAGTATTTGATGATGCCGAAACTATTCTTGCCATTGTTGTGGATAAAGGCAATAGTTATACTCGCAAACAAATAGACGAACTGACGGAATTTGTAAAACGTCCACAAATTGGTGCTGGTGGACTGGCTTATGTGCGTTGTAATGACGATGGAACTTTTAAATCATCGGTGGACAAGTTTTATTCATCTGATGAGTTGCAGAAAATAGCGGCATACTGTCATTCAAAACCCAATGATTTGATTTTGATTTTATCGGGAAATAAAAAACAAACCTATAAAGCTATGTCGGAATTGCGTCTTGAAATGGGCACACGGCTTGGATTGCGAAATAAGGAGCAGTATGCTCCCCTGTGGGTTGTAGATTTTCCTTTGCTCGAATGGGACGATGAAACGCAACGTTATTATGCCATGCATCATCCATTTACATCACCCAAAGAGGAAGATATTCCCCTTTTGGAAACTCATCCAGACGAAGTAAGAGCCAATGCCTATGATTTGGTTATAAATGGTGTAGAAATAGGAGGAGGCTCTATTCGTATTCATTCCCGCGAACTTCAAAAGAAAATGTTTTTTGTTTTAGGTTTTACAGAAGAAAAAGCACAGGAACAATTTGGGTTTTTAATGAATGCGTTTGAATACGGTGCTCCACCCCATGGCGGTATTGCCCTTGGCTTTGACCGTCTTTGTGCCATGTTTGGCGGTTCGGAGAGCATTCGCGATTATATTGCGTTCCCTAAAAATCAAGCCGCCCGTGATGTAATGATTGACGCACCCGCCTGTGTAAGTGACGAGCAGTTAAAAGAACTGAATATTTCCATTATATACCGAATGTAGGCAGATTTGCAAAAAAAATTGAAGTAAAGATGCCGTACATTCGGTTATACCGTTGAATAGGATTTGCAAACCTGTTTGCAAACGGTATAAGACAGAAATAATATTTTCTTCTGTAATGATATTTTTCTATTAATTCGAATAATTCATTTCATTTTTTCGTTAGAGGTTTTTTATCAGTAGGTACAACATTTATGTCGTAATGAAAAAATACAACAATGACATTTATATCAAACATCCCGTTCACAAACGGAATACCACGTATTTCATTCATCAATACTCAATATTGTTACCTTTATTGTATTTTTGTAAAAAATTTTTGATATGTTCAAAAAGATATTAAAGTGGATAAGGCGATTGTTTTTATTGTTCATTGTAAGCAGTGTTTTAATGGTCATCGTATATCGTTTTTTCCCTGTATATTTAACGCCTTTAATGTTTATCCGTCTTGGCGAGCAAGTATTCAATGGTGAATCGCCCAAAATGAGTAAACGGTGGGTTTCCATTAAGGATATTTCCCCATCCATGCCTAAAGCTGTGATGGCAGGCGAAGACCAGAATTTTATGAATCATCACGGTTTTGATATTAAAGCCATGAAACGTGCCTATCAATACAACCAAAAAGGAAAGAAGATACGTGGTGGCAGTACCATTTCGCAACAAACAGCCAAGAATGTTTTTTTATGGCAACGCAGGTCGTATATCCGTAAAGGCTTTGAAGCGTATTTTACAGTGCTCATAGAATTATTTTGGTCTAAAGAACGAATTATGGAGGTTTATCTGAATGTTGTAGAAATGGGCGATGGTATTTATGGAGTAGAAATGGCATCACAGAAATATTTTCATAAGTCAGCCAAAAAACTGACACCCAATGAAGCCGCTTCCATTGCTGCCATTTTACCCAATCCACGAAAATATTCACCACTCAAGCATTCTGCATATTTTTCTCGTCATAAAAACTTTATTTTAAAATACATGAATTATATGCCATCCGTAGTTAGAACTAAGAATTAAATATTAAATTGTAACTATTCACCCCCTCTCGTCATTGCGAGCGTAGCGAAGCAATCTCACCATGCAGCTACTTCTTCATATAATACCAAACCGCTAACAAAAGAATGAAATAAATTTTGCTTGCGTGTTTTGGTTAATGCCGACAGACTAACAGTTTTAAAACAAAAGCGAAGCGAATTGTTTTAATTATCTTGTTAGCAAGTCGGTATAAATCTTTCCATTCCGGATTAAAGGCATTTATAATATCCATTTTCTTTTTTCTTGAGATTGCTTTGTGCGTTCCTCCCTCGCAATGAAGGGTGAATAGTTACAAAATTTGTAAATTTGATATTAAAAAAACGCTCTCATTTCGACACTTCCCGTATGAATCATTTTGCTTCCTTTAGAAACTCTGCCCTGATAGGATAATACCATTTGCAAAACAGACGAAATATTTCGTTGCAATTGCAGCGTGTAAATCTGGTTCCATCCGGGTTGTAATCCTTCCAATATTTCATAGGAAAGAGAGTTGTTCATGCTTCCCTTATAGGTATTTTTTACAATGTCAATTTTTATTTGCATAAAATTATTTTCCTTGATATTTTTTCTAAGTTCCAGCGAATAGGTCAGCATGTCTGCTTTTTGTGATGACAGTTTATCCAATTTTTTAGTGTCTTTGAGCGTATTGGTAATTCGCATGTTGGCATTGGGCTGATATTGTACATTGCCCTCTATGGTTGTATAATGAATATTATAATTTTGTGTAATTAGATAGGCAGAATTATATTGCTTAGTCCCTATACAGGGCGATACATATATGGATACCCATTCGTTTATATTCCATCGTCCATGAAGGGTATGCGATTCCATGTTTCGTTTGTCCGTACCATTTATCAATAATTGAGCATTATTGTTTTTTTGATAGATATAATCTATACCCCAGTGGGTGTTGGTTCTGTTAATGGAAAAAGTATTACGAATAAGTGTATTCATTAGCAGTTGTGATGTATCGTCTGATGAAATGGGTAAAAATCGTTTAATCCAATCGCTGGACGTTGTTTTTAATTCACTTTGCCATGCCAACTGATTCGAAAATAGGGATATAAATTTTCTAATTCCGTTTTTATTTCCCCAAACTATATCGGGTCGTAAGTTTAATGTTTGTGAAAGACGGCTGCCATAAACTTTTATATAGTCGGTTGTAGGACTGGCTATACGGATATACGTTGCCTGGTCTGAAAACTGTGTTGTTTCAAACTCATTCAATTCTTTTATACCATTATGGTTGTAATCAATCCACGTATAAACGCCCTGCCCTGGGGGTACTTCAATATACGAATAGATGAGTTTTGGTTCAATGCCTGCATTGCTTTCGTGAGATGCCGTTAATGTAATGGCGTTTTTTGCCACACGCAACATGCCATCTATTTTCGATGTTAAGTTCTGGTCTTTGTTTTTGGCTGTATCTTTTTGCGATTGAACTTGCCTGTATGTCAAAAAAGCATTAAGTTGTACATGTTTGAATTGCTGAACATGGCTTTCGATAGATGCTTCATTTGAATTATATGCTGGAGAAAGTTTATTTTGAATTGGTGCAAAATCGTTGCGTTGTGAAAAACGTGCCAGCCAACCTATTTTAGTAGTATCAACATTTCCAACGTATCCATCCCAGCGATAATACTTGTAACTCGAAGCCAAAAGACTGTCGCTATGGGATTTTTCCCAAAGATTGTCTTCCATATCAAGCAACAAGCCTGTTTTAAATTTATATATTCGTTTTTCATTTTTGCTGGAATATCTGAAAAATTTTGTGTTGTGTGTACTTTGTTGAGTGGTCAAATAACTTGCCTGATGAAGCAACGTCCATGTTTTATTTTCTACGGAAGCCAATCCATGATATTTAATGCCATCAAAATAGTTTTTGTTTTTTAGTATATCGGCTCCAAAAGTGCTTTTAAGCCAATGTTTATACTGATATTGTGCATCTACTCCCCCCATCCATTCATCACTTTGAAGCGTTGTACTGTTATAATTCCAATCTCGATTAAATTCTACCGATTTGAATCGTTCCGGTGTTTGAAAAGTTTTATTGACATATTGAAAATGCAGTTCGTACATGAAGCGGTTTTTGGCACTGTCGTTGTTAAAAAACTTTTGTTCAAAAAGTGTTTTGTTGGCAAACCCTGTATTATTTTGATGACCGACTGACGATAAGGTATTGTTATTTACATCTGAAAGTCCCATTTCGACAGACAAATTTGTTTTTTTATTCAAATGAAACTGATAGCCAATTATAGCAACTGTTTTACGCATAGGGGCGACTAATTTGCGTATGGGTTCATAATCTCCCTGCTTTGTTCCATTAACAGGCGCAATCCATTTAAAAACCCTGCCGTTGGCATTGCTGCTTGACAGTATATAATTTCCGTTACCTTTATTGACATAGGTAAAACCGACTCTATACTTGTCGGCAGAATCGGTACTGTAAACAAAAATTGAATCGTAAACCATACCATTGACGAGGGTATCGGTCATACGATAGTAAATACTGTTTTCATTCCGAACGGTATCAACCGTATAAAAGGGTACGACGGCTTTCCATTCATCGTTACCGGCAGCAGCAAGTACATGCTTGTCCGTATCGCTTAATGTTTGTTGAAGCGGTTGATTTTTACTGTCAAATTCATCAAAAAATTGAATGCTGTATGTTGATTTTTTTGTTTTGTAACTGACTTTTTCGAAGGTTAAAAAACGAACATAGTTTTGTTCACTGTATTCAAATTCAACTACAATACGTGAATCTTTAGTTATCGGATTTTTGGCGGTAAATGACAGTTCAGCGGTATTATAATTCATGATGTAATCGTTGTTTTCGCCACGTAACAACTGTTTACCGTCAATAAATATTCGTTCCGTGCCAGCAATAATAACAATAAAAGGTTCATTATTGGAACCCGTCAGTTTATAAGGTCCCTGAACACCTTCCGAACCATTAAAACTCATGCGGTTGTATTTACCTTTACTTACCGATGCATTGGCTTCTATTTGCATCCCTGTGCTATCATTTGCAGGTTTATACGTATATTGAACACCCTGGGCTTTGCGTGTTAATGAAATAAATGAATTATCGTGTGATACCAAATCATAATCGCCTAACGTCAGTTTATGTCTCTTATTAAAAACAGTAATAAAAATTTTGTCAAAGTCATTGATTTGTTGAGTATTTCCATTGGGCTGAAATGGTACTTGATTATCGGTTAATGCGGCTACAATTTGAATATCGTTACCTATTTTCCCTGATATTTGAAGATTGAGACTTGATGTTACAGAAGCATTCTGATTATTCCCAATGTTGATGCCACGCGATATGCTGCCACGTTTTAATAAATCGTCTTCAAAGTTTTCGGACGCCTCGGGAATGTATATACGACTGGTAGTTTGTCTGGGAATGGAATCATGAATGATAAGACTAAGCGGCTTATGAGCATAGTTTGAATATAATGGTGAATTAAGCAAGTTATACGTAACAGTTACCGTATCACCCAATAAAGCAGGCAAAAAAAGTATGGTAGCCTTGGCATAATCAACTTTATAACATGTATCGCTTAATAAACTTTTGGAAGCATGATATACTTTAAAATTAAAAGGCGAAACAAATGCCGGAGCAAACCGAACGGGTGTTGTATCGCATGTTAACGATTTTGTTTTGATAAAGGAAAGCGTTTGTGAATGTCCAGAAAAAGCAATACATAAACACAGCATTATTACAGGCAACCTATAACTCCATGAACATTTTTTCAAATGTTTACATTTTGTGTTTTCAAGAAAGATATATTTACTCAATAATTCTGTTTGCAAGTGATTTCAGATTTATGCCAAAATTATAAACGATTTATGAAAAACGAAAAAGTATTGGATAAATTGTAAAAATGAATATAGATGGATTAACGCTTGGGTAGGTATTCAAATTTGGTTTGAATGTGATAGCAAGTCGGTATTATATAGCAAAATTAAAATATCAAATTTAAAATATCAAAGTTAAAATTTAGAAGAGCCATGGGAGTACATTATTTCATTATTATCATCTCGTATTGTCATTCTCACGCTCGGCGAAGTCTTGTGTGCTGGGTATTGAGTACAGGCAGACTTCGTCGTAATTTATTATTTCAAAAAATGGCATAACTTGTTGTCATCATTTTTGGTTTGCACAAATATACGCTATTTTTTGCTTAGTTTGAAAACTAACGTTTAAGTCCGACGAAGTTAGCCACTACACTTGCCTACACGCAAAACTTCGCCGAGCAGAGAAAAACCTTCAAGGTTTAGCCAGAGATAAAGTCAAGCAAAACCTTCAAGGTTTAGCCTTAGAGAATGAGACGGGATAGGTTTACATCCTCGTTACAAACGAGGATGAGAAAAGGGTTGCTAACGGTTGGCGGTATGTTTTTGTTGCCGAATTCAGCACTGAATTTTCTATGAAGAACAAAGGTTTCAATATTCACGTCTCTGTCAAACGAGCTACAGTCCCGCCACTGACAGCAACCGCCTATTACCAACTGGGCGTTTTTCTTGTCTTCCATTGAATTACAAACTTGTCCTAAAACGAAATACTGTCTCAAAGTTACAATTTTTTAGTCAGGCTTGTGAGTCAGCAAAGATTTAGTTTTTTTGTGTCGGCAAAGTCAGGGAAGGAAGAAAGGCAAGCTCTTTGGCAGGTTTAGGTTTAAGCGATGGCTTGTGCGACCTGCCATTGTGCTTGGCTGGATGAATTAGGCAAAATTATATTGTATTAAAAAAAGTTTCTGCTACCTGAGATAATTGCCGGTCATAAATTGTTGGCACATAAATATCATTTGAATTTTCAACAATTAATAGGCTGTTTTTTATTGTGGCTTCCGATGAAGAATTATTTTCCACAATAACCCATTCATTATTGTTTATAGCCATTTTACAGTCTACTTTCCAGTTGAATTTTCCTAATGGCAACATGATATTTTCATTTGAAAACAAAAACCATGTTTCAAACTCAATTTTATAATAAAATGAAATCCATGAAACAAGTAATTCTCTGTAAGGTGCATCATTAAATATTGGTTCTACGATTTCACAATAGAGATTATCAGAATAAAAATTATTATCTCTGATAGGATATGTTTTATAGAAGGTATCAGAAGCACCTTTCGTATCTTTATATCTTAGACCATTACTATCAAAGTTTTCAGTTATTCCATTTTTGAGAGTTACTGATAAAATATGTTTTTTTGAAAATTGAGAAATTGATAATTGACCAGTGTTAGGAACATTTTCAAAAGTTGGTAAAACCGTTATTCCTTCATTATTGAAGTTGTTATTGAAAGGCAAAATATTTGAAGTAGCAAAATAAGTCCGCCTATTTTCAAAAATTATTTGTGGCGATATATAACCTTTAATATTTATATCAGTTAATTTCATTATACTTTTCATTTATTTTCTAAACCTGCTTTACTTTCATAATGCTCACATTTTTCAAATGATTTAAAAAAAGCACAAGTTTTTATGGCTTTGTTGCATGAATATTTTCAATACTGACACGGATTTTAGCGATTAATTATACATTTTTATGTCAAATTTTATGCTTTCTCATACTAAAACATTAGTAAAATCAAGGTTTATCCATGCAACAAAGTCAGTTTTTATTACAATAAGATTACCATTGTTATCATAGTAACTGTAATTACAATTGTGATTTGCAAAAACCATTGGTTTGACGAGTCTTGATATTTCTTCATTAATTTTCTCGTAATATTTATAAACACCCTTATTTTCCATAAGATTAATTTTTAATTCATTTTCTTATAATATATAAACAACATCCTTTTCCCTTCTTCAATATCGAAGTTTGTAAGCAACTCCATTCCATTAACAAAACCGACAGAATTTTCCTTAATTGATTCAATTGTCTGAATTGTTGTTTTTACATCATTTGAGTCAGCTTTTTCTTCTGTAGTTTTAATAATGAATTCGGAAGTAATGTTAGAACCATTGAAAAAAGTATTTGCCTGTGATTGTGCCTTTGTTTGTGAAACCCTTGTCATAATACTGTTACTTGTGTATTTCGCTTTTTCCAGAGATAAAACTGAAAGCAGATATTTATTATCATAATCTTCAACGATTCTAACACCTTCAAAAGGAGCACTATTATACATCCTTTTAATAAAGTTTGTAAGTGAAACTTTATCGTCATTAAAGCCTTGGCAATATGCGTTCAAAGAAAGTATACTAAAAAAAAATACAATTTTAAATGACAATACTGTTTTCATAATAAAATTATTTTTCAAAGACTACATTAATAAGCTCTAATTGCAGGTACTAGCACACAAGGAGTCCCACCATTAATAGAAGATTGTTTTAACCTATCATTTTCATTGTAGAAAAATCCTCTTTGAGAAAAATCTTGAGTCCAAGCATAATCATATGTACCCCACATAGGATTATAACAATCTGAAGAACTCCAATAACATGTATAATAACCTCTTCCATAATTTTGCAAAAAATGTTTTTGAAGGTAAATAAGATTAAGTTCATCTTTAGAAGGCAGAAACCAATCATCATAACCAAAAAACACTGCATTATCAGCTAAATAAGCTGCTATATAATTATACTCATCCTTAAAATTACCCGGACAATCTTTCAGAATAGCTTTTGTATTAGATTGACCTGTACCAATAGCAGTACTTGTAGGAGTTCTATTTTTACATAATTTCCAATTAGCAGTGCCCAAATCATTAAATGCTGCTATTAGACCACCACCTTTATTGTTCTCAAAAATAATAACGCCACCATTATACCAAGAGCCTAATTTAGATAATGGAAAAACAGGATTAATTCTATAGCCACTTAACTTTTCCAGTTCAGTTAAGTTTTTAAAATCTTTATAATTATAAGTGCCGGCAATAGATCCCGAAGGTATTGACACAATTTTATTATCGGAAAATCGATCTTCCTTAAATGGAGATAATATTTCCTCAGAATATGCGAAATCATAATTTGCTCGTAAATTCTCAAATATCTCATTTCCTGTATGTTTACTTAAACCATTATCAACCATAAAGTTTCTTGTAATCGCAGGAAAAGCTTTAAAGAATAATTTAATTGCATTGATGCTTTCCTCTTTACGTAAGCTATATGTGATGCCATTAAATGATATAGGAAAAACTTTTTTATTTAAATTATTGTAATTGGCTACTTCCTCATTTTTTAATGCAATTGAAGCCAAGTTTTTTTGAAAATAGTCAAATAAAAAATCAATATTCTTATTGGTGGTTGCTAAAACAGTGATGGGTATATACCAGTTTTTATTTTCTGCATCTAAAGATTTTGGGTCACTTGTTTGGATAGTATAATCAAACGATTGAAAAGCTATTGGGCTCAGCATAAATAACATATCCCATATAGCTTTTACCTCAGCCTCTTCGTTTAGTATTTGTTGTTTTACATTAATGGTAAACAAACCACCTTTAAACTCAGTAACCACACCCTTTGCTTCACTAAAGCTTATTAGTTTTGATACAGAAACAGTGGCACTTAAAGTAACGGCAGCACTACTATCGGGTAAAGTCGCGGTATTAAGAACATCATATTTTTGAATATTTCCGCTGCTTACCGATACTATTTCATCTTTAACTAATTCATCATTCAAAATAGTGGTGTTAGACGATATGAAAGTACCAAAAGCCTGTTCAATGGCATTTCTTAGTGCATTTTGTTTTGCTTCATCTTGTGTTTTTCCCTGACCGCTAACAGTAACAGTCACTGTTTTATCTTCCTGTGCAAATCCGCAATTTGCAAACAATAAAACTAATCCAATTACAAATAATGTCTTTTTCATAATTTACCTCCAATAAATGTTATTATATGTTACTGCTTTGGGTTGATTCTTTGCCTGTTCTATTGCTATTTCTTTGTAAGCATTTGCATTAATCTTATCAAGTTCCGCATTTCTAACAGCCTGTTTTTCGCGGTAATTATCATCGCGAATTGATTTTGCTTCAGCAATACGAACCTGTTCCTTTTGCATTGCTACTTTATCAGCATACTGCTTCAACTTAAATTGCCAACGAGCTTGCTCATCTGCCTTAAGTTTAGCCTTTATTGATTTAATGAAAGCATCTACTTCTGTTTGGCATGACGCCATTGGATGGATTTGATTAACAATATCTGCGGCTTTTTCAGCACCTTCGGGAGTTTGTTCAGCTGACCAAACAGTTTTCGCCTGTTTAAGTTTCTGGTCACAGTCTGCATCAACCTTTTTCTGGAATATAGATGTAAGAGTATCAAGGCACCGGAAATAACAATCCTGACAAACATCAGGCACAATTGAAAGATTATAAATTGCTTCATCATATTTACCTTGATTTTTAAGCGTCAATGCATTTTTGATGATGAAGTCACATTGTGTATTATAAAATGCTATTATTTTATTTTTCCCTTCTTCGACAAATTTTTGAATGTCTGAATTTTTTGGGTTAATTTTCTTGATAGCGTCTATATATGCCTTATTTTCATTTGTGCCAACACCCTTTAGTGATACTGTTGTATTACAAAAGCTTTTATCTTCAACTGCATCGCCAATAAAAAAAGTAACATCAATATTCTGCGCAATCATTTGAGGAGGACCAGCAATAATGTCTTTAGTCCCAACATTTACATTCGCAGTAATAATAAATCTTGGATTTACAGCGCTACCACCCATTCCATAATTTGAGGCAATCTGACTCAGTTTCGTTTCCAATAAACTTTTTGCCTCTGCTGGCAAATCAATTTTTTCAGAAAGATAGGTGTTTAGTACAACACGTCCAAAATCATCAAGTTTTGGTGTATTTTGGGAATAACAAAAAGTTGCTATTGTTACACCCACCATTAAAAGGATTATTTTTTTCATAATTTCATTTATTTTTCACCCAGTACTAGAATAGCTTCTCCCAATCCCCGAGTCATCAGTTTAACTTCAAAATTAAATGGTTCGGCTTTCAGAAATTTTTGTAATCCTTTTGCAAATTGCCTTGCATCAACAGCTTTATTCTCCTTGTCAAAAAGAGGAATTCTTACTTGCTCAAAGGATATTCTATTTTCAGTTGCATCAGTCATATTATATCTCCCTTGGACAGTGTTATCATCCATCCACTTTTTTATATGGTCTGTGATTTCTTCTCCATTAATTTCAGTTTCCAAATCCTTATCCCAACTGTCCCATTTTTTTACGGTCAGCTTTATTTCGCGTCCATTTGCAAACATATCATCAAAGTGAGCTTGTAATTGAGCAGTAAATGGATCAATATTAGCTAAAATTGCTTTCTCAAGTTGAATAGGGATAATTTCATTTGAGGGAGAACCATTTCCTGTTGATGATGCAATTCTTTTACTTGTATATGCGTCAAATGCTTCCAAAATAAACGAAACCGATTTGCTGTCACCATCTTTATTAACCTTCCACCAGATTTGAATTAATATATCAGCTTTGGCAATATTTTTCAATTTATCTAATGGACTTTCTGATAATGAAGACCCACTTATCGTGCTTGAAGTCATGTTATCTTCGGCTGCTCGGGCTTCAATAGCCTTTAACTCCTGTTCGGCATCTTTTAAAGGGAATCCTTTATCTATCATCAATGAACCTATTTTACTTATGACCTGACTTAATTCTGTGTCTTCTTGAAAGGCTTGTTTATAATTAGGAACACTTTGTTTTGTACCTTGATTGTCAAACTCTGTCATGAAGTACCTTTGTGTGCACCAGTTATCACTCGGTAAAATCATTAATGTTGGCTTTTTCGCTTGTCCAAATGCGAATACTGAAAACAACAGTGCAATCGCAATAAAATACATTTTTTTCATAATTTAAAATCCAGAATTTAGTGATTTAATAATTTTTTGTTCTTCAAGATATTTGCGAAGCAAATCTTTTGAAACTGAAACCTTATATACTTTCCAACTTTTGTCTCCAATGTTTTCAGGTAATGCGTTTTCAATAGTTGCCTCACGTGTATAGTTACTCCAGTTACCATTCTTTGCAAAAAAATCCTTTTCTATTTTTTTGAAATTCTCAATAGATTCAGGAGTAGAAAGAATAGGTTTTTGAGCAATACACCCATTGTTTGATGGAATTCCAGAAAATAATACTGCATCAATCGCATCTTTTCGGGCTTGCTCTTGAGAGTATTTTTTACCCAATTTTGTGTTCCATATTTTTATGGTAACATAACCATTGTTTTCGACGGAAACACATTCTACCTGATAGGCGAATTGTTTTTGGGCATTGCTTTCAAAAAAGAAAGTGATAATGATTGTAAATAATATTGTGTATTTCATAATCGTTTATCTTTTAATTTTACCATTCTATTTTTAGATTTTTTCCGCTTATTCCTCCTTGGTCATTAAATTCACAAGAATACTTTAAGCTCTTCAAAATTTTTAATACTTCGTCCTTAAATTGAGTATTAATTGAAACATAAGTTCTTTTTTCACCATTACTGCAAGCTGTTTTAATAGCTAAGTCAACATCTTTTAATATCTTGACTATTGGTGATGATAACTCATTCGCTTCATTAGCTGAAAGCACCCATTTATTTCGTTTTTTCTTAATAATCATATTTTACAATTATTATTCAGCCATTCAATACACTCCATATACACTACTTCTAGTGTAATGCCCGAAAATTTCTCATGTGTCAAATTGTTCTTACAGATCACAATTCCATGATAATTGTCGTCAGTATTTTCAGTTATCATTACTTTGTAAACACAATTACCAATTTTACCATCTTCGATTAACTCTGTTTTTCTTTGTTCCATAATTTACTTCCTTTTATAATTGACAAATTTACTACTTATTATTAATATGTGTGTCTGAAAAATTTGGCTCTTTGACTTTTGCGAAGCGTTGGCTTGTGTGTCGGGCAAAAGGCAATGTGCCAAATGTGAGTCGGTTTTCCGCTTTTCTTTCTTGCGGGTCGGCAAAAAAACTAAATCTTTTTTCTTTCATTGTCATTTTTTTTCATTCTCAAACCATTTACTCGGTCATTTTCAGTGTCGCTGTCTTACTTCGCCTTGTTGGTAACATCTGTGTATTACCATTACGTTTATATCTTCATTATCCACAGTTGTGTTGTTTTGATAAAATGCTGTTCCTGTGAGCAATAATATGTGTCTCAAATAGTTCATTTTGTATTTCCGTATATAATTTTATACACACAAAGGTATAACTTTTTTTTCATTTCACCAAATTTTTTTTAAAAAGTTTTCATACCAAACCGCTCACAAAAGAATGAAATGAATTTTGTCTCGTCAGCAATGACGAGATGCAGACAGACTAAAAAAAGCGAAGCATATTGTTTTAACGAATTTGTTAGCAAGTCGATATAAATACTATATTTGTAATGAGTAAAGGGAATAGCGTGACCCCCTTAATTCCCCCTTCAACGGGGGAGGTGTTGAGCAATAGCCCATTTCCCAAATTCTTCCCCCTTTGAAGGGGGTCAGGGGGATGTCTTATCCCATTCCCAAAATCACAAAATACTATCTTTTTTGAACTTTTAACGAATTTTCATATATGAACGCAACTTGTCTAAATTTCCAAAAGACGTATTATTAGCCATAGAGGGGGCTTAAAAAAAGGATAAAGAGAATTGAGATTAGTCTAATTTTCTTCATGGCTTCTCGTTTTATAATGTTTGCTAACGGATGAGGCTAAAAGCTGGCGGGCATTTCGGAGCACTTCACTGTCAACCTGCGATAAAGTTTATTAGTTGCAATACCTTTCAAATTAGTACTATCCGCCCGCTTGATTTTAGCCTTTGTTATAGTGCGTATTTTATTCATTGTCAAACAATTCTGCTGGATTAATTTTAAATTGCAACATCTTTGCTGTATCTCTTCCTCCATCACCACCTTTTCTTTGAATAGTAATTCTTCCTATTTTAAAATTTCCTCTGTTAGTAATTTCAATTTCTCCGTTTCCGAAATAGTTCATACAAAAATTCATTGGTTTAAGAATCCACCTTGCGTTTTTCTCAACTTTTTGTGCAACTAACATCAATTCTGCTGCAAATTTTCCTTGTCCTTTCAATATGTCTGAAACAATTAAAGATTGATTTTTCTTTAACCATTTTAAAATTACTTTCTGTTCAACTTCAGAAAATTCATCTGCAAACATCCTTCTTTTATCTTTTGGCTTTTTGATTGTAGGTTTCTCTTCCCCTGTATATCTCTTTAAAATTGAAATAATTGGTAAAGGAATATTCCACATTTCTGTGTATTTATCAACCCATCGCTTATCAATTTGATTAAATCCTTTAGGATTACTTACCAATTTAACCTGTAAATTTTCAACATCAATTGCTTTCTTGAGTTTTATGGTTACTTGTACTTGAATGTCTGTTTTGTAACCAGATATTTTTACAGCTTCAACATACTCAATTTCTGAAAGTTTGTATTTCATTATGACTAACCATGCTTGAGCCTCTTTGTCTTTTTTCCAGTCATTAAACTTTTTACAATATCGTCTTCATTTCTAAAGTCGTCTTTTGCTGTTTGAGAACCTTTTTCTACTGAATTCATATTATATTGCTGTAAATAAATTATTCATTGTATTTTCTTTTAATCTTTCTTCTGAAATTGCAACATATTCTTTTGAGATTTCAGAACCAATCCACCTTCGTTTTAATAAATGTGCAACTTTAGCAGTAGTACCACTTCCCATAAAAGGGTCATAAACTAAATCGTTCTCGTTAGTCCATGTATTAATTTGATCAGCAACAAGTTTTTCCGGAAAAATAGCAGGATGATTAAATGCAATCTTATCTTTTGTTGAAATTCCACCTCCAACTGAATAAAAAAACACATTCCCTACTTTCTTTTCTGTTGTTCTTTCCACTTTTTCATAATCAAGAGAACCATTTTGACCGCGATTTTTCATATTAGCAAGTCCTTGATATTTTGTTGGCTCTGTAATGGGATTAAATGTTTTGGGACATCCTTTCGAAAAAGCAAACATATATTCAAAATGCTGATGATATCTTTTTCCTGTTTGGGGCATTGGATTATTTTTATAATATATCATAGTATCATGTAGTCTAAAACCAATTTCTTTAAAAAATAATGCCTGCTTAAACGATGTTCCAGTTTCGCTTCCGTCAATTGTTGCGTCAGCTACAACCCAAATAATTATTCCTCCTTGTTTTATAATACGAAATAATTCTTTAGCAATTTTTTCAAATTCAAATTGATAACCATTATAATTTCTTATATCGTCATATGGTGGTGATGTAATTACAAAGTCAACATAGTTGTCAGGCATATTTTTCATTGTAATCAAACAATTTTCATTGTATATTTTTTCAAGTTCCATATTGCAAATTTAATCAAATTTCTGTTAATGTTCTATGCTGTTTTGTTCTTTCTAATATGCACTATAACGGTTTCGGGCTTGGCGTTCATGCAAAACACCTTATTATCAAGTCAATAAAAACTTGTTTTGCATGACGCTAAGCCCGTGTTATGCACATGTCAATCATTTTAGTCATTAAATAGTTTGTACTCTTTAAGATAATATTGTACTATAGAATCGCCTTTATTAATTTTAATAAAAATATCTTTCCCGTTGTCATTTAAATCTCTTTTACCATTATTGTAATCACAAATGTCGGAATCATTCAACGATGATATTAAAATGTCATTGATAGAATAAATGGTATCACCAGGTAATATGCCAAGTTTATATGCCTCTGAGTTTTTATAAACTGTACCTATTATTAATTTATTTCCAACAAACCCATAATTAATTCCAAAAGTGTTACGATTATCAGGTATTCTTATTTTTTCCGTTGGAAATAAATATATATATTTCTCATCCCAGTCAATAGTAACGATAAAATTTTTCATAAAAATATTGCCTATAGAACCTTGTTTTCTGGAAGAACTATTTTTATATTTACCATATGTTAATGGAACAATTAACGTAGTGTCGCCAAACGTAAAATTGCCCCTTAAAATACTAAATAAATTAACGGAGTCTGTTTTTCCTGATATGTCGCTATAACCTATCCCAAATGCATCTACTCTATTCTTGTCATCAATGCTTTTGTATATTGTGCTATCATTTCTATAATCATTTAATGTAATAAATCCATTAAATCCTGTGTCAAAAACAAGGTTTATAGGAATAGTGTCATTAATTAATATTTTAATTATCGGAGTTTTAGTAAAAGGTACTGTATTAAATTTTATCTTTATTGCTTTATCAATGTAACTCAATTTACCTATTTTGTCAGTTAATACTAAGTTCTTTTTATCAAAATCAATTTGCAATATGCTGTTATTTAATACGTTTGACCCAATAATGCCATCTAGTATTTGATTACATTTGGAATTAACCATTCTATTTAAATCAATGTTTATTGCACCGACTTTTTTATACTTGACTGATTCGATTTGAACACTATTAATTATACAGAATGTGTTTTGAATTGGACCAGAGTCTGTGTCTTTTGAAAATATTCGTTTCCTTTTTATTTTTAGTGAGTCTGCTAATAATGCTGTTATTACTGTTGGTGCTCCTGTATCAAGAAAAAACTTATATTTTTTGTTCTGACCATTAATGTTAGTCATTATTACGATATGACCACCAGTAAATTCAAACGGAACTATACAATAATAATCACTATTACACACTTCTGCTTTACTCATTACTTTACCTGTTCGCAATGCCTGAGTAATTTGACAACCTTCAAAAATGATTAATAAAAAAATATTTATCGAAAGAATAATATATCTCATAGTTTTTATGAATTGCAAGTATGTGAACAAACTAATAAGTATTTAAATAAATGAAATACTTACCAGTTATTAATTTTTATCGTTAAGATTTATTTCTCTGGCCAGTTATCATCTAACCAGTCAAAAAACTTCCTTACCCAGTTAACCCATTTTGGCTTTTTCTTTAAGTCACCGCCGCCAGCAGGATATCCGGGAATGAGATGATTTTCAAACTCAATTTCATTCATTCCAGGTTCAATTCGTTTAATTAACTCATTGGCAAGTTCTGTAAATGCTCGACCATCTGTTTTTTCATACACGATGTCAACATTTATGTCAGCAACGTGAAATTTGTAAACAACTTTCAGGTAGTTTTTGAAATAATCTGGAAGTTCTACACGTCCAAGAAATGCGAGACAATTGCCAATAAAATCATCTTCAGTCATTTCTGGTTTGTAGTTTTCTTTTGTTTCTAAATAAGTTATCACAATGTGATACTTAGCCAAGGTTCTGGCTTTAATAGAAACTTTCATGAAAGGATCAATAGGTTCCATTTTTTTAAAATTTTAATTAAACATAGAACAAAGGTACGAATATTATTTTAAAGTACAAACTTTTTTTTTTGATTGTGCATAACGTTAACGTGTTTATGAAGTTGTGGTATTTGAAAAACGTCTGTTTCAATTAACCACAAAAGCAAAATAGTAATTTATAGTTGAATTCTTAACCTACAGCCACAATTTTATAAACACACTGTTAGCTGCCGTCTTATCGCTATCGTCATGTTTTTCCGTTCAATTTATTTTGACGGTGTGCTATAAAAAGTAGAACTGTCATTACACCAACTGAAACAAGCGATGAATTCAAAGTGCCGAGATGCAGACCACCTTTGTCGGTCGGCTTTGTAAGAAAGTCACCAAACGTAGCACCGAAGGGTCTTGTAAAAATAAAGGCAATCCAAAACAAAACAATGTGATTGATTTTTGTCAGATAATGCAGCAGCACAACGACAAAAATTACGCCGCCAGTTATGATCGCACCTTGCAAATAACTTACACCAAAATAGTCACCAAGAAAATCTCCGAAAGCGGTTCCTAAACTGTTGGAGAAAAGAATTGCAGTCCAGTAATAAATTTCTTTCTGCTTGTCAGCGATTGGAAAAACTTCAAGGTTGTTGTATTTGCGAAACCACAAAAATAAAGTCAATACTAAACAACTCACAAGTAAAATGCTTCCTACAGTATAACCAAGATGAAGCGTTCTGTCAATATAGTCTGAAATCTCTGTTCCTAAGGTGGTAGTGCCGATAATTACCATCCAATAAACAACAGGTATGTATTTCTTAACCGAAAGCTGGGTAAGTAACACCACCAAGAAGAATGCAAATGTGATTGCGATACCCACGCTGTAGCCCAAGTTCAAAGTCATGGAAATAAAATCGCCGAGTGTTTCGCCAAGTGTTGTGGCGACAATTTTCATAAGCCAAAAAATCAGCGTGATTTTGGCAACCTTATTTGGTTGTTCAGTAGTCATGCAAAACGAAAGCTATTTTACAAATGTGCCATCTTCTTTATAAATGACTTCTTTCTTTTTCTTTTCACTTTGGATGTCGGCTTCATAAAGTACGCCTGATTTTGCACTTTCTATTTTGTCACCGCCGACAATCGTGAAATTTGGATTTGCTTTTATGATAGCAGCAGTAACTCTTTCAGGAAGCTGCGATACAGGAATTTCAGTTTCTGTTTCCAGCCATTGTCCGCTCCTAGAAAAGTTTGCAGACATTTTTGTCGTGCTGACTGAAAAGTTTGCTTCCCATTCCGATGCATTTTCTTTTCCCCACTTCACATGTGTGGCAGTCGGAAATTTTTGTTTGAAAGCTTTGGTAACAGCGTCAGGCGGTGTACCTGCAAACAAGAATGTTGAAATAGTCAACATGCAAATCATTAGAATTGTCTGTTTCATTGTCTAATTTATTTTGTTTTATCTAAGGTAAAAGTCATGCTCCATTTTCGGTTGTTAAGGTTTCAACTGTCGCAAAAGGTGGCAGCCAACGGTTGGGGTATTGCCGAAGGCGGGGATTTAGCACAAAAGTTCAATCGAAGAACGAATGTTGAACCTTTTACAAATGCTCAATCGAAGCCGCTCAACCCCGCTTTTGGCAATACCTTGTTAGCGGCTGCTATTAATATTATTTAGTATAAAATTTACTCGATTTTCAATATTTTCTTTTGGAACCTCAATAATTTCATACCCATAGTTTAAGTATGTTTCTTTCATTTTTTTGAATGTTAATGTCGCTTCTTCCCAAGTTTGTTTCCGTTCATTGTCTGTATGATAGATTTCTTGCCAAGGTGGAAGGATAAAGACTTTTTGGTTGTAAAGATTATTTTTGCCAATGTCGTCCATTTCGGCAGAAACGCTCAATCCAATCATATTCGCATAACAAATTGCATCCAAAATTCCACGGTCAAAAAAGTAAATATCTGAACTTTTCGAAGAAACAGCGTTAAAGTCCTCTAATGATGCTTTCAACATTAAACTGGTATAAAGTTCTCTGTCTTTCCAAGGAAGCCCATCTCCATTTTTTTCTATTTCTCGTTTGATAATTTCTCTAGCACTTTCGGAAATAATCTTGAATTTAAATTTTGCTAATTCATTAATAAGTGTCGTCTTACCAACACCTGGTCCGCCAGTAATGATATAGCAGTTTTCCTTTCGTAAGTTCATTTTTGTAGTGTCCGTTATAGTTGCCGCTAACATCTGTGTAAACTTACCATTACGTTTATATTTTCATTATCCACCATAGAGATGTCTTGATAAAATGTTGAAAATGTAAGCAATAATATATGTCTCAAATAGTTCATTTTGTAACTACGTATATAAATTTACACACACAAAGGTATAACTTTTTTTCATTCCTCTCTTGAAAGTGTCAGATGTTATTGCCATAGTAAAATTACTTTTTATCGTTAATTGCCAGTGCTGAAAAACCTGCAATCACCAAAACACAAAGAATCACACCAAACAATACTTGTCCAAATGTCACTCCTGAACTTTGTTTTGCTTGCCTTACAGCCCAAGCTGCTCTTTGATCTGCCTTTTGTTTTGCACGTTCAGCTTGTTTCAATTGCTCCTCTCGGATTTGTTCCTGCTTAAGTTGGATGTCATAAGCAGTCCGCTTTGTAGTGTCAGAGAGGACTTCGTAAGCAGCTGTCGCTTCCTTAAATTTTTCCTCGGCTTCTTTATTGTTTGGGTTTATGTCAGGATGAAACTGCTTCGCAATTTTGCGGTATGCTCTTTTGATTTCTTCCTGTGTCGCAGTGTAAGGGATGCTTAATATTTTGTAGAAGTCTTTCTTCATTGGCAATTTTTTTTTAAAATTTTACATATCCATTTACTTAATCAATCATTGTACCAAGAAAATTTATATGACAATTTGTCAGATTAATATTTATTTAGATTGTCCATATTAACTTCGGGCGGAATTGGCGAAACTTTTTTAGCAGATGCTCTTGAAGCGAACAGAACAATTAAATAGATTACAAGGCAAATACCTGCGGAAATTAATAGAACTTTCCATTGCAAAAGCGTGTCTGGATTTTCGTATTCTGCACCTGTTCGCGCTGAAAAGAGCATTTTAACTAAGTCAACTGGAAACCGAATTATGGCATTTACACCATAAGAAAAATCAGAAAATTCTTTTGATATTAAAATCCCTGTCGTAATTAACCACGCTAAACTTGAAATTAGAAAACTGTAAAACCTTGTGTAAATCTTTCTGAACTTCAACCATCTTTCTTGTGGAAGACTTTTTAAGTTTTGATAAATTGGTAAATACTTGTTTTTAACGGTCTAGGCTAAAAGCTGGCGGGCATTTCGGAACAATTCACTGTCAACCTGCGATAAAATTTATTAGATGCAATACACTTTAAATTAGCACTTTCCGCCCGCTTGATTTTAGCCTTTGTTAGCCACTGGGCAGTGTCATTCGATTTTTTTATCCCACCATTTTTGCAAATCCATATTAACTTTATAAACATTAATTTTACAATTATTATTATTTATAGCATCATTTTCCCATACTTTTACATGGTCTTTGTTTAATTTACCAGTCCATAAAGTCCAAAATATGAAAATATAGTAATCAATAGAATCTTTAATTTGTATATTTACTTTATTGCCGTTTAAGTCCTTAAGTTTTTCAGACAGGTCATTAAACATTAACAAAGTATCGATATCATATTTGCTCTCAGTAGAAAGTGAAGAAATAAATGAAAATGCTTTCGCATTGCATTGATTATCTTCTCTATATTTTATCAATTTTCCCGATTTGTCAAAAACTAATATTTCAGGAATATCCTTTGCTATTTTTTTTTCCTTAATAGCCCAATACCAGTCATTTTCATTAAAGCAATATATATTGTCTATGATTAATCCTTTTTTTTTGGCAAAATTAATTATAGTTACTTTATCTTCTATTCTTGGTTGATGATAACCATAAAATTTTAAAAGAATAGTCTTACAGCCATAGAATGAAAAACCG
>Ga0302253_1000315_pt1 | contig 43211 bp, 61 predicted proteins | sample AAG_RA_Trp_MG_FD_193537 | JGI IMG/M metagenome (GOLD analysis project Ga0302253, IMG submission 193537) | Enriched activated sludge microbial communities from anaerobic digester in WTTP, New Holstein, Wisconsin, United States - AAG_RA_Trp | ecosystem: Engineered > Bioreactor > Anaerobic >...
ACGACCGCCAATGCCCTGGTAATCAGAAGGCGTGCATGGCAGAAGCGCGACAGAACAGGTAGGATTAAAAGAATGGGAGGGATGGGATTCGAACCCAAGAACTCCTGCGAGACCAGGCCCTGAACCTTACGCAACAACATGGCGTAATATATACCCGCCCGCGCATACTCAGGAACCATGTCTGAGGAGTACCTGAAACGGCTGCCACAACTCGATCCGGTCAATCGGGAGACGATGATTGCATATATCCGGAAGCAGAGCCTCAAACAGCTGCAGCCGAGCAGCATCCAGGACAAGACCTGGCGGGTCTACTACCTGCTGAAGTTCCTGCAGTTCAAGGACGCCCGGGCAATCACCAAGGAGAACCTCGAAGACTATATCATCCACCGCAGGAAGACCGTGAGCCCCCGCACGCTCCAGGGAGACATGATCGAGCTGCGGATCTTCTTCCGGTTCCTCGATCCGGCAAAGGAGAGAGAATTTTTCCCGGCCGATGAACGGATGGAGAAGCCGAAGATCGAATACCCGGACCCGCTCTCCCGCGAGGAGATCCAGCGGCTGGTCGATGCCTGCAACACGGTCCGCGACAAGGCCCTGGTCAAGTTCCTGTGGGATACCGGCAGCCGGCTCGATGAGGCCCTGTCGCTGAACATCGGGGCGGTGAAGTTCGATCAGTACGGGGGCGCCGTAAAAGTCGGCGGAAAGACCGGCGAGCGGGAGCTCTGGCTGATTGACTGTGTGCCTGAGCTGCAGAACTGGATCAACGCCCACCCGCAGCGAGCGGATCCCGGGGCCCCGCTGTTTATCACGTACTCGCGGTATGGGTTCGGGGGCCGCGGGCTGAACGAGCGGACCGTCCAGAACCTCTGCAAGACCATTCAGCGGAATTCCGGGGTGGCCACACCGGAGAGGGTCCACCCGCATGCGTTCCGCCATGCCCGGGCCACGGACCGCGCCCGCGAGGGGTTCACCGAGATGGAACTCCGGATCATGTTCGGCTGGTCGAAGTCCTCCAACATGCCCGCGACCTACATCCACCTCTCGGGGGCCGATGTCAAGAAGAAGATCCTGCAGAAAGCCGGCCTCCAGGAGCGCGAGCAGGAACCCGGGGCCCGGCCGCTCGACCCGGTCAAATGCCCGCGGTGCGGGATGCTGAACGAGCGCGGGCTCCAGATATGCGTCAGGTGCAACACGCCCTTGTCAGCGGACGCAATGCGGTACCTGCAGGTTGGGCGCGACATCCTCGAAGACCCGGACCTGATGATGGCCTATGCCCGGGCCCGGAAAAAGAAAACCGGCAAGACCTGAAAGGGGCTCCCCCCTGCAATCTCCCGGCGCTTCCGCCCGCAGGCGCACGGCTGCCGTCACGGATCGGTCATGCTCCGCATCACCTTCCTGACGGCATGCAGCACCTGCAATGCGTCCGCTGCCGATACCCTGCGGGCATCGCGGGAGATATGCGGGCCCCGCCGCCCATCCGCCCCTCTTGCCCTGCTCCGCAGCGCAATTCACCCCGCCCCGCCCGGATCAGCTAACCAATAGGTTAGCTGATTCAACGACGGAGTTGTACGTCGAGTAGAATAAGAAAATATATGAAGGATCCAAATGAACAGACACTTTCGCAGTGCATATGGTGCACCACTATATTATCAGATGTACAATTGGGGCAAATGCATGGAGGGAGTAATGTGGTCTGTGGGATCGGAGAGAATATTAAAAGAACAATCTCAAAGAGAGAGGGAATGAAAATTCTGGAGGGATTGGTTATTTCGATAGTTGCTGAGCCGCAATTTTCTCAAGTATTGATCGAACGTGCCCCTCAAGGAGAAGAGGTTTCTTCTCAAGCACCTGTAGTATCTGATCCTCTATGATTTCAGGATTCTCAATACGTTCAATGTACTCAGTAACGGCTTCGTTCAGGATAACAGAATACTTGACCCCCCTCCGCTCTGCATACTCTACAATTTTGTCGCTTTTGGTTCGGGGGATTTTGAACCCGTACGGCACAAGCTCCTCTTTCGCCATTGTCATCCACCGTTAAACAAATGGGTACATGACTATATTAAAATTCGCAATTTTATAAATGTTTAACAAATGAATACTATTTTAGAAACTTTTATTACTAACTTATGCTAATTGTTAAACGTGGTTAAACGATGGCAAACAAAACCACGTTGGATGAAAGAAGCCTTGACTTTCTCGGGGCCCGCATCCCGGACGAGCTCCGCGACGAGGTTGTTGAGCTCTATAAGAGGGGATACCGAGCCACCGAGATTATCAAGGAGGGCATTCGTGCCTGCAGTGCACGCGAAGGCCTCATGGCCCGCATGCATACGGTTGTGAAGTCTGAAACCACTGTCGGAGGAGAGGGGAGTTAGTGATCGCGCATGACCGAAACCGCACCACTGCCCCGCCAGATCGTGGATCAGCTCCGTGCCGAACGCGGCGGGATCGTTGACTTCGCGATCGAGTGCGGCCGGATAAGAATCGTTGATGAATGCAAAAAGGTGGATGACAATGGAAACTTCAACAAAACCTGAAAATGGCAGCCCAGCCCACGCCGTGGAAAGCAAGGGGACGGGAACTGCCAGTACTGATTCTGAACGCAACGGCATGAAAGTTTGCCAGCACCCGTTCTGCGGCTGCATCTCGCAGAGCGGCTACCTGTGCAGGCACGGCAGCGAGTGCGAACCCCTGGATGCTGACGGCCGCAGGTTCACGGTGACCTACATCGAAGTGGACGGCCAGCGGCTTATGTGCCGGGACTTCGGCAGAAAGAAGGCTCTCGTTCTCGGTGTCTCGGACCGGATCATCGACGCTGACGCCGCGATCGCCAGCACGCCGTTTGCGGATGCAAAGCCGTTCGACCCCGCACGGTTCGTATCAGATCGGGTGGGATCATGAACCAGCACTTACCGCACCAGCGCCCCAGGGTGACTGAAGAGCCGGTCCCGGCCGGCACGGTTGCCCGGGCGTCCCGGACGTTCTGCCGGGCCGTGCGTGAGCTCAACACCCGCACCCGGTTCGTGCACGACCAGATCCGGGAGCACATGGGGGTGCAGTGAGATGGAAGCAGCAACCCGCACACCATCCCCCATCGCGGTCCAGCGGCCGCAGCCGTATGCCTATCTGCTGACCGAGACCGACCTTGCGGACATCGCCACGCTGCAGCAAGCGGGGATCTCCCGCACGCAGGCCACGGTCCTGCTGGTCCTGCACAGATACAGCAAGGGCGTCAAGGTCACGTCCCGCTGGATCGAACGCGTCGCGGACCTCCGGCAGCCGGAAGTGAGTATCGCCATCAGCGAACTGACCGAGGTCGGGATGGTCGGGATCACTGAGGACCGGAACCTCAGCAAGGGCCGGCCGGTCAAGGTCTACCAGGTCCTTGGCGATATCCCGGGGTATGTCCGCGGACATATCGCGGACCGCGTAGCCGAGATCAACAGGGCGGCCACGGAAGTCAATGCCGTTTTCGCTCGGGGGGTGCCGGCATGAAGGTCAAATTCATTCCCCCGAGGGAGGACGAGATCAACAAGTTCCTTGCCACCCCTGGGATCAAGCCCCTTTCCTGCCGGTTCATTCCGTCCCATGAAGGCGATGCAGACGTCATAAACCCGGCACAGTTCGTCATCCTCTACACAACGCCCGAAGACGACCAGGCAGCGAAGGACAAGGCAACCCTCGACCAGGCGGCCCAGCTGGACCGGCTCCTGGACATTGCCCGGGAAGTCGCCGAGGAAGGGAAGTTCTCGGCCTTCAAGAACAACACACAACGCGAACTCTTCCTCGCCGCCCGGTACAATCTGGTTGCCAGCGATGCCGGCCGGGTCACCGAGCTCCTGAAGCCGGAGATGGCCTCGGTCCTTGGAGGTGAGTGACATGGCAGAATGCAAGTTTTGTCACGGGGGTATCGAGTGGCGCAAAGTCGGGGAAAAGAGCGTCCCTTACAACCTCGACGGCACACCTCACCGCTGCAAGTCCCAGGCAGCGGGGGCGGCTCCAGCAGGTGCACCGGTCTCGTGCACGGCCCGGCTCGACGCGTTCTCCGGAGGCTCCGCAACGTTCCGAGTGAAGAGCGGCAAGTCAAAGACCTATGCGATCCTCGGCTCGATGGCGAACGAATGGAAAGCCGCCGGGTACAAAGCCGGCACCTGGCTTGAGTTCACGCTTGATGCGAAGAATTTCGTCCAGAACCCGCGGCAGGTCCCCGAACCCGCATGGGCGAAGGACCTGGAAGCACAGCAGGAGATCGCCCCGGCCCAGCCGGCACAGAAGCCGGCATCTGCTGCAGCAACGCAACAGGAAACCCGCACGTCCCCTGAGAGCCCTACAGCAGCCCGGCCCGCCCCCTCCGACATATTCCCGCCGAAAGACCGGCTGATCGTTGTCCAGTGCCTAGTGAAAGCCTACACTGAGTTGTGGTGCAATACCAACACCCCGGATTCAGTCACGTTTGGCGATGCACGGAAGGAGATCCTGGCAGCGGTCGAGCAGGACCTGCCGCGGGTGATGGCGATGGGGGTGCGGTAGGATGCACCTGGTCCACATCGCCGACACCCACCTCGGCAGGACATCGTTCCAGAAACTTGCGGAGGACGGCAGCAACCTCCGCGAAACCCTCATTTATGAAAATTTTTTGGCCGGCATCGAGCACATCGCCACGGAGGTACAGCCAGAAGTCCTGGTGCATTCCGGGGACCTGTTCGACACCGTGAAGCCGAAGACCAAGGCAATCCTGGTGGCACTCAAGGCCCTGGACATTCTGGAAGAGTATCACATTCCCGTGATTATCGTGGCGGGCAACCACGAGATGCAGAAGAACACCTACACGGCCAGCGCATTTGAGATCCTGAAAAAGGCCCACCCTGAGATCAACGCGGCATACTCGTTTCGGTATGAAAACTTCTTCATCAAGGGGACGATGTTCCATTGCATCCCGAACATGCTGCATGCCGCAGATTACAAGACGGCGGCCGAAGAGGCCCTTTCGTGGGTAAGAAACAGCACCTATGCAGGTCTCAAAGTTCAGGCGCACGTCCTCGTGACGCACGGCCTCGCAACCACGATCCGGGACAAGCGCCTCGCAACCTGCGCCGAGTTCGAGCTAACTCCTGATATCCTGTCGGAACAGTTCGATTACATCGCCCTCGGTCACTACCACGGTCAGACACAGGTCGGCACGAACGCATGGTATTCCGGCAGCCAGGAACACCTGACCTATGGGGAGATCAAAGACAAGAAAGGGGCGCTGGAGGTCAACATCGAGAACAACGTGACCCATGTCGAGCACCTCTCCCTGGTCCGGTCCCCAATGAAGGACCTCGGAGTGATTGATTGCGATCACCTCAACATGGACGATATCCTTGACGCCATTGAGGACGAGGTCGGACTCATTGACGGCATCGGCGACCAGATGTTCCAGATCACGCTGGACTTCGGCAGCAGCCCGGTCTGTGCCCTCCCGACCGACGCCCTCAAGCATATACGCGAGAGCATCCTCGACCTCAAGATAAGGGTCCGCAGCGCCGAGACTGAACGCCAGCAAATACAGCAGCAGGATCTGCATGCCATCGACTACGTACGCGAGTTCGGCCAATTTGTGCAGACACTCCCCATCACGGATGCGCAGTGCGTGGCCGTGGAACGAAAGGGAGTAGAGACCCTCAAAACGGTGATGGCGAACCACCTGGAGGACACCGCATGATCCTCGATCGCTTGACCCTCCGGAACTACAAACGGTTCCGTGACGTGGACATAACCTTCACCAACGGTATCACCGGCATTGTCGGCAACAACGGGGTAGGGAAATCCTCGATCGTTGATGCGGTCTTCTTTGCACTTTTCGGAGTCAGCGGCGGTATCGCCTCGGACTTCATCGTCTCATCGTTTGCCGATGGCGAGAAGTGCGAGGTCCTGCTGGACTTCCGTGTAGGCAACGAGGCATACTGCCTGCAGCGGGTGTTCAAGAAGGGCAAATCAGTCTATCATGATGCAGCCCTGAAATGTGCCGGAGAGATCCGGGCTTCCGGAGTCTCCCAGGTAGAGGCCGAGGTCCGCAGGATTTTGGGCATGGGCCCAGTGGACTTCCGGAACACCGTCTATGCAGCGCAGAAGGACCTCATGACCCTGCTGGACCTCACGCCAGGGAAAAGAAAGGAATGGTACCTGCGGGCCCTCGGAATCGACTACCTCAACACCGGCAGCCAGAAGATCCTGAAGGAGCAAGCCGACTCCCGAGAAAAGGAATCGAACCTCCTCCAGGGAGAACTTGCCGCACTGAGCCGGCAGGACCCCGCCGAGCTGGACCAGACCCGCAAGGACCTGACTGCAATGGGAGAGAGAATCTTAAGCCTGAAGGCGCAGGAAGAGGGCCTTCTCACGGCCAACAAGACCAGGACCGATGAACTGGCAGACTATCAGCTCAAGGAGGTCCGGCTCGGGAAACTCACCGACCAGGATGCATATCTTCGGAACGAGATCGGGATCCTGAACGGAAGGGCGGAGTCTCTTTCCGAGCAGATGGAGTCACTTACGATTGACGAGGCCCTGCTGCAGAACCTGGAGCAGACCGTTGCGGAGATCCCGAAAGCCCGCGAGGACATCGAAGCATACCGGACCAAGAAAGCCAGGCTCGACAATCTCGCAACGGAGAAGACGGCGATCCTCCGCGAGCAGGATAATATCAAGGCGCGGATCGCAAAGATTGACGCCAAGATCCAGGAGAGCGTTGTAGGAGAGTCCGAGCTCGTAGCCCTCACCACGAAGGTCAATACCGCACTCCGCCGGGACCTTGACAAATGGCCGGAGGACTCGGTAGCTGAGGCGCAGAAGGACGCACTCGAGTTGTCAACGATCCTCAACACCGAGATCAAGGCATGCAAAGCCAATCAGGAACGGATCAGGAAGGCGCTGGAATCAATCCGTGCCATCGGGCCGGAAGGGACATGCCCCACCTGTCTCCAGAAGATGGGTGACCATTTCGGAACTGTCGAAAAAGAATACCTTGCCCAGCTCGAAGCGGAAACCACCGAAGAGCAGGACCTTGACCGCAGGCTCGACGATGCACTTCACGAGACCGTGATAATCGCAGACCTCAAGCCGGCCATGAACCGCATCCGGGAAATCCGGATCATGCTCGGGTATCGGGAAACGTGGCTCGATGAACAACGCCAGCTCACCAGGGACCTCCTCGACACCGCAAAGAAGGCACGTGCAATCATCGAGGAGGCCGAGGCCCTTGACTACAAGGAAGAGGACCACCTCGCCTGCAAACAGCGCCTGGTCGAGCTGGAAGCCGCCCAGAAGAAACACGCCGACCTGATGAAACGGGACGCGACGCGGGCCGGTATCAGGGCCCAGATCGCAGAGCTCAAAAGCCAGATGACCGTGAAGAATGTCGCCCTGACAGAAGTCCGGACCGCGATCGACGCCAATCCGCTGGACCTGTCTGCAGGCCCCCGGCTCGCTCACGAGGTCGAGAAGCTCGCCATCAATCTCAAGAGCATCAGCCAGGACCTCGCCACCTCCATCGAGAGGGAACGGGCTCTGACGCAGAAGGTCGCGGACCTGGAACTCGCAGCGGCCCGTGTCGGCATTGTCCAGCAGCAGCTGGCAACACTCCGGGAAGAGATCGAGATCCTGAAACTCACCAGGGCCGCGATCGCGGACTATGTGGTGTATGTGATGCAGGTGGTCCGGGCCCGGCTCGAGACCGAAGTCAGCTCCATTATCGGTGAGATCACGGGCGGGAAGTATGACCAAGTCCTGATAGATGAAGACTTCAACCTCCTCGTGCGGGAGAACGACCGTGAATACACGGTGGACCGGTTCAGCGGGGGCGAGCAGGACGACATTGCGGTGGCGCTCCGCATCGCCCTGTCCCGGTACCTTGCGGAGCTGCACCACGTCCACGAGAGCACGCTCCTGATCTTTGACGAGATCTTCGGAAGCCAAGACGAGGAACGCAGGGCCAACCTCCTGACGGCCCTTCGCTCTCAGGAATCCCGCTTCCCGCAGATCCTCCTCATCAGCCACATCGCGGAGATCCAGGGCGAATTCGAAAACACCCTGCTGGTCCAGGGTAACGGGCCGGTCAGTACCGTGAAAGCGGGGGTGTGAACATGGAGAAGAAAGTATGTCCCCTTCTCACAGCCATCGGTCCGATCAACAAGGATGGCGGAAAACCCGGCTGGAGTTGTCTTGAAGGGAAGTGCGCCTGGTGGACCAATCTGAAAGACGAGGCCGGCACTGAACATGGAATGTGTGCGATCGCGGCCATCGTCTGCGTGAAGGTGGTCTGATGTTCCAGGACAACCCCGGGGAAAAGAAGGCCCTGCATGCCCTCATGGCGGACACGATTGTCGCGGGATACTTCGAGGAAGGCCGCTGGATACCGGTTACCTTTGGCGAATATGTCGAATTGATCTGGGACACCGGCGTCCCGCCGGCATACCTGAAACCAGCGGAAGGATTCATTGGGGTCCTCGTGATGGTCGCAAGGCCCGGTCTCCCGCTACCGGACGTCGCAGTGCCGAAGTTCGTGCCCGGCATCGTACCGGAAATCCGGCGGAGGGTATGATGAAAACCACCGTCTACCTCCGATTAACGAAAGATGGCCAGGTCAACGCAACCCAGACCGCCAAGGTGGAGCCGCTCCGGGATACCCGGGGAAAGGCAAAGCCCACCGTCTTCCTGGCGCTGCAGGTGAATATCCCGGACGAAGCCTTCAGACCCCCGAGCATCTCGGCCTCCATATCCGTCCCGATCGAGAAAGTCGGGACGGCCGTCGAAGTTGTGGACCCGCTGAAGATCTGTGGAGGTCCCTCATGAAGCTGCACGAGTTGAAGTGCGAGGACCCGCACTTCTCCGATGTCGCGGTAGGTAAGAAAAGATTCGAATGGAGGAAAAACGATCGGGACTTCCAGGAAGGAGATCTTCTTCTCCTTCGTCTCTGGGATCCCAGCGCAAAACGGTACCCGCAATGCGATCCGATTCTCGTTAAAGTTACGTCAATCCTGACGGAGGGCTATGAACTGCCCTCCGGCTGGTGTATCATGTCGATTACCAAACCCCAGAAGGTCGTGAAAGAATGATCCAGGACTATGAAATTGAACGAAAAATCCAGACCCAAGGCGATACCGCCACCCTCTTTTTCGGCCTCAAGGCCGCGAACGTCCCTGTTAAAGATGCGATCGATGCTGAATCAGAATTTACCCGGTTCCTGAGCCGGGTGACCGGGAAGCAGATCACCACGACCGCCAAGCCCAGCGAGACCCGCACGATTATCTGGACCCAGGAGGAGTTGGTGCCGGTCAAGAGAGCAGCTACTGTAGAAGCAGCCTGGGCAGACTATCATGAGAAATTCCCGGAATCCTCGCGGACTAGGGCTGCGATAAAAGGAAAATGGATGGAGCTGCACAAGAAGCCAGTACCTGACCCGGTGGATGCACGGACAACGGGCTGCGACGGATGTGAGAATGCCGAGTCCGGATCAATCGATTTCGAGAAGTGCAATGCATGTTCGCCGCCTCTCAAGAAGGACCCCGAACCCCCGCTGACAAAGGTTGCATTCACGGAGAAGAAGACCCGTGCATCGGGACCTGTAAAACCGGGCCGACGCAAAGGCAACAAGTTCGGTATTCCCAACGAGTTGAAAAAGACCGACAAGAAACTCTTTGACCGGCTCTGGCAGCGATGCAAATCTCACGGCATCACTTACGAGGAGGCGCTGAATTTCAAGCCCACGAAACCCGGCAGGAAACCGAAGGCCCAGAACACCTCCAAGCAATTACGTGAAGCAATTGATTCAAGCAATGAATGGACCCTCGAAGAGGACGCAGCGATCCGCGAGTGTCCGAACGAGGACATGGCGCTCACCCATTTCCTGAACAAATTCCCCGAGTCCACCAGGACGGCCGTGGAGGTGTCCCAGAGATGGCAGGAGCTCAAGGGACTAGCAGATGAGATGGCGGAGGAGGCGGAAGCTTGACCCTCCGAATAATCCAGACCGCGGACGGCCCGGTCGTCCCGATCGTAGATATCGCGGCTGGCATCGGATACACGCGCTCGGCCATATCAAAGATGCTTAAGAGGTATCCGGAAGCGTTCAACGGGTTGAGTGTCATTCAACCCGTTGAAACCGGCAGCCGTGGTGTCCAACACATGATCTGTCTCACCAGGGAAGGTGTCGATCAGCTGCTGATCCGGCTCGAGCCGGCATCCACAACAAAACCCGAGCTCAGGGAAAAAGTGCAGGCTCTCAAGGACCGGGCATTCAGCAACCATCACGAGGCTCCCCTCGCGGCGACCACTCCCCTCATCGACTCACTCAACCGGAACGCCGATATCGCGGACATCCTGGTGGACCGGTACAACTATCAGCCGGAAGTTGCCCGTTCTCTTGCCATGGCTGCCGTGGTAGAAGAATGCGGAGGTCCCGCACTGATTTTTAAAGGCCCTGCGATGTTATCGGCACCGAAAGCCGAGGAGAGTGTTCCTGCGTTACCTCTTATGAGCTGCAGTAAGTGCATCATGAGCGAGGCCGATCCGGAGTTCGAGAAATACTTCTCGCTGCGAAAAGTCGCCGAATATACCGGACTCCAAGAAGATCGCGTCAGGAACATCCTGGAAAAGTCCGGCTTATTGCACTGGGAGCACGGCATCTGGCATCTCACCCAGGTCGGTAAACAGTTCGGCAAGGTCTTCACAACATACCCGCTCGCTCCGCACCGGATGACCGAGAAGAAGATGATCCGTTGGTCCCCCGCGGCAATTGAACGGGTTAAGACGTATGTATCTGCCGGCCAGGCTCAACTGGTAGAATCCACCAGCGGGTGACCCTCATGTCACTTTCATGCTATCTGGTAGAGGCAGCGATTTACGGCGGTGTTGCAGGGTTCGCTATCCTTCTTGCATCGGCATTTGTCGGATTCATCGGTCTCGCAACCTATCTCGTCTTCGGGTGGTAACCATGGGCAGGAAATCCCGGACCAACCGGAGCAAGAACAGAGTAGTCCAGCAGGGCCCGTCCCGTGCACTCCTGAAGGTCGAAACCATCATCGAGCGCAAAACCCAGGCACAGATCTGGGTGGGCCTCAAGGAGAAGCACCGCGGCGACATCCCGCCAGAGGACATCTGGAACCATCTCGCGGACCGCAGGCAATCGTCGATTACCACCACAAGCGGGGCGAGGCTTGCTCGGAGTTAAGATTATGCAGGCACTCCAGGCGAAACCAGACACCTCCGCAGAGCTCGCCGACCAGTTCGGCTGCAGCGACCGGCACGTCCGCAGGATCCTCCAGGATCCCCCGGAGGGGTACACGGTCACAGCGACTAGGAACGGTCGCAACATCGTATACTCCGCAGCGGCGGAGGAGAAGAAGGAGGCTGCTGCATCATCATCTATTACCGCGATTGCGGACCCTGCAGGAAATAGCGGACATGGAATAGCGGACATGTCCGCTATTAATTGCGGACATTCTGCAAGTTCAGACGGTAGAATAGCGGACATTGAGAAAAATAGCGGACATAATAGCGGACATGACAAACCCTTGAACTCGAAGCAGCGGAGCCGGAACGCGAAACGGACCCCCACAAGGCATGGTCCCGCCGCAAATGGAGCCCCCTGCGGCTCCGGAACGGGCCAGTTAACGCCTTGTGGGGACAGCGGCACAAACCTATGTCCGCAATTCTTCGCAGGGTTCGAGCGGGACATGATCCAGTTCGTACTGTTCGACAAGATATTCAGGGACCTCCTGATGACCCGGGCGGATGAGAGAGGCTGGCAGGTCCGCAAGGTCCACGGCCTGACCTGGATCTATCCAATGAACACCCTCTCGCTCCAGGTGGGGAAAGACACCGTGACCTTTTACAGCAGCGAGCCGGGCGACATGTCCGTGATCTCCAGGTGGGTCCAGGACAATTTTGCGGTTGAGTATGGAGACATCAAATCGCTGGTATGCCGGATCAAGTATCCGCAAAACCTCTCGTCGGAAGAGTTGACGGTCGTTGTCAAGCGGCCAGAGACCATTCAGGCAATCCGGACCAGCATCGGGAAATCCATGGTTAACGGCCAGTTCAACCTGCAACACCCGAGCGAAGCCATCCCGGGCCTGAAAATCTACGAGCGGGACGGCACCATGCGGATCGAGTTCATCGTCCACAACCACAAGACAGGGGCCGCTGCGGTCGACATGCGGGAAGAGCTGATGCGGGACCTCCCGAGAATTCACGGGACCCCCGGCCTGTTCTGGGAATTCGTCCAGAAATACTACTCGGCACTCCATCACCCGCTGATTATCGACACGGGGGGTCATGACTTCCTGCAGGCCCTGGACAAGATCACCGGTCACTTCACCGGAGCACTTCGGGACCTTGCCGCCAAGATCCCCGTGGCCCCGACCGGCAGGGAACTGCAGCTCAGGGAACTGAGGGACGCAATTGAAGCCCTGGAAAGCGGCGAGCTCGGCGACATCATCCGGACCTTCAGGGACCTTGCGAACATCGAGGAAACCCCCACCAAAGTATTCTTGGCAGCCTGGGTGATCTGGAACAACCGGCACCGGAAAGGCCGGGTGAACAAGGCTGAGATTGCGGGCATGCTGATGAGGCAGAACGACCCGCTTACCCTGGCACAGATAGCGGATGCTATCGACCGGCTGAAGATGGTCGGGCTGATGGACGAGAATCCGAAGATTGAGATCTGCTTCTCGGCAGCAGGGCGGGAGATAGCCGAGATTCTGATAGCGAAAAAGGAGGGGATACAGTGAACAGCAGGGAATCAAGGATCGAGAGATGGATTGCGAAACGGGAACCTGGGGCGACGTTCAAGACCGCCGAACTGGCAAAAGAACTGAATTACGACCCCAAGACGGTCGGCCGGATCATCGGGAAACAGCCGAACATTAAAGGCCACCACATCAGGGGATCCTGTCATATCTGGGAGGTTGTGCCCGTATGACTGGCTCGATATCATGCCCGCCCGCCCGGCGCACAGTCAGCCGGCGCAAAATGCTGGCAAAATGGCAACGATCGCCCCGTTGGAAGGCTCTGGTGGAAGAGCACGCCCACACTCCCGAATCGGTCTGCGTCTACTGCGGCAGGCATCACAACCAGCAATGGACCAACAGCAAAGGGGAGGAGAAAACAGTCCGGCTCACCATCAACCACAAGGACCGGGCGCTCTACCTCACGGAAGATCTATACTGCACCTGGAACCCGGAGAAGATGGAGATCACCTGCCTTGCGTGCAACCGTCTCTTCGAACAGGGCCGGAAACCCTGCCCCGAATGCCTGAAGGAAGGCCGGTACCGCCCGATCCGGTGGAACGATGAGGAATGCGAGGAATGCTATTTCCGGAAACACCCGGAGGCGGCAAAGTTGGCAGAGGAGGGCCGGCGGAAGTTCACGGAGGGGGTCCGGCAGGCTAACGCGGCCCGGGCGGACCGGCAGCGGAAAGCCAAGGTCCGCCACCCCTGCCGGTACCGGATGGTCAGCGGCCGGTGCCAGCTCAGCAAGATCGGCACCCGGTGCACGTTCAGCCCGTCCAAGGCGCTGAAGCGATGCGGGGATGCGGAAGCGAAGAAAGGAGCGATGGCATGAGCTCCTGCAGCAGCGTCCCAACCCAGAAAGAAAAGAAGTGGGGAGTCAAGGACTGCCGGGCGCGGAAATGTCCGGACTTGAGGAAAGACACGACCGGGCCGTTCCCCGAAGACTCCCCGGAGAGGTGTTACGCGCTTGGTGAGGACCATCACAGCATGATGCCCGGGACGTTGTCCTGCTGCATCAAAGACTTGGATGGGATGAAACCCGAGGAGTTCCTCCGTCACGTCGTCTGGTCCCTGCGCGATTCCTGGGAGAAAAAGTTCACCGGCAACCGGAAGACCCCGGGTGTGAGAAATTGCCCTGCAGGCTGCCCCTTCAAGATCTCCGAAGAGGGTGAGGTCAGAGACCGGAGCAATAAGGACGACTACTACGCGATGAAGAAAGGACTGATCTGGAAATGCGCCTTTTCTGGTGCCGAGCTCGGTTCAGGTCTCGCAGCATCGTGTCCCTGCCATGTCCTGGACAACCCGGACCAGGAGAAGTATCTCCGGGACCTGCGGACGACGATCGAAATCTATCAGCGGGTCGATTTCGATTATAAGCATCTCGATGTCAGATGCGCAACCTGTTCATGTCCCGACGGGATTCACCGCTGCAAGGACTGGAAGACCTGCCCCGTCATCAAGCTCCCGATAGCGGACATCAAGGAATGCCCACTCTGGCGGATCCCCGCGAAGTTGCTGCAGGCCCCCGCGATCGAGACCCCTGCAAAACCCACGCCGGAGCCGGAACAGAATACCGAAAATAAGCCAGCACCTGAATCACCGGCCGAGAGACTGGCGCGAGGAAAGGCCATCCGCGAGGAGGTCGGGGAAAACCGGGAAGCGATGAAGAGAGTGATGTCGGGGAAATCGTCGGTGAAGAAAGCCAAGAAGGAGAAACCCGAACCCCCGGCCCTGAACGTTCTCTACCTGGAAGACTGCGAGAAGCTGAGCAAGAGGATGGAACCCGAGTCCGTGGACCTCATCTTCACGGACCCGCCTTACGTGACCGAGCCGATCGTGGACGAGGTCACGCAGTGGGAACGGGCATACGTTGCCCTGCACCTCATCGCCAGCCGGGTCCTGAAACCTTCCGGCTTCTTGATCACGTACGCTCCGCAGGCCCACCTGCTCGACATCATGGAGATCCTGGCGTACGGGTCCTCCTGGAACATCAACGTACAGGAAACCGGCGGACGCCTGGACTACTTCTGGATCATCCCGTCCATCAACGGGGGAGCGACCTGCAAGGCTCACAAGTGGAACGCACTCTGCCTGCACAAACCGATCCTGGTCTTCCAGAAAGCGCCGTTCAAGAGCCCTTCAAAATGCTTTGCCGATGTGGTCCGCGGCAAGAAACAGAAGTCATACCACGCATGGCAGCAGAGCGTGCACGACGTCCTCGGCATCCTTTCCCGGTTCATGGAACCAGGACAGGTCCTGTTCGACCCCTACGCCTGCACCGGAACGACCCTCATTGCAGGGCAGCTCCTCGGGATGAAGTGGATAGGGGCCGAGATTGACCCGGCAGCCCACGCGATCGGGGTCAGAGAACTGCAGCAGCGTCCGATGGACCTGTTCACGTTCGGAGGCGAGCAGCCGGAACCGCCCCAGGTCCGCGAAGTCATCGAGGCCCCGAAGGACACCAGCAAGCAGGCCGCGATCGGGGACCCGGCCCTTGAGGCCCGGCCGGTTGAATGCAAGATCCAGGACCTTGTGAAAGAAGAACCCGCTGCACCAAAAGAACCGCTCTGCTACTGCACCCCCTGCAAGACCTGGGCGACCTGCACGGCAAAGCCGGAGAGCAAGGAGTGCCAGGCACACCGGAAACTCAAGGAAGACATCCCGGAGGGCGGCTGCACCAACTGCGGACATCACAAGACAAAGAAAACCTTCAAGGAGAGCTGCACCCGGCTCAAGGACCTGCTGTTAAAAGGCGGCCAGTATTCCGCTGTCCGGCTGATGGCAGAGGTCGCAGCGGACGGATGCCTCGGCTGGATCCCCAAGAACGAGGAGCCCGAGAAGGTCCCCGAACCCGTCGAGGAGGACAAGGCCCCCCCCAAGAAAAAGCCGGAGCGTGACACCCCCGAGTGGTTCGAAGCACTCACCGAGGCCAAACGCAGGAATAATCCCGGCTGGATCTGGGAGGTCTGGAAACACTCCGAGAAAGGGGAATGGCTGTACGAGGGAGCGGATACTTACCCAGGAGCCGTCGATATCAAAGACCGACTCGATAAGACCCTCCCGGAAAGTCACCCAGGCAAACACTCCCCGGTACATTTCACACTCCGACCAAGACCAAAGCCGGACTATCCCGCCGATGAGATCGAAGGCCCCTGCAAAGTCTGCAAAATTGAGTGCATCGATGAGAACGGTGCCGATGGCTGCTGGGAATTCGAGGAGCACTCACGAAAACTCGATGGAGAAGGTGGGCCCGCATCGCCCCGCTGGGGATATCGGGAAATCTGCATCATATCCTGTGGAAAGGTCAAAATCTGGGACGAACCCGCGAAAGGGAAGAAAATCCCCCCGGCCCGTGTCTGCGCCCGGAATGCGTACACCGGCCCCCTGTTCACCCTGGCAAGGAAATATGCGGAGCACGAGTACAAGGGACCCGAATATTACATCCTCTCCGACAAGTACGGCCTGATTCGTCCAGGTGACGAGATCGAGAATTACGATGTCTCTCCTGAAGATATCGAGAAAGATGCCGAATTCCTCGACATGGTCCAGCAGCGGGCCAAGGCCGACCCGGACCTTGCAATGGTGGAGAAGATAACCGTCATCTGCGGGGAAATCCATCAGCGTATTATTGAGAAGGCTTTCCCAGGCGTCGAAATCGTCAATCCCGTCCAGGGCCTCCCCCAGGGAAAGAGGATGCAGGCCCTCAAGGCACTGGTCGAAACCCCGGAAGGGAAGACACCTTCAGTTCCTGTGGACGCGGCGCCGGCAGAAAAAGAGAAGCCGAACTGCGGAGGGAAACGCCCCGCGATCAGCAGGTGCCCGGACAACTGCCCCGATAGGAGCATCGAGAAGGAAGGCGGATATCCCCAGGGCCGCTGCAAGCAGACCGGCGAAAAACTCCGGGAAATGCAGACCTGTCCGAACGATCCCCCCAAGGCCGAGAAGAAACCCGGCAAGAAAACCGAGAAGCCCATCGAATCAGTGGTCCCGTTCCGGCAATTCCTGAACGAGCACCACGAGCAGATCGTGACCGGCAAGGACCTCCCGATCGTCCCGCACGTAGTGGAACAGTACAAACGGTTCGACAGCAAGCCGGCGCCGGTGAAACTCTTCATCGGGCTGAAAAACCAGTGGTGGACCCTGACTCCATCGGGCAAGCTCCGGAAAGTCAGCAAGAGGACCGGGCAGCACTGCCAGGGAGAATCGTTCCCGGACTGCAAATTCGTATTCGAATGGCATTACGCCGATAACAAAAAGGAGGACTGAAACCCCATGATGAAAATTTCACAAGAAAGACTGGCGACGTTCTGCGGGATCCTTGGCGCGATCGTGCCGGAATGCCGGCTGATGATCACCCGGGATGGCTGGAACACCATGGCCGTTGACACTGCGAACGTCGCAATGGTCTCCGCCAACCTCCCAGGAACCCTTTTTGAAGAGTTCAGCGAGGAAGAAGAGAAGGTTGAGATCGGCATGGACCTGCAGAAATGGAAAAACATACTGACGGTCATGAATGATAAGAAAAGCATCATCGAGATCGAGCAGCAGAAGAGCGCCGGCAAGATTCGGATCACGGACGGCAGGTATACCTACCTCCACGTCCCGCTCGATGTCTCCACGGTCAGGAAACGTCCGACCATCCCCTTCCTCAGTCTTCCGTCAGGGGTCAAGGTGGAGGCCAAAGAAATCCAGGAAGCCATCAAGGCCCTGGGAGTAATCGCGGACAAGGCGAGGTTTACCAGCAGCATCAAAGGCGGTCTCGCGCTCGATGCCGACGGCGACACCGACCATCTCAGCAAAGTCCTCACGGCCCTGGACGGCAGCAAGTTCCCGGCCGAACCGGTCTCATCCCTGTTCTCCCTGGACTACTTATCGGATATGACGAAGGCAATGAAGGAGAGCGGGACCATCACCGTCTCCACCGGGCAGAATCACCCGGTCCGGTTCGATTTCGAACCCCTGGACGGGTTCGAGTGCTCGTATCTGGTGGCCCCCCGGATCGAGCAGGAGGATACGGCATGAGCTGGGTTTGTCCGTGGTGCGGCTTCGAGAATTACCAGATGCCGCTTAACTCCCGCCACGAAATATTTTGCAAAGGGTGCGGCAAGAACCACACCACTCCGGAAGAAGTCGAGTCAATGATCAAGCCTCAGATCGAGGCGGAAGAAGCTGCCCTCAAGGAAGCTCGGGCACAGATGAACGAGGCACGGGATCATATCGCAAGCCTGAACGACGAGATGGCAACATGGCAGAATAAATATGAAGTTGCTGCAGAAAACGTCGCGGAGGCCAAAAAGGAGATCAAGGCTCTGAAGAACGTTCGCATCCATAGGGAAGCCGACCGAGTCGCAAAAACCCGGCTGGATATCCACCAGAAAACTCTCCCTTTTGAGGTGCCGGCATGAACAAGACCGCGATCGAGTGGTGCGACTATACCTGGAATCCGGTCACAGGCTGCCTGCACGACTGCCCGTACTGCTACGCCCGGAAGATAGCCGAGCGCTTCAAGGGCTCGAAGGCATGGCCACAGGGATTCGAGCCAATGTTTCACCCGGACCGCCTCGATGCACCCCGCCATGTCGGAAGACAATACAATTGTCTTGAATCGATGGCAAAGGGATCGACGGTCTTTGTCTGTTCAATGGCCGACCTGTTCGGGAGCTGGGTCCCTGAAGAATGGATCATCCGGGTGATGGAAGCAGCGAAACGGGTTCCCCGTCATACATATATTTTCCTGACGAAAAACCCGAGCCGGTACCTCTTCATCCCAGGATCCTATCTCGACCAAAAGAACTTCTGGTTCGGGACGACAGTAACGGGAGGAGACCGACCCTCACTAGAGAGGATGGACAGTCTCAGAAAACTGCCGGCCCTGAACAAGTTCATCTCGTTCGAGCCCCTGCTCGGTGGCTCCAGAGAATGGGATCTTTCCGACATAAAGCAGGTGATTGTCGGGGCGCAGACAAACCCCTCGATCGTTCCGGACGGAGTGGCAATCCGCTGCATTGTTCTTGCAGCCCATGAAGCGAACGCTGACGTCTTCTTCAAAGACTCAATGAACGGAGTATCCTGGCCGGGACAAAGCACGTACATCAATGTCCGCGATCTCGCATGGCCGCTGCGCAAGGAGGTGAGTGCTTGAGCCATGAACTCCAGCCCCGCTGCGTCGTCTGCGGCTGCCAGCTCCCGCATCTCTCCAGGGCCGAGGCCCTCCAGAAGGGTGCCGCCATCGAGATCAACGGTCTCACGTACTACAAGTGCATCGGCCGGCACACCGAGCAGGAGATCCTCCAGGTAATCGCAGCAGTGCCAAGGTTTGCAAAGGCCGGGAGCTATAAATGAGCGCCCAGGGGTATTACGAAGACCAGCTCGAAGAAGCGATGGAAAATCTCCTGAAATTCTACCTGTCAGGGGGCGGCACGACATGGACAAAGGAAAAGGCATTTCTCGCGCTCAAGGAAAAGATATCCGAAATCACTGACGAGCTCGAAGGGCGGGTGCCGAATGACTAACCGGCATCAGGAATGTTACCTCTGCCCAAGGGAGGGGAAGAAGACCTTCACAGACGGTCTCTCACACGAGGACCGTATGCTCGCCATGCGCTCGATCGAGGGCGGCTGCGTGCGAATCGGGATGTTCCGAATCCAGCCAGGGGGCCGCCCGGAATGACCCGCCACATCTGCAAGTCCTGCCGGAAACCCTACGAGCGGGATCCCGCAGTGCAGGAGAAGTGGAACAAGACCCGGCCCGAGACCGAGGGCCTCTGCCTGGAATGCATCGGGCGGCTGGCAACCGACAAGGCAATGGAGGAATCATGAGCGAGAACCCGCTCCGGGGCCGGATCGTCTTCACCAAGAAGCGGGGACCACACGGCAAGGGTCATTATATGGAGACCGACGCCTCCGGATTCTGCGGACGGGATATCACGCCAGGGAAAGTCATGCCCGAGGACTGGAACCCGGAAGAACATCCCGAAGTGATGTGCACGAAATGCCTGGAATGGTATCGGATCCTCAACAAGCCGAAGGAGGAGAAAAAAGAACCAAAATAATTTTACGCAAATACCCGATAACCTCCACACATCGCCCAACAAAGCCCGATATCCCTTATTTTATCTCAGCTCGTCTGCCACTCTCTTTTGCATAAAACCGGCCAAAGAGCCGGGGGAGTAATCAAAATGGACTTATCACCGTATTATGGAGCGATCGTAATCATCGCCACCGCCATCTACATGGCGATCGGCTATTATTACAAGGGACTGAAACAGGGAGAATCATTCGACTGGAAGAAATGCGGGGAAACCGTCGCCCTCGTTGTCCTCCTCACCGTCACCGGTCTGATGTCGGGCGTCACCGTCACAGCAGACTGGATATCCGCAATGCTCGGATCACTGGGTGATAACCCGGTCGCATTTACTGCGATCGTGGCGGCGCTCATCGGCCTGATAGATCAGTTCGTGAAAAACGGCGGGCGAATCCTTACTAAGGGCACCACCACCGAATCAGTCGTCACCACGCAGACCAAGGCGTCTCTGCCAGCAACCACCTCGGCAGACCCGGTAAAAACCACGGAAGGCAGACTCCCGGATGCCAACGTCAGCGTCCTCGGCATCTATGGCGACTCCGCCTCAGCACACACCCCCGCCCCCTCATTCACCTGCGATGTCAACCAGGTCCCGCAGCTCTTCGCGGACCTCAAGGTCCTCGTTGCGGGCAACGGATTCTATTCAATCTTCATCAACGGCGAGCCCCTGAAGGACAACCAGATGCAGAACTTCGAGGCTAAGGAAGCCGGCAAGACCATCCCGATATCGTTCTGGATCCCGCAGAAGTACAGGGTCCCCGGGAAAACACAGCTTATCACCATCACCACCGGGGCGGAAACCACCGAGGACTTCGGCCTCAACAACGACAAAGCAGAGATCCCGATTACCTTCACCAGCCAGAACTTCGGGCTGACATTCACCGGAACAAAGGCAAGCGAGTAACCAGAATGACCCGGGCCGACGCGATCGCGTATGCCATCTGCACCATCGTGATCGTTGCCGGCTTGATCTATCTCTGGGGGTATTGCAAGTGAACGCGGGGCCCGCGTCTGCCAGCCGTCTGGACACTGTCCCTCGGCACGGTGCAGAGCTTCATCCAGGTCCGGTTCAGTCCGGCCGGGCCCCATTCCCCCAAAGGCAGCAGTTTCCATCATCCACCAACTTCTGCTGCCCGCGGGGATCACTCCAAAAATCACGGCTGCCAGAGGGTCACCGGGCTCACTGTCGTCCCGGGGCAGCCATCACCCTGTCGGGTAATAATCGTACAGACGTTCGAACGCCATGCACCAGGTACTCGATTTCATCATCCAACCTCCGTGAAGGGAACCCTCTCAAGTCTCTCATCATCAGGGTAATTGAGCCATAATACTCCCCAGGCAGGGACCGATCACCTCCAAGAAAAAATGCCACTGAAGCCGTCGGGGACGGCCTGCAACCATCACCCACTCTGTCAAGTCGAGGTTGCAGAAAACCCGGTTCAACTCCGGGGAGTGGCCTTCAATGACCAGCAATCTCCAGGGCCCCACTCTTTCAGACGCAAAGGGCGAGCGGAGGATCCGCAAGCTGTACGAACGGGCCGGCCACATCGACGCACAGGTCGAGGAGCTCCAGGACAAGAAAGGCATCATCGAGCATGAGATCAGCGAGCTCGAGTATGACCCGGTCCGGCTCCGGGCCCTGGTGGACAGACCGGCGCTCGGGAATCTGACCCGGGAGGGATGGACGTGAAGAAAAAAGAGCTGAAGAACGTCCCCATCACCTCCCTGGTCCCGTATCAGAAGAAACTGCACGACACGAGCAAAGCGGTCCCCGATATCGCCCATTCCCTGGAGAAATTCGAGTATGTCAAGATCTCGGTCGTGGTTGATGAAAACCTGCAGGTCATCTGCGGACAGGGCGTCCTGAAAGCGATGCAGGAGATCGGCTGGGAAAAAGTCCCGGAGGTCACTCAGATCATCGGCATGCCCGAGACGCTCAAGCGGGAATACCGGATAGCGGACAACCAGAGCGGCAGCCGCTCGAAATGGAACCCCGAGGACCTCCTCAAGGAAATCGACGAGATCAGACTCGATGACCCGGCCTTCCAGGTAGGCGATATCGCGTTTGACCAGCGGGACCTGGACCAGATGCTCCATGACCTGGAAGATGAGGGTGTGGAAGAGGACGACTTCGACCCGGACAGCATCCGGCCCACGGACATCAAGTATGGCGATATCTACCAGCTGGGTCCCCACCGGCTCATCTGCGGGGACGCCACGAAACCCGAGGATCTCCATAAGCTCCTGGACAGCCGCCAGGCTCACCTGGTCTTCACGGACCCCCCATATAACGTGGACTATACCGGCAAGACAAAGGACGCCCTCAAAATTGCCAACGACCATATGACCGAGTCGGAATTTTACAAGTTCCTGCTGCAGGCGTACCGGTGCATGTTCGACGCCTGCGTTGAGGGGGCCCCCATTTACGTATGCCATTCTGATTCCGAAACCCTCGCCTTTCGGCAGGCGTTCAAGGAGGCCGGCTTCGAACTGAAGCAGTGCATCATCTGGGTCAAGGACCAGTTCGTTCTCGGTCGCCAGGACTACCACTGGCAGCACGAACCCATCCTGGAAGGTTGCAAGGGACACGAGCCGGTCCTTTACGGCTGGAAAGGCGGTAAGGCTCACCGCTGGTTCGGAGGTCGGAACAAGAGCACGGTCTGGGAAGTCCCGAAGCCGGCCCGGAATGCCGAACATCCGACCATGAAGCCGATCGAGCTCGTAGCCAGGGCCGTGAAGAACTCCTCGGTTAAGGGCAACGTGGTCCTGGACCCGTTCGGGGGCCTCGGGTCCACGCTCATGGCCTGCGAGCAGACCGGCCGGGTCTGCTGCACGTGCGAGTTGGGCCCGCACTATTGCCAGGGCATAATCGACCGCTGGGAGCAGTTCACCGGCAAGACAGCGGAGAAGGTCGCCTGATGGTCCGGAAGAAACCCGCCGCGAAAAAGGAAACGGCGCCGGTAAAAATTAAGAAATCCCGGGGCGCACCGACGAAATACGACCCTGACATTCACCCGATAAAAGGGTGGACCCTGGCCCAGAAAGGCTTCATCAACAAAGAGATCGCGGCCGGACTTAGAATTTCCACAGCAACGCTCGCCTCCTGGGTAAAAAAATTCCCTGAATTCCTAAGTGCCATTAAAGAGGGCAAGGAAGTCGCGGATGGACGGGTCGCAAAAGCCTTGTATAAACGGGCGATCGGGTACAAGATTCCCGAGAAGAAAGTCATTCAGAATGCCGACGGAAGTATGCGGAAGGAAGTCACCGAGAAAGAGATCTGCCCCGATGTCACCGCGATCAAGTTCTGGCTTACCAACCGGGACCCCGACAACTGGCGGGATAAGGTCGACCATGAAGTAGGTGGCAAGGACGGGAAACCGATTGCGGTCAAGGTCCTCCGCGGCGTCAGCATGGAGGACTTATGAGTATGGCCGCCCCCACGCCATCAGTAAAGTCCCCCTGGGTGATTGTCGAGCTTCCGGAAGGTGCAGCGCAGGGTTTCCAGCCATACGGAGGCGGTCTCGAACTCTGGAAATACAAGGGCCCCGAAGTCATCATCAGCGGCCCTGCAGAGACCGGCAAGACCCGCACAGCCTTGGAAAAACTCGATGCACTTCTCTGGAAATACCCGGGTTCCCAGGCAATCATCGTCCGGAAAACCTACAAGAGCCTGAAGACCTCGGTCCTCCTCACATACGAGCGCAAAGTTCTGGGTGCCTGGAACAAAGACGGCACCACGGTCATACGGGACGATTCAGGTAAGACGATAGGGACACTCAAAGGCGCATTCGACCAGAGCAAAACCCCCGTCACGAAACTCGGCGGAGAACACGTCGAGGGATATGTGTACCCGAACGGCAGCCGCATCTTCCTGGGAGGCATGGACGTGCCCCAGAAGGTCCTGTCCTCGGAATGGGATTTTGTCTATGTCAACCAGGCCGAAGAGCTCGACCTCAACGACTGGGAAATCATCAGCACAAGAACGACCGGCCGGGCGGGGAACTCCCCGTATGCCCAGATGATCGCGGACTGCAACCCCGACCGACCGACTCACTGGATCCTATCCCGCCCCACGCTCAAAGTCATCGAGAGCCGGCATGAGGACAACCCCACGCTTTTCAACCAGGTAACCGGTGCCATCACCGAGCAGGGCAAGCGCACGCTGGCAGTCCTCGACGCACTCACGGGCGTCAGGAAACTCCGGCTCCGGCACGGCAAATGGGTAGCTGCGGAAGGTGTTGTGTACGAAGACTGGGACCGGTCCATCCACCTCATCGACCCGTTCCCGATTCCGGACACCTGGATTCGCATACGGGCGATCGACTTCGGGTATACCAACCCGTTCGTCTGTCAGTGGTTCGCGATCGATGGTGACGGCAGGCTCTACCTCTATCGGGAGATCTACATGAGCCGGCTTCTGGTCGAGGATGCTGCAGCACAGATCAATACATTGTCGTGCACCGGCCCGGCAAAGGTAGCCGTAACATGCCCCGTCTGTGGAACCCCCAACAAACCGGGGGTTGACCACTGCGAGAACTGCGGGCAACCGTGGATGGAAGATATCTATGCGACAATCGCCGATCACGATGCCGAGGACCGGGCAACCCTGGAGCGTCACGGGATCCCGACCGTAGCCGCGATGAAAGCCGTTTCTCCGGGCATCCAGGCTGTTCAATCCCGGCTCCGTAAAGCCGGTGATGGAAAGCCCCGTCTCTTCATCTTCCGTGGTGCTCTCGTCGATGTGGACCCGACCCTCCGCGAGGTCCACAAACCGGTCTGCACGGAGGAGGAATGGGACTCGTATATCTGGAGACCAACGACGAGCGGCCCGAATCGGGAAGAACCGCTCAAGAAAGACGATCACGGGATGGACACGCTCCGTTATGCGGTCGCGTTCGTTGACGGTGTAACAGCCGGAGATGAGACCACAGCGGAGACTGTGACGGTGTTTGACGATGACGGAAGCGGATATGGCGGGATCAGCCCGGTATGATTGAGGTTTGATTGACAATGGACGAGAACAGTTACAATTTCCTGACAATTCGCCTGTGGGCGACGAAAGGCGACAACGAGGCCCTGCGCATCTCCACCGAGCCGGAGATAATCCCGGGATTTGCGGAGGAGGGGTCCGCCCTTTTCCGGTACGTGAAGGCCCTCACGAAGGGAATGAGAACGGCATCCGAATCTCGAAGTGAGGAGGAGAAGATCCTCAACCGGGCGGAGATTCGCGCTCTATGTCGCAGGCTGGAAGAGTTGCAGAAATCCGGGGGAAATCTCCCAGGCAAATTACCAATCCGGCCGCGTAAAGAGGAATTCACATCATGACAGGACACTTCGAAAAGGGAAAATGGATCGAGGACCCGGCGCCCGTCAGGGCAAACGCCTGGCAGATGGATATGCACGTTAAGGTGCATGTGGATGACAGCGAACTCCGGGAACTCCGCGAGGTGCTGGAGGGAATACGGGACGTGATGAGCCCGCCGACAACATTCTGGGGTCGGGTCCGGTGGCTCCTGTTTGGAGGTGAAATTCAGTGAAACCAAACGTCGATGCACTCATGAAGCAGGTCCAGAACCTGACGGAAGCGGTACAGATCAGTGAACGCAACCAGGAATATCTCCAGGAGAACCTCACGGTCCTGGAACAGCAGCTGACCGAGCAGGGATGGGAACGCATCGGGACCGGCTACAACCGCGACTTCACCGAACGGGCCAGGGCCTTACTCTACGACTCCGCCCGGATTTACTGGTTGAAGAACCCCCTGATCCGGCGGGCCGAGCTCGTCCAGGCACTCTATGTCTTCGCACAGGGGATGACAGTGAAAGCGGACCATCCAACAGTTGATGCCGCACTCCAGCGATTCATCGGGGACAAGGCCAATTACCTCGCATTCACGGGCCCACAGGCGTGGATGATGAACGAAGCCGTGATTGCCCTATCAGGCAACCTCTTCTTCGCACTATTCACGAATGAGAGCAGCGGCCGCGTGATTGTCCGACAGATCCCACTCTATGAGATAGCGGACATCATCACCAATCCCGAAGACGGCACCACCCCGTGGTATTACAAGCGGTCCTACACGATCAACGAGTTCAGCACCCTCACGGGGATCGTAACACCACGGACCGCAATTGCATACTATCCCGACTGGAGATACAATCCGGAAGACAAGCCCGACCAAATCGGAGGAAACCCGGTTTTCTGGACCACGCCGGTCTATCACGCGAAAGTGAACTGCTTGCCCGACATGAAATTCGGCGTCTCCGAGCTCTACAGCTGCCTCGACTGGGCAAAAGCATACAAGACGCACCTTGAGAACGGCAACAAGATCTGGCAGGCCCTGGCATCGTTCGCGTTCCGGATGACCACAAAAGGCGGAACCAATGCGATTGCAGCGGCGACCTCGAAGATCAAAAGTCTCATCGGGAAACCCGACGGAACCACATCCACGCCCGACAAGCGGCCCGTAGCATCGACGTTCGCCAGCGGGGAAGGTGTCAAGCTCGAACCCTTCAAGACCAGCGGCATGACGATCAGCATGGAGGACGCGAGACAACACCGGCTCATGGTCTGCTCTGGGTCAGGGATCCCCGACCACATCGAGAGCGGCGACCCGAGCACCGGCAACCTCGCAACGTCCACCACCATGGAACGGCCGCTCGAACTCCAGTTCCTGAACCGGCAACAGTTCTGGATCGACATCTGGCAGGACATCACCGAGTATGTGATCGATCAGGCAATCAAAGCGGAAAATGGCCTGCTGCATGACATCGGCGAAGCAGAGCATGACGATTATACCGATGAGGACCAGTACGTCATCACCGAAATTGACGAGGGCGGTAAACCGATTCCCCGCACAGTCTCCGTCGCATTCCCGCCGCTCCTGGAGCACGACCAGCTCCAGACCGTGCAGGCAATCATCGCTGGAGCAACTCTCGATGGCAAACCCCTCGCGGGCACGATGGACCTCAAGACACTCTGCCAGCTCATCCTCAAGGCGCTCAAGGTCCCCAACGCAGAAGAGATCCTCACCGCGCTGTTCCCGGACGGAAGTCCGCTCGTAATGCAGACCGCGTATACATCGCAGCAGCAGGCCAACGCGCAGGCCCAGGCGCTTGCACTGGCACAGCAGCCCCGGCAATCATTCGGTCAGCACAATCCATCGGATGAAGAAGAATGGGCATCGGTGAAGGGAAGAAATGTTGATGTCCCACCCGGGGGCATCAAGGAGGCCCTTGGTGGCGTGAGAGGGATGCCGTTTGATATCGAGAACTCGCAGTCATACCGCGAGAGTTCGGCCGCCCTGATTGCGGCCCGGAAGAAGTTCGCGGAGTCGATCCTGAAGGGCATCGAGGAGCATTACCCGGTCGAGGAGGGATCCTGAAGTGGTTCCCCCTCCTGAAGCCCTGGAACGCATCATCACGACTGCAGCGGAGACACTCAAGCAAGACAGCATCTCGGCCCTTACCCGTAATGCGGTTGTCGCATCGGTTGAGGGCCAGGAGCACGGTGCCGCCACTCTTGGGATCGGTCTTAACTTCAACCTCGTGAACTCGTATGCGGTGAAGAAGGCAGTCGAGTATAGGGACCTCCTGATCCGGAAAGGGGGTTCGATGATAGGCGGGGAGTTCAAACCCTGGCTGAAAGAGGCGATCGCAGCGGACCGTAAGGCTGTCACCGACATCATCAGTAAAGGGATAGAGGCCGGCACCCCGCCTCGCGAGCTCCGCAGGCAGCTCGAAACAGTGTTCACGGCCCAGGAGCATAACAGCGCCCTGGTAGCATACCAGGAAACCCGCCGGTTACTCACAGATGGATCGTTCGACCGGTGGGAAGGCGAGGGCATCGAAGAGGGAACCTGGATTCATCTGGACCCACAGATCAACCCGCGCCCGGAGCACCAGGCCCGCCATGGCAGGCGGTACGCACTCACCGATCCAATCTGGAACGACCTCGATGAATACAACTGCCACTGTTCATGCGAGCCGGTCATCCCTGCGGCAGGAGGGGCATAATGGCGAAGGGCAACCCCGGGGGAAACAAAACCAGCCTTCCGTATCCCCCATTAAACGAAGGCGAACAGGTCCTTATCCTCCGCCTCGCCCGGTACCGCGAATCGTTCTCTCACGAGGACATCGCGAGGATCCTGAACGAAGTCTTCAAGGACCACAATCGCGGCTGCCGCACCAGGGACGGTGTCAAGAAGTTCATCGCAAAAAAGGAGAAAGAGATGCAGAGTGGGCCCATGCAGGCCGAGGTCGCGTAAATAATCATTTATGCTTTTTTCTTCCGCAGGTCCTGCAGTTCATCCAGGAGCCTGTTGAGGAGTTTGTCGTCACTCTCACGGCCTTTCCGCTCTTCATCGTAACGGGCTTTCGTGTTCGGGAACGCCCGCATGCTGGACGGTTTATCGGTGCTCATGAATTTATTTTAAATTTTGATGGTATAAGGAACTACGCGCTCTCCATCGCGGGCCATGAACCGGGCCGCCTCTTCGATCATGTAGATGTCGTCCCCAATCTCACCGTCGCGGATTATCAGCCAGACTTTCTTTTCCATGCTCATATATTCCATATATGCCATATATGAAATTGCTGGATTTCCGAGCCCCGATTTTATCGAGCCCCTATAAGGAACCAGAATACAAATATAGTAATGCCACAAGAACCGGGCCAGAATTCCACTATTCTCATCAACGTCCGCTCGGCTCCGGCATTCGCTCACGACCGGCCGAACGACCACGTGACCATCTTATCCGAGTCCGCAAAAGGACAGGAGTCTGGCAATGTGACAGATACAGAACCGTTAGTAGAAACCAGCGCCTCCGCCCTCACGCCCAAGTTCATCAAAGAGGACGGGACCGCACTGATCAAGATCATCTCCCCAGGGTGGGGATCCTCAGGATACTATTCTGCAGCAATGCTCGAACGGGACTCTCCGGAAATCTACAAGGCCGGCACGCAGATGTTCGTCGACCATCCAACGGCAGTCGATGAAAGGGCCCGCCCCGAACGGAGTCTCACGAACCTTGCCGGATTCATCACCGAGGATGCAAAGTACCTGAAAGAAGGCCCCCAGGGTCCAGGTGCATACGCCAAGGCCAAGATCTTCTCCCAGTATCGCAACTTCCTCAACGAAGCTGCCGAGATCATCGGTGTCTCTCACCGGTCGATCGGGAAAGTGGCGACCGGATCTGCCGAAGGTAAGCAGGGGAAGATCGTCGAATCGCTGACAAAATGTTTCAGTGTCGACTTTGTCACGCTCCCGGGCAGGGGCGGGGCGATCGTCCCGATGCTCGAAGCATACCGCAAGAACACCGAATCGCTCGCAGACCACGAACTGAACGAAGACATCACCGAGGAAATTATGGCAGGAAACGACAAGGAAACCGTTATCACGGTCGAATCGCTCCGACAGACACACCCCGCTCTGGTCGCACAGATCAAAGAGAGCGTGCTGCAGGAGATCAAGGCGTCCGAAGCTACGAAGCTGCAGGAAGCCGAGCACAGCAGGGTCCTGAAAGAGAACCAGGACATGAAAGCAGAACTTGACCGGCTCCGCGAGGCCCAGGTCATCCAGGAGGCCGGCAAGATCGTCGCCAAGGCCCTGGAGAAGTCAACGCTCCCGGACATCACCCGGACCCGGCTCCAGGAATCGATCCCGAAGATGGCACGCATGAAGGACGATAAGCTCGATGAGGCCGCATTCACCACGGTGGTCGCAGAGGCCATCAAGACCGAGACCGACTACGTGGCAAAGCTCACCGAGTCCGGCAAGGTCAAGGGCATGGGCGGCGGGACCGGCGGATCTGGAAACGGAGGCTCCTCAAAGCTCAAGGAATCGTTCATCAAGACATTCCGCGCCCAGGGCAAATCCCAGAAGGACGCCGAGATGATGGCAGAACTTGCCGTCAACGGGAGGTAAGGAATCATGGTACACTACACAGCGACCGGCAGGACTGCCGGCGAAGAGGGTGCAATCACCGACCAGGGCCGGTACATCACGGTCCTCGAAAGCGATCTTGTGCACCCGTATCACGCGGACGGATTCGCAGACAAGGGCGACCCGGTCCTCATCGGGGACAACATCGTCGGCGTTGTCTGCTCGGAAAGCCCGACCGCAGCAACCGACCTTGTCACGGTCGACACCGAAGGACTCTGGTATCTGAACGTCATCGGGGCCGTTTCAGACGGCACCAGCGACGGGATTGCCAAGGCACTCACGCCAGGAACCGCAATCTACTTCCAGGTTACGCCCGGCAGTGACACATATCTCCTGTCAGGAGAACAGGACCCGGCACACTTCAGGTTCTTCGGATACCTGCTCACCGCAGTGTCCGCCCATGTCAGCACCCCGACCCTGGCCCTGGTCAAGGTCCACAACGCCCCGGCCCCGCTCGGAGGGATTCTCCACTTCGGGTCCGGCAGCACTGCAGCAGGGAACTTCCTGCTTGAAGGCGACGTTGCGATCCGGCAGAGCAAGCTCATCGAGGCCTGCATTGCGCCCGCAACCCTCCTGCTTGCAGGGGAACAGCTCCACGGGTTCAACATCCGTGTGGTTGACAACCTGATTGCAACCGGCGGGGAAATCACCGCAGGGGAGCTCAAGGTTGTCCGCGATGAGGCAACAGATGCCACGGTCTCCAGCATGACCGCGCTCAAACTCGACTGCGACAACAAGAACGGCGGAATTGCGCCGTTCGTCCGCGCTCTCGACATCATGGTCGAGGGTGCGCCGGGAACTACTCCCGCAATCCGCAGCGGCATCCACATCAACAGCTCCGGCACGGCAGGAACCCTTGAGGGCGTCCTTGAGATCGAGGCCGGCGCGTTCGGGTGCAAGACAGTTACCACCAATCCGTCCGATACCGGAACCTGCATGCAGATCCCGATCATCTACGGGGGCGTCGTGTACTACCTGCTCGGCTACAACGCAACAGGGAGCTGATCCCACCATATGAACGCACGGGACGAGATCCAGAAGCGGCGTACGGGATGGGAGTATCAGCTCTCATCTCTCGCATACCAGCGCCTGCAGAAGATGCGTGAGATCGAAGAGATCGACAGGAAGATCATCGAGCTTGAGGCAGCAATCACCGCAGCCCGGACCTCGCTTTACGACATCGACACGGAAGCGGCAATCACCGCAGCCATCGTAAAAAACGAGACAACTTCAAAGGAGACCACCTGAAATGGCAGAATTTATGCAGATGATGAAGGAGGGATGGGAGGGTTTCTCATCCGTCCGTGAGGCAGGCATTGACGAGTCCGCAATCTCGGAAGCGCTCGACCTGCTCACCAACGCGAACCGCATGCCGGCCCACCGGCACGAATACCTGGTCAAGGAGGCAATCGCAACGACTGACTTCCCGACCCTGCTCGGCAACATCATCGACCGGCAGCTGATCGCCAACTACAAGCTTCCGAGCACGATCTCAGAGTGGAGGCAGTACATCAAGGTCGCACCCGGCGGGGTTCCCGACTTCAACGATGTCGAACGCAACCGCGTCGATGGCGTTGACCAGCGCCTCCTCCAGATATCGGACGGAGTGTTCCAGCCGGCGAAACCGAGCACCACCCAGTACAAGTATCACCTGAACACCTACGGCCGGGTCTTCGAGATCACCCGGAAGGCACTCATCAACGACGCCATGGGAGCCTTTGCAGACATCCCAACCCGGTTCGCCCGTGCGGCGCTCAGGACCGAGGCATACTTCGCCACCAACCTGTTCTGCACCTCATCCGGCCCCAGGTCCACGTTCTTCGGGGCAGCCATTACGGATGCCGGCCAGACCATCACCAACCTGGGCGCACTTCCGCTGACCATTGGCAATCTTGAGGCCACACTCACGCTGATGAGCCAGCAGACCGACCCGCAGGGAGAAGCGATCGAGATTGAAGGCACTCATCTGGTTGTCCCGCCCGCGCTCTACCTGACCGCTAAGTCCATCCTGACTTCAACGTCGAAATTCTACGTTGATGTCCAGGGCGGCGCCGGTGCGTCAATCGTGGCATACCCGACCGCCAATGTGATCAGCGATCTCCCGATCGTGCTGCACAAGAACCCAACTCTCAAGACCATCGATACCGGAAGCGGCAAGGTTGACACCACCTGGTATCTGTTTGCCGACCCCGCAGAAGGTGCGGCAATGGAAGTCGGTTTCCTCCGCGGCCAGGAAGCCCCAGAGATCTGCATCAAGGCATCCGACAAGGCATCCACCAGCGGCGGCGTCATGTCACCGTTATCCGGGGATTTCGCCTCGGACAAGATTGCCTACCGCGTTCGCCACGACATGGGCGGCGCCACGATGGACCCGCGGCTGGCATACGCACAGACCGGAAGCTAATCCAATCACCCACTTTTTCCGAGGTGGCGTGATTGACATTCACTTATGACCTTACAACAACCATCGGACAACTCCGGCTGAAGATCGGAAAGCTGGAGACTGCAGTAGCCACCGCTCTTTTCACGGACGAGGAACTCGCCCAGAAACTGACCGAGCAGGGTAACAACGTCCTGCTTGCAGCCGCTGAAGCGCTCGATGCCAAAGCCGACTACATCGTTGAGAAGAAGAAAGTCACGACGATCGGCAAATACAGCATCAATGGTGCTGCAATGGCCGCAGAGCTTCGTAAACGTGCCGATCTTATGAGGACCGAAGCCGACAACGCGACCGGCAGCGATGGGTTCGACGTCGCTGAACTCGATGAGGAGAGTGAGTATTGATGGCCCCCGACCCAGTGAACGAAATCACCTGCACGGGGCATCAGGAACTCCGTGACATTGTCATTGAAACCAGGAACGACGTGAAACATATCCTGAAAGCCCTGGAGAAGGGCGATCAGAGGATGGACACGATGGACACCGAGATCACAACGCTGAAAGGCAAGGAAGAGGCCCGGTCGGCCGAGTCCAGGACAACGGCCCGCGACGCCGGGATCGTTGCCACGGTGATCAGTATCGCCATCGGCGTCGTCGGGTTCGTTTGGAGGGGCTGATGGGCGAAATTGACGACATCCTGAACGACACGATCACCATCGAGCCTTACACCGGGACGGATGTGAACGGAGATCGCACGTACGGAGCGGCCGTCACCTACCCGGCATTTGTGTCGCAGAGGATCAAGGTCGTCAAGAACCAGCAGGGTGAGAACGCCGTCAGCAATGTCAGCGTCATGCTCGATGGGGCGGTAGTGCTCGACCGCATGTGCCGGGATCGGATCACCATCGACCCCGGGACCGCGTATGCATCGCAGCCGGTGATCCTTGCCATGGAAGACGCCAAGGACGGCGACGGGACACGCATCTATTGGGAGGTATCGACGTGAGCCACAGTGACCAATGGTACGGGTCGGTCTCCTATATCGAGGACACCCTTTCCGACGTTTCAGCCGGGTTTTCCCTCATGGAACGCTGGAACACTCCGACAACGAAGTTCGAGATTTCCGGTACCAAGGAAGTGATGGCGAACCTCTCGCACATCCTGGTCGTTGCCGAACAGGCAGCATACGATCGACTTGGCCTGAACTGCGAGAGGATCCTCGTGGAATCCGAGAAAGAAGTCCCGGTTGACATGACCTATGAGACACGCAACGTGATCAGGGCCCGGACCAGCCGCAGCAGGACCAAAACCCGGCAGTACACCATTCCCCCAAGCATGCAGTGGGCAGGTAACGCAGGAAAAGTCATGGTCAAGGTCCGAGGTCGTCTGAAAGGCGGCTGGCTGAAATCCACCGGGACTGTCGAAAAAGTCCCCGAGATCAACGGGTATCGGGTCGGCTACAACACCCCCTACGCACACCGGCAGCACGAGGACCTCACGTACCGGCATACCCGCCCAGGAGCGAAAGCCAAGTATCTGGAGGACCCTGCCATGAGAATTGCGCCGAGCATTGCCGCGGACATCGCAGAAGCGCTCAAGGAGTTCCTATGACCGCAGAGTCAGACATTGCAGCGTATCTTGCTGCAAAAGGAAGGGGCACACTTGCCAGCACGATCTTCGTCAACGACAAGCCGTCGGCACCGGACGCCCTCATAGCCGTCTTCGGCTATGCAGGCCAGGCGCCGGAATGGACCAACACCAACAAGTACGACCAGCCGAGCGTGCAGGTCCTGGTCCGCGGTGCCAAGAACGGCGCCGGAGCCGCGAGGACCTTGATCGAGACCATCTATCAGGACCTCGATGGCGTGACCAACACGACCATCAACGGCACCTACTACCAGCGCATCGAGGCCGCCCAGTCGGGCCCGAACCCGATGGGCAAGGATGAGAACGGACGTACGGAGTACGTCTGGAACTTCTACACATCAAAAACGAGGTAAAAAACATGGGAGAACAGGCTGAATCAGCGGCAGGCTACCACGTTATCTGGGGAACCAGTTACATCGGGGAGACTGTCGATCCGAAAATGCCGGACGAGACCAGGAACATGGTCGACAACACCACCCATGACGCCCTTGCGGCGAACGGTGGATATGAAACGAAGAGCAAGGGGACCATCACCCAGAGCGACGGATCGATCAAGATCTACTATATCGGCTCGACCGTCCACAAGTCGCTCAGGACAGATTTCCTCGCAGGAACCGAGCGGACAGTCTACTTCATCCGGCCATCCGGTGGAGCACTCGCATTCACCTGCAGGAAATGCACCGCTATCATCTCGAAGATGAGCGAGCCAATCGACAAGAAAGGCAACGTCACCTGGGAGCTGTCTATTACGCCGACCTCGGCACAGGCCGATGTCGAGACCGCAGCAACCGGCCTGACAACCCCGTTCTTCGCGATTGCGGATGACGATTCCCCAGGGAACGCAATCACGCCGGTACCCGCAGCAGCTGCCGCAGTGTATGCCTACACCGTGGAACTCTACGCGGACAACTCGACGTTCACGATCACCCCGACCGCATCGGCCGGCTCGATCTATGTGAACGGCACGCTTGTCGTGTCCGGTGCCGCATCGGGGGCAATCACCGCACCTGCAGCAGGGAAGAAGATGTACCTCCCGATCGTGGTCTTCGAGACCAACAAGTGCCCGAAACCGTACCTGTTGGTCGTCTCGAAGGGACCGACCAACCACCCGTGAGGTGACTCGTGACTGACCGATCTGTCCCATTCATTGGTATCAGCGCGGGCACCGGCCTGCGGTTCGACCGTGGAGACATTGAGGCCCTCGAAACCCTGCTCGGCTGCAGCTACCGGCTGTTCACACGCCCAGGAGTGTTCGGAAGTCTGACTGCAACCGTGGCGTTTGTCTGGCGCGGTCTTCGGGTGGAGAATGCAAAAGGCGACCTTGTCCATGCGTTCGCGCTCACGGATGCCGGCCGGGCACAGGCCGGAGATCTTGTATGGCAGTATCTCCAGGGGCACACCCCCGAGGACCTGGATCAGGCTCTCGTAGATGCATTCGCAGCATCGGGATTGTGGAAGAAGAAGTCCGATAAGCAGGGTGAGGATGAGTCTGAGTGCGAAGGGGAAACCGCACCAAAAAACTCTCAGCCCTGATGGCAGATCTCATCTCTCTTGCCATTGGGTACGGACTCACCGATCAGGAAACGTGGACCATGACCTACGCCGAGATTGTTGAGGCAATCAGATGCAGGGCGAAACAACGCCACGATGACCTCTCTATCATCGACCTGATCGTTGCCGGCATCAAGACTCTGTATGCAACGGCACATGGAGTCAAGGACCCGAACCTGGAAGACTACACGGTCCTTTCACGGGATGAAGATGACGAGCACGAGCAGGACATGTCGCCCGACGCCATCATGGAACGGGCGTTCACGCGCCTGAAAAATACATCGGGGTGATTAGAGATGGTAGATGCAGGAAGTATCTGGATCAAACTGGGCCTCGACCCCTCAGAACTGCAGTTCGGGCTTGACAAAGCAAAATACAGTATGCAGGAATGGCGGGGAGAACTCCTCGGAGGCACCGCCGAGCTCGGGAAATGGACGGCTGCGATTGGTGTTGCGGTCGGCCCTACCCTGATTGCCGCGGGTGCAGCATACGAAGCTGCCCAGAAGTACGGCGCGATGGCGCAGGAGCTCAACGACCTGTCCATCACGACCAGAATGACGACCGACAAACTGCAGCAGCTGCAGTATGCGGCGACACTGTCGGATACGCCGTTCCAGTCCGTTGCATTCTCGATCAGCAACCTCACTATCAAGATGCAGGAGGCAGCAGACGAATCATCGGAGGCATACAAATCGTTTGCGTCGATCGGTGTCAGCACGGCAGGGAAGACCCCCGATCAGGTGTTCGATGACGTGGCTATCGCCCTATCGAGGATTGAAGATCCGGCCAAACGTAACGCCGCTGCTAATGTGCTGCTCGGACGATCGTGGCGGGAAATGGTCCCGTACATCGAGGACTATGTCGAAAACCTTGACGAAGTCCAGAAACACGAGATCATCTCTGCCGAAGACCTGAAAACACTGCAAGAATCGAAAGTCGCCCTGGATAAGCTCGGCGACTCGCTCGATCTCTATATCGCCAAGACAGTCGTTGCCGGTGAGCACGGGATGAACTGGCTCTACGGTGCCGGCGAGATTGCCGGTACTGAGATCTCTTCGTCCGGTATGGGGTATGCCGGGATCTACAATTACCTGACAACCGGCAATAAGGCAACGCTGGTCGAGGCGGCGAAGCGTGTCCTCGATCCCGGTGCGTACACCGCATCCGCTGCAAAAGCACGGGCAGCCGCAGCGAAAAGTTCCGGATCGACACCCGATGCTGCGGTCGCGGCTGTAACTGAGATGGCCGACCCGCTCGCCGGGCTGTCAGCCCATGATGCCGAGATCAAGATCCTGAAGGACTACACGATCCCAGACCTGGAGATAAAACTCAAGGAGCTGCAAACCAGCGGAACCGCAACGTATGCCGAGATTGCGGCAGCATCCCTGGAAGTGATCAATGCAAAGCAGGAGCTGATCGATAAGACCACGGAGGAGACCGAGGCGCAGAAGGAACTCCGGCTCGCAACAAATGATCTTGCGGACGCGAAACAGAAACTCGTCGATATCGAGACCGATTACGCCAGGAAGATGTCGGCCCTGAATCCCAGGGACGTTTCGGCTGCCCGGAGTCTCATTATGCAGCACAAATGGGATGTTGAGGATCAGCAGCAGAAAATCGGGGGAATCCAGGCCAAAGCCGGCGATCTCATCATCAACATTGATGGCAAGCAGCTGGCCAAGATCCCAGGAGTAGCGACCACCGAAGGCAAAATGAACCTGATGCAGCGGGGGATTTCCTGATGGTCGCGTGCACCTTCAGCGGAGTGACCGTTCGCTCCCGTAAGATCGAGAACATGAGCGCCAAGGGAGCCCTCACGTTCGAAGTTACGCTCCGGTGCCGGACCAGCACGTTCTCAGATATTACCAGCCTCCAGGCGCTTCAGGGCCACATCGGGACCACTCTCATGATGTCCGGCAAGACGAAAATCCAGACTTCAGGAGGGACAAAAGGCACCCTGGTCCTGAACGGCGTCACGTATCTGAACTGTTACATCGCGGACCTCACACACCAGGAAGTCCAGAATGCCTTGCCATTCGACCAATGGGACTACACCGTGAAATTCGTACAGGAGACCGTATAACATGGACTTTGACAAACAGGAAATTATCAAGAGGCCCCCGCCCGCAGCCGGCATGGCACGGTTCGAGCTCCTCCATGAGGACTGCGAGGGTAACGTACTGGGATATGAATGCAGGGAGGCCCCCGGGATCCTGAACCAGCCCGGAGTTGGGAAATATCGGGACATGCCCCTGATCCCGTTCCTTGGCCCGATTGGGGGATGTATGATCATTATCCCGACCGTTGGACATAACAAGTTCGCAACTGATGTCGGAGCCCTGACAGGCTGGGAAATGGCGATCGGCATTGGAACCGGTGCAGAAGCTGCTGGTAATACAACTCTATCGAGTGAAATCACCACATATGGGGGAGCCAGGGCCACGGTTACACCAACCGTGCTGAACAATGTGATCACGTTTTCAAAACAGTGGACTTTTACGACCGGGGCAAACTTTGCTTTGACCGAGGCCGGAATCTTCAAAAACTCGATCCTTATGCTGAGACACCTATATTCATCGGTGAAAACCGTAGTACCGACAGACAAAATCACGGCTACGTTAACGGATACGATGTGAGGTAGAAAAGAATGGCATTATCAATTGGAACCCCAACGAAGGTGCTGGACAATAAGACTGCTGCAGCGGCTGGAGCTACCACGCTCACGGATTGCACTACAATCGACATGGATGCAGCCACCAGTCTGGATCTGGAAGTGCTTGCCACGTATGGCAGCTCCGCCACCCTGGCGGGAACTGTTAAAGTGTTCGCATCCTATGATGATTCGCATTTTGACTCGGATCCTGTAGAACAGTTCGACCTCCCTTTCACCACAAACACCGCGAAATCCCAGACGTATTCGGTATCGACCCGAGCAAGATACCTCAAGGTTCAAGTCGTAAATAACGAATCTTCTGGTTTGAATAAGGATATGACGGCAGTTAACGTCTACGCCCACAAGCAGACCATGTCGTAGGAGCAGAAATGGCAGCAGCTAGCTTCTTCAGATTCTGGAAGAATCGTGCCGTCGTGAAGATCACCAGTCCAATAGCGACAGCGAACTTCCAGCACAGACTCACCCTGTCATGGCTGCCAGGCATGCGAAGAGATTTCCGAGACATCCGTTTCTCTACAATTTCCCGAATCAACTGCCCATTCTGGATCGAATCCTATACTGCAGGTGTGTCAGCAGTTGTCTGGATCAAAGTGCCACCGGCCAGTCAGACAACGTTGTTCTTGTATTATGGCCACGGGGGAGCTCCGGTGGCATCCTCTGGAGCAAATACCTTCGATCTTTTCGATGACTTCCTTGGAACCTCTCTCGACACTACCCTCAAATGGACGTTATCTTTAGGATCGGGAGGATCACTCTCGGTGGCTAATTCTGAGGCCGTATTATCCACAACGGGTACGGCGAATTCTTCATTCTACACCAAGACCTCATACGGAGAGGGCTATGCAATGAGGATGAGGATGAAGAGTGCCCATTATAACTCAACAGGGTATCGTGAGAATGTTGGATGGACGGACGGATCACGCATGGCCAAGGCGCTCTTCTGCGATGAGGCGGGAGGATATCAGGGAAAATACCGGACTAGAACGACGAGCGACAGTCTAACCTCAATATCGGGGTGGTCTGCAGCGACCTATTACATCCTGGAATCCGCTCGCAATGCAGCGTCTGGAGTCACTTGGAAAGTCAATGATGGAAGTGCCGTCACCTGCACCACGCAGTATCCGAATGGATATTCCCAGTTCCTGGAGAACCTGGTCTGCTACAATGGCGGAAGCATGACTTTTGACTGGATCGCAGTCCGGAAATGTGCCACAACAGAACCGACCCTTTCCATCATTAGCCACGGAAGAAATCCCTACGTGCGAGTGTCGTCGTTCATCGGGACAATGGCACATACTGGAGTGGAATACGTCTGGGATCCGGTCAATATCGATCACGGAATGTCAGCGGGAATTGCGGGTCAGGAAATTGAAGCAGGATCAGTGAATATCGATCATGCAATGGCTGCCGTTGTCGGCCCGACCGAGATCGAAATGGGACCGGTCAATATTAATCACCCGATATACCCCACTGCAACCTGGGACAGGATACTCACCAACCCCACGGACGATACTGGTACGTTAATCAGTGTGACCGTCACGCGAGGGATGGATGATGCTATGACTCAGGCCGAATTCCAGCATGATACCGATGCCATCGGCAACATCCTTTCGAACGATTACATGACAAAGATTGTCGTGAAAATACCGGATTACTCCGGCACGAACCGCGTTGTATTTGTCGGAATCGCCCCATCATCGCGAGCAACATATGCCCCGGCTAACGATAAGATGACTTTGACGGCGGTAGATTATGGTCTTTACCTGACAAAACAGGTTCTCGAAGACCAGGATCTCGCACTCCTTCCTCCCGCCGAACAATCTCCTGATTCAAACACCGCAAAGGTCCTCTCCTACGATTATTCGACAACTCCATTTCAAATCGGAAACCGGGTCATCGGGAAATCATCCGGGGCAACCGGAAAGGTGATTGAGATTGTCCAGGGACTGAGCTGGAGAATTACCATGTACCCTGCTTCGGGCCAGTTCATCGATAACGAGGACCTCCTTGTGGGGGGAGTGAAGTTTGCCCAGGCTGATGGTCGTTCTGTCGATATCCCTTACGAACCATATTATTCTGTCACTTACCCGGAGGATTGGGTAAGAGCAGTCCTCGGTGGAACGAACTGGATGCGAGTCACGGGTATCGAACCTTATAAAATTGTGAGTACTTCCGGGTATTGGGATACTGCGCTCTGCCCTGCCGTGCCGTTTATGTTCGGATCAAAAGACAAGAAATTTGATGCAATTAAGCGGTTGGGGAAATATCTTCGGTATATTATGCTGATCAAACCTCGCGACATAGGCGGTGGAAATTACGTACCGGCATTATATTTCGTTCCCGAAACCTCGATGGACGATCCTGTGAATGGACTTGACCTTCCTGCAGCAGCAACCATCACCGGCCCCAGCGATCCATACCTGGCAGCCCCAATCACTCTGGAGCAGAATGGGGAAAGCCAGGTGGACCTTGTCAGGGTGGCATGCCAGGACCTGAACGGTGTTTGGCTTGAATCAAAACTGCAGAACAGCAGGGTCAGTGCTGGAGAAGGACCGTACCGGGAATTTTACGATGAGCCCCAGGATATCGCCACCCAGACGGACCTTGATGCATATTGCCAGGATATTTTCAATCTATACTCGTCGAGGGGGGCTACCTGGCAGGCAACTCTTGTCGACAGATCGGACCTCGAGCTCTATCAGCTCCTGACCATTACCGGCTACGGAACCAAGATACCTGACGGTACATATCGCATCATCAAGATATCTTACGAATATGGCTGTGCAGTGAACAAAGTGCAAATTTCCTTCATGTTGGCAAGTGCATTCTCGACACTCCTGAGGATTGGTAGGATATACACGGATTCGATCACAGAAATCCAGAGAATTGTAAAGCACGAACTCGACAAAATCCAGGACACCGAGCTCGGTACTTGCGTCTCAAACGATGGCATCACAGTGACGTATGAAACCGAATCGGGTAGTAAGGGTCGCGGCCGCGATGGAACGGTGATTTGATGTCTATTCCTATAGGTGCAAAAATTGTCATTCATCATACTCGGGGAGGGATAGTCTGTCTTCCAATTACCCCGGAAGCCGGGGTACTCCCCACTGATGTGGACGTACCGCAAATCTCAAGCTGCAAAATCATGCCCGAGGAACCGAATTATTTTTACCTGACCTACATCCCGGGCGCGAATAATGATACTTGTTGCATAGACGTCACCACAGGGGCATATGCAACCACCCCCGGAGCGGGGACAACGACAGCGAAACAGACTGCAACAATCAAGGTCAAGAAAGTACGTTTCCTGGCCGCCAACACAACATATTACGTAGAGGTATGGGGAATGCGGAATGGGAAATATTCTTCGACCGCCGCACAGATCACTATCACTTCCGGAGCAAATGTAACCCCGCCAGGTCCAGGCCCCGAACCTGAACCGCTCACACGGTGGGCCATGCAGATTGTTGAAATAATTCATGGTTCTCATGGCGACCCCGCGTATGATGATTACGCGATTGGGACCGGAGATTGGCAATACCAGGACGACCTCGGTAATGGTCGATATACCTACCTGGGATTCGGGGGAAGTCTAACCGTTCAATTCGAATGCGCTCTCGCAACATCGTCGAGGATAGATATCTACGAAAGCAGTCTGACCAGTGGCTGCGAGGTCTATTCTTTCGATCCCAGATCCCATCCTACGTACACATTCACGACGGTCGGTGGTGAGCAGATGTATGTGGAGATTCTTGACGGCGACCGACTCAGGATAACGATGACCAACACCTACACATGGGACGGCCGTCATGGAAACATTCCATGCAACTTTGGAGGGTTCTATGCCGCACCCTAAAGTCGTGATGGATTACTATTGTCGATTTTTTTAATTTCAGCACTTCTATTTTTCAACATTATTTGAACTCTCGAATCGACGAAATAAAAAGCCATCCCGACGGCGATGATGATTCCGAGATTCATAAGGTACCCTAATGACAACCCGATGAAGAAGATCATCTGGATCAAAAAAATATGATACGATGCTTTCCCAAGGAGGTCGATCGGTTTCCACGACACTCCCGCGAATATGACGGCAACGATAATCCCCGCCGGGAAAAGGTATGTGCAGGCGTTGATGAGACTGTACCCAAACGGCAAGACGGCCAAGTGGCTATAGCCGAAGAACAGGACCAGTCCTGTCGAGACTGATATGCCCGCCAGCCAGGTAAATGAAATTTTTTTAGTAAGTACGGCATCGACCAGGGCAATCCCGATCGCGATCGCGAACAGCCACCTGAAGATAAGCAGCTCGTAAATGAAAGAGTCGTGGGGCAAATAAAAATAATATGCAATCTCATAGCCGAGCGAGACCGCAAACGAGATCCCCAGCATCAGCCGGACGTCTTTCTTCGAGAGCCACCATAGGATCGGGATCAAAATCGTTGCCTGGATTATCAGCCCGATGAAGTAATTACCTGGGCCATTGATCGGCATCTGTCCGAGTAGTATCAGGGCCGGGGACAACGACTCTGCCCCGAGCATATAGAGGGGCTGGTTGAAGAGCAAGGCAAGAGCCAGGATAACGAAAAACACCGGGATTAACGGCAATCCCAGGCGGAGGAAACGGGTCCTGATATAGTCGGGCACGTTGAACCCGCAGCGGTCCAGGCTCAATGCACCGTTGAGTCCCATGAGGATCAGGAAAACCGGTACTGATTGCATCACCAGCACCTCAAACACCCCGTAATTCCTGAAGGAGTGCAAGGTGATAACGCCGATAATCGCCAGCCCTTTGAGGAAGTCGATTGAATCGATTCGTAGTTTTCCCATTGCAGATTATGAGAATATTTATCGCGAGATAATAAAACAATCGGGAAAATTTCAGAAAAACGAATGCGAGGGATGGGATTCGAACCCAAGAACCCCTGCGGGACTAGCCCCTGAAGCTAGCGTCGTTGACCTGGCTTGACTACCCTCGCTCTTTTTTGCGCTTCGACGTGAAACCTGTTCATCCTGATACCATGATCGGTCGTGCGGCCCTGAACCTGGCGCCGTTGACCTGGCTTGGCTACCCTCCCGGGTCATTGCACGAAGCATTCCCGTGCCTGTATAGATTACGCACCGGATTTAATAAAGGTGAGGGAGAAGAGAGGGGTTATTCC